>Ga0126337_10003381_pt1 | contig 10422 bp, 6 predicted proteins | sample DipCmetagenome_FD_92527 | JGI IMG/M metagenome (GOLD analysis project Ga0126337, IMG submission 92527) | Coral microbial communities from La Bocana,Puerto Morelos, Mexico - Diploria C A metagenome | ecosystem: Host-associated > Invertebrates > Cnidaria > Coral | place: La Bocana,Puerto Morelos... | reverse complement strand
CCCCTTCAAAGCTATATTGTATGTACTACTGTTCCCACATGGGGGGGGGGGGGGGAAAAAAAAAAATGGCGGGGGGGGGGGCGGCCGGTTCCCCAAACCAATAACCCTTTTTGGACTATTTACTTCGTGCCCTCCCTCTCATATATTTTTTTCCCCCCCCCCCCCCCCATGTGGGAACAGTAGTACATACAATATAGCTTTGAAGGGGTTTTTTGATTTACCTGATCTAGTTATGATCCCTCCCTCCTAGGTACACAGTTAGGAGTTTGTAACTGCTCGCAACAGCTACTGTATAATTATTTGAAGTGATAAATGAAATTACTGGTAATGATAAGTTTGACTTCCCAGGAGCTACCACCTGCAAGAACAATAGCAAAGTGCTTTTTCCAGAATACGAACTAGTGATTGAGACTGAACCAGATGACAGTGCTGTTTGTGATAAGAGCGAAAAGGAGATATTAGATGAATACAAACAGTTTGTGAAAACCAAGGAGCTTCTTGGTGACTCAGATAATGATAAAGAACTAGAATCTCTGGCTACACTTGGAAAGGAAGCTTTACTTGCTGACAAACAGTTTAGAAAGTTCAAGAAGAGAGTTGCAAGAGAACCAAAACAGGTTTGTCTCTTAGAAGGCCGATGAAAAGAGAACAAAAAACCTTCCCCACCCTGTAGGGGTTTCATCACTTTTTGTATCAGTAAGGCAACTGGTTTTAACAGGTGGGCAGGCTTTTAGCCAGATAGGTGTTCAGGTGTCCTGTTGACAGCCACTTTCTAAAGAAAATTGTTCGTATGTTGTCTTGAAAAAAAATTGCTGATTTGAGCAGGTGCTATAGCACATTTTAGACTGCCACATTTCAAATTCTGGCTAAAAGCCTGCAGGGGGTTAAAAATATTTTGAACTGAACTTCTTGTTAAGAAAAAGTATGCTTGAGATGTTCAAATCGTCCTGCTCATAGCTGTTCAATGTGCACAGTGCCAGGCTCTTATTGAAACTACTGAGCCTGTAGGGGAACCTCGTTTGCAATAATCAACTGAACTAAATAGTATTAAATTAGAAAACCTTTATTGCTCAGCAACTTTGCAGTTTCATACATCAATACCAACCTCAGCTCAGCATCAAATGAAGCAAGCTAATCAAAAGATGTTGTTAATAACTAGGATTTTTGCTAGCAATTATTAAAAAAGGTTGAATCCAATTTGGACATGTACAAGTCATATTATACATGTACATGCATTCTATATATGTTTAAAAGTAATATTTATAAAGAAAGAAGTAATAATGTAAAAAAAATGTTGAATGTCCATTGGTTGTTTTATCAGGTTTTGCGCTATCACCAAAATGGCGAGCCCCTGTGGGTTTCTGACGAAGGTAAACCTAGTGATGGAGATATTCCAAAATGTGAATGCGGATCTGATAGGGTGTTTGAATTTCAGGTAATTACATTAATACAAATACGAACTTGTCCCAAAATTGCATATGTGTAAGCATCAAGATCAATACTACCATAATTAAATTACTGTGTGGTAAAGAGTTGGCCAGCTTTGAACGCTGATAAGACATCGAGGGGGAGCCTCCTGAGTTAGATGCAGGTTTCTGTACCATGAAGGGACTGGGAGTATTTCTACGCCCCCCACCCATCCTAGTCCATCACATGGTCACACCAAGCATTAAGTTCACCAGTACCCATTTCACCACCTGGGTGGAGAGAGGCACTGTGAGAGTTAGGTGTCATGCTCAGGAACACTAATAATTAATATAACTTTTCATTCCTTAGGTTATGCCGCAGCTGCTCAACCACTTACAAGTGGACAGTATTGAGGAGAGTGTGGACTGGGGCACATTAGCTGTCTACACTTGCTCACAAAGTTGCGGTGATGGCACTTCATATCTGACAGAGTTTCTATGGAAACAAAATTTTGCTGACACAGGGATACCAACTTCTCCCTTTGAGACCTGATACTTATGCATGTCAAATTGAATTTACTATGGTAATGATATTTGGTGTACATACATTCTAGCTCTAACTACTTAATTTATTAATTTCCTCATTCTCATTAGCCTGTGATCACAGATTAATTCCGGCTATGGTCTGACACAAGGGTTCTTGTGTCAAGTGCCTGCATTCACAGGCTACATTTTTACATCTTATACATGTATTGAAATGAAGACCAGTACAGTCAAGGGAATTTCTCACTCAGATCTGAAGTTACAACAGTACAACACTAGTGGCATCAACTGCCAAAAACTAGCTTACATGAATTTCACTCATCCAATACAGAGACAGAGACTAATGAAAATGCTTGCACCACAATGAAAAGAAAATCGAAATATGGAATCAGCTCTTTCTAGTTGAGAGTTCTGAAACATCCCCTGACCATTAAAATGATAAAGTCTCAAGTCCAATGCATAATTTAAATCGCACTGTTACCATGATAACAATTTACAAGTTAAATGATTTTTTACTAGCAGTGTATAAGCTACTAACAAGTAGTCATGTTCTGGTCATCTCTCTGTCACGCGTCACTACGGTCTCGGATTGACGGTCTAGTGACAATTGTCTGCGCATGCTCCCACTAAACCAATCAGAGCAGATCGGGGTGTGGATGTTGAAATTTCACCAACTGAAAAAATATTTAATGGCAAATGAGGTTGGCAACACTGCAAAACCTGTTCAAGCTTTAGTTCAAGATTAACTTGGCAGATTGGATTGTCTGTGGTATGTCTATGCTTTCATCAGTTATATTTCTTCAAGAAAGGAAAGTATCAGGGTTTTGAAACAAATTTAGGCAAGTTTGGAGCGGAGAAAGAAGAAGGCAAGAAATCTCATTAAATATCTCCATACATGCCCACTGCAAATGAAGTGTTTTGCTACATGAGCTGCAGAGTAATAATAGCGATTAGCGAGGGAACTAGTTAAAAATGATGAGCATGTGCAGACAATTGTCCCTGGATTCTCTCTCTCTGTGAGGGTAGAGTTAAGTGAGAGAGAGAGGGTCAAAACTGGACTAAGTAAGTCTATAACTGAAGAATTATTTTGGTTATGAATTAGAATAATTTGGACACTCCTGTTGGCTGGTAACTACGATCAGGTGGCAGGAAAAAGTAATACTCTTCCTGAAAAGAACAATCAATAATCATATCAGCAATATGAACCTGCTCAGAATGAATTTACTGAGTGACAAAAGGCAAAGGATGCTTGTCGTATTATTATATTATAAGGTCTAAACCTTCTAGGATTCTGTGACTTCATGTTACTGAATGATTACAAGTATAGCAATTAAATGAGTGCTTTTACAGTCATGCATCAAATTATATGATTGTGAAAATACTGGAGTACTTACTGGGTCTAAACTGTACAACTCTTTCAAAATATTCCGGTGGGAGAAAACCTTGTTCATTTCCAGGACAGAGAATCACGTTGTTGGATGATCTGTAAAACTTGAAGCCATCTGAGAGGAAAGAAAAGCCACAGAATAGATCAAGACATTTAGTTATAGCAGCTATCTTGTTACTACATATAAATACTACATCATCACGTCACCCCATCCAGAGCAATGAAAAAAGAAAAGAAAAACTACTGTGATGCTGCAAGAGCCACTGTACTTAATTATAAAGCAATGGCATAAATTCTAAAAACTTATAATAACCAAGTTTTGTTGGCATGGTGACATGTCAGGCAGCCTGAACACAAAAAGAAGTACATTTTATTTGATAAAAATGCTGTAGTACTGTTATCAGATATCTGTAAATAATCAAAATGAAAACTATACTAAAGTCTTGAAAAAAATTCACCTTTAAAGTTGCTTACCACTAAGGGCCTTTTTGAGATTAATAAACACCACGACTTCACAGCTTGATCGCATTCCTGGTGTTGAGAAAAAAAGGAAGCATCTGCATCTCAAAGCTCAGGGTGACCTGCAATAGACTTCTAACAAATTGATTCCCATCCAGAGGATGGTACCTTCATTTCTGTATATCATCAGTCACTTTGTGCTTTTGAAACTGAGCATGCAACATACAAAGAAAGTCAGGGTCCTATCCCGGGGCCGGGGTAGTCCGACCCATACATAAACTATTTGGGTATGCACCACCGTAAAGGGTATGGTTTTCAGGCAGTTAAGTCTGGGATAGGATATAGAAATCAAACAGTTTTGGCTTAGAAAAGGCTATAATTTAGTGGAAGACATGGCCAGTGTATATTAAATAATTTAGTCTACCACAGGGTTCTTTACCCGGGATTGTATGATAGAAATTGAAACTTGGAAGTGACTTTGTAAAAGATAAAATTATTGGACAGTGTATGTCGGACTACAATAGTGATAACGTTCCTATAAATGGAAAATAGCTAGTCTAGTATAGGGTTGCAAAATCAAGTTGATCAATGATGGCCTAGTATAGGGTATATTTATGGGTTTCAGTGTCCCAGCAGCACACCAGTGGTTTTATAGCCTAGGACAGCCTGGTTGGTCAGGTTAGTTCAGGTTTCCTTCCTTCACTTGTACAAAGGGCAAGAAAAGTTTCATCAGAAAATTTTATGAGAAAATTCCATTTAAAGAAGTATTGTGATGGAGAAAATTATTAACTTTTTAAGGCAATTGAGAATGACTTTTGAGGCTACAGGTGGAGTACATTACATTTGCAGAAAATTGTTAATTGTTTGCATAATTTCCGTTTTAAAATAAAAAATTCTAGACTGACCACTGATGACACCTTCTTCTCCAGGCTCTCCGGGTGCAAAATGGATGTGATTTCTGCTCATTCGTGACAAGCCCTGCACAGACAAAAACCACTGATTATGCAATGAGGATAGTATTCACAGCGTGCATATGAATATCAGTGATGGTACTCAACTTGGTCTGAACTTTCAATAATTATTGTAATTAAAAATAACCTAAATGGAGAACATACTTGGGTTCTTATTGGTTCCCAACAATCACGATAAGTGCCATGCACGACTGTGGGTGCTTCACAATGGTCTGTAATGGGTTCCAACTCAAGATCATCTACCTATCGGGTACATGTGCATCCAGTACAATGTGAATATGTACGGCAGTAATGTATTATCAAAAGCAATATGATATTATCTATAGCAATAAATATAATAAATTAGCCAGGTTAATCAGGGTGCTATGTAGAACTGGAAAAATTGTTAACCAGCCTGAGTTAGAACTTATATGGCTGTCTTTTTCCATACTCCAGACTTTGGAATTTTCATTTGGAGTTGAATGGGGTGGTCTTGAATTTCAACTGAGAGATATATAAAGTATACAGTTGCAAAAGGACGCATCATCACACACATCAGTTGTGAATCAAAGGGCATACTCAACAAAAATCCTTTTGCACACCCCTTACACTAATGATGTAAATGCATGGTACCTGTCCAAGGACCTTGTACATACCAAATTATTCATGACTGTTGAAAACCTTTACACATAGTGAGGTCCTACAGCCACAACCTTTTTCACTTTTTCACTTGACTCTGAAGATGATTTCTTCTCAGGTTGTCAAAATGCAAGTCACTATTCGATATGTTCAGAACCACCCTTGTCAAGATTATCACACCAGATAAACTATTATGTATGCATCTAATACATGTAGTTAACTAAACTATCTGGTAGTTAAATAAATATATTAAGTATTCTTAGTTCCTTGCCCCCAGGTGGGGGATAGGGCCAGGTTTTTTTTTTTTTTTTTGGGGGATAGGGCCGGAAATATTAAGTATATCTGTTATCAAATCTTCAGCACTCACATTTGCAGGTAACACAAAAATCAATTACTTGTATAATGTAAATATACTGACCTCCAAGGTGTGTCCTTGATTGGCTCTGATTTGAAGCCTGTCTGTTGCTGGATCATTTCTCAGAGCAAAGCGTTTCTTATCATTATCAGCTACAACTTTTTTGACATCATCCTCTGAATATCTTTGGAACTGTCGTAGTTTTAAAAGATCATCCACAAAAATGAAACCTACAAAAAGAGCAAACTACGTACATATTTTGAAATGTACTCATTGAAATGTAAGATTCCATAATATGAATCCCTGTGTACATTCCTTATAATTTGTCAATATTGCATAATGACATGTACAAGTTACCTTTTAAGAGAAATAACATATTCAAGGTTTGTAAACTGATCTTGACGGAAACAATAAAATTAATATAAAATTATCATAAAATAAATTTATTCATTTATTTTAACCATCACAATACAGGTGTAGGTTAACTGAATTAGTAGCTATGTGAAGACAGGAGGTCTGAAATTAACAAGTCCTACTTCTTAGCTTTTTTCCTTTCTTTTTAAGTTCTACCTTGCGTCATTTGTAGTCCTTCTTTAGCTGCACCATGTCGTAGAATGTAAGAAAGAGCTTTGGACAGTTGAATATTGTGATTCCTCTGCAAGATAATTCACGACATGGTGTAATGTGATTTACAAACAACTCGCCCTCATTGGCTGCCTGGTTTTGTAATAGGTGTGGCCTCACCCTACCCAGCCCACAACAACTTGTCCCATCACGGGAGGGGAACCGCCAAAGAGCCCAAATATGTACAATTCGTCAGCCACCCACGGGGAGGCTCCACCTCAGGGTCCAACCCCTTACCCTTTTATAGACCATTTTTTTTTCAGAAAAGGCACCCTAAATCCCTACCCTTTTATATACCTGAAGCCTGAAAAAGGTACCCCTTTCAGGCAGAGCCTCCCCTTATAGGCAATTATAGGGAGCACCACCTCGGGGTCAGCCACGTCCTAGTTTGCAGTCGCACACATAATACACCTAAACCGGTTCCCTGAAAATTGCAAGCTAAAACATGTATTTAAAGCTTACTTTTAAGCTTAGAAAAGCCTGTTCACGAACTTGAGCTGCGGGGCTCTAACTTACCTTTTGTTGGTTTCTCGCGCTAGCTGCACCTTGCTGACTTCTTTTATCGCTCATTTTACTAAGGTACCGAAAATGGAACTGTCAACAATCTTACTTGCAATGTTTGTTACTAACTCACTAACTTCTGATTAAACGAAGATTGCACCATTCTGTCACAGGATTGCACCGCCAAGCGATACTTGGTACCAGACTCCCAGTGGTCACGCAACGCGCTTGAAGAGTTGCGTTACGCTCTGGACCACCCCTTCCTCCATTTCAAGATGCCAAAATGGCGCGTTTTTGCTCCTTCGCGCCTTCATCATTGCTTTGGGGGGGGGAAGGGAGTTAATTGTTCCTTTTTATTACGACTATTTTGCAGAATGCGAAATAGGAGTTAAGTGAGCGAGCGCGAATTCACTCGCTTGGTCGTTCGGTCAGTCGGTCGGTCGGTCGATCCTTCCTTGGGTCGTAAACTTTTGTTGTGTCCAAGATTGTAGTTATAGATTCATTATAATAATGAAGGATGTTATGCAAATGGTTAGATTTCTAACAGTGCCTAACGAGGGATGTCGACGGCAACAGATTCTACCGTGCGAGGTTATGTATAACTTGCCAGTGAAGTCAATTTTTGCGAGAATTTTCTTTTGGATATCGTAAATAAAAAAGAACAATTAAAATCCGCAAAATTTTTGTGCCGCGCTGTACGATCAGTCAGAACGATTGCATAGGATGTAGTGAGTTCATCAGAACAGCCTCGTTCCCAGGTCTTTTCCCACCGCGCTTCAAACACTCTTTCGTTCTCTCTGTTCTTTTTGTACTGGTGAATTACAGAAATAGTACAATTAGCGTTTTATTATCCAGCTGCACTTCGTAGAGTACAAACTGAACGCACAAAACGAGTACAAATATCTCGCGATGTTTCTACTCACTTGATATTTGTATTTCAGCACCGGTTAGACTGTATTATAAGTTAAACAGTTTGTCACTGATTCTTTTTGGGTTTTTTGTTAGACATTTCGGCTAATACTTAAGCCTTCATCAGTAGATAGACCGGTTAGACTGGTTTTCTCGTAACGCGCAAGCGACGAATTGGATTGAAGTTAGGAAAAAACAATTTGGCGTGTTGGATAATAAATCTACTTTAAGACGTTTTGTTGACGGTAGTATTGCTGATAATTTTTACTCGTTTTACTCGAAAATACTCAGCAGGCTTACTAATCGGGGATATATCTGTCTTTTCGATGAGTTCCAAAACGGAGAGCGCAAGGAGTGATGGGATGGTAGCATTGTTGACACCGGGTTTCTTGAGAATTTTTCTTTTTTTGGTTATGTTCTCGAAGTTTGTCCGTCTGTATAGCTCAGGCTAGATGACAGCGCTCAGCAGAACCATTTAATTCAGAGACTGAAACGATATTAGTCTGTCCCGCAAACGTTCATTTATTTTTTTTTCTTCGAGTTATCCAACTTTTCTCCCCCCCCCCCCCCCTCCTCTTTGCGTTTTAGCGTGCGTTCCTCACTCTCCAGGTTAAAATTTGAAGACTCGCGTTCTCGACGAACCCAAGACAATAGAGTGTCTTTACACAGACTAACATCATATGGTAAGGTAACGGCTATGAGGCAGTACAGAGAATTATGAAGACGTTTTATTTCCTAAGTTACCGCTGATGTTTTGTTACAAATTCAATTTACAATTTTACCTCTTTAAAAGTTAACTGAATATCACATGCTACGCTCTAATGGATAGTACTCGCTTTTTCATTGCTACGGTTACTTCTTATGTGGAAAGTAGCTATCCTGTAATCTGAGACATCTCTAATATAAGCTCCATAAATTATTCTTTTCTTTAGTGAAGAACTGTGTCAGTTTGCCTCTTAAGTTCTACTTTGCTCTTTAGCAACAACTATTCTGTTTCGAAAATAACACATGTATATTCGTGAGAAAATATTTCAAAATAAAATTTAGTGAAATCGGCCTGGGTGTTCTTTTCATTAGCAAGTATTGGCAGTGTATTAAACGAACTTAAATAATAATTTATTGACAACCCAAAACCTCAAAATGTAAATAAATGATTCGATATACTAGGTGAAATTCAGAAAGGTACTTTTGAGTGAAAATCACCAAAGAGTTTCCGTACCTTAATTGAAATAAATTTTGATCAGTGATAAGTCATTCTTTAAAAGGCATATACTTAAGCATTTCAAAAATTTCTTAACGCTCTCAAAATATATTCTCCTACTGATTACTACCAAGTGAACCTACATTAGAATACAGAACCAACGATTCTGCAAATGCCGCCTGAAGATGAGCCGAATGAGAACGATCGGCATACACGAACGATTAACACTAGAATCAGCTAAGAGGCTCGATATCCACCAACAAGTCTCCTGCCTCTAAGGTCTGGTTCAGTTTGACGGAGATTTTACTGACAGTGCCGTCGATCGGAGCACTCACATTGGTTTCCATTTTCATAGCACTGAGCACGACCAGGGGAGATCCCTTTTTCACGACCTCCTTCTCCTTGACCCGGATTCCGACTACTTTTCCAGGCATGGGAGCTCCCACCGAGCCTTTGACCGACTTTTCTGCCTTAGGATGTCGTTCGAGTTTCTGTGGAAGAAGAGGAGTCAATAGATATGACAGCTGTGCGTACGAGAAAGGCGCCCAAATTATCAATACAGAGCGGTTTGTCTTGAGCGTTGAAAAGTAATTAGTTTTGCTTCACCGCGCAAAACGATTGACATAAAAAAATGCGCTACTTTTTTATCCAATCAAAAGTAAGACGAAAACCAATCGTGACTGGCTTGCCCACAATTTCCCGCGCTTTGCGTCAGCTGCATGGATTAACTTCGAGTTTTGATTGGTTCATTGGATTGCCGGCGTCCTTTGTAATTAGCTGGAGTGATAACTTCGGTTTTGGTTTTACGATACTTAATTGGAAATCGCCCTATACCGTTTTCCAAAGCGAATAAACTATAAAAAGTTCGTAAAACTAAATACCTTAGTGACAGACTTGTCATCCACCATCACTGTCCTCAGCTGTCCGTTCATCTCACAGAACACTTCCCTCTGTCCATTGGGGTGTAAATTACTGATTGCCAAAACTTTAATGTTCAACACTTTACCAGGTTCGATGGCCACCTGGAACTCCTCGCCGATCTCAGGGCCAGTGAAGAAGAGCCTGGTGGGCAACCCATCGACTGGGCCAAACTCGTCCCGAAACACCATGTAATCATTGAATACTTTGGGGTACAAAGCAGCGCTAAGGACGTCTTCATCTCGGATGGCACCCTCACCTGTGAAAACCAAATCAACAATAAAGTTTGCCGAGCTGTTATCAAACGATTCCGGAGTCCAGAACGATGTAATTCGATTCAAATTCACGACTGGCGGGTATAATCATATCGTCCAACAACTTGTTGAGTTGATCTGGTATAGGGCTGGCAAGTAATTGTGTTGGTGTTGAGTGCGAAGGGCGGGGGGGGGGGGGGGGGGGGGGGGACATCGGTATTTTTGTTTGTGAATTTTTTTGTGGGGTGTGTCAAAAAAACATATCTCCATTTTATT
>Ga0126337_10003378_pt1 | contig 10425 bp, 7 predicted proteins | sample DipCmetagenome_FD_92527 | JGI IMG/M metagenome (GOLD analysis project Ga0126337, IMG submission 92527) | Coral microbial communities from La Bocana,Puerto Morelos, Mexico - Diploria C A metagenome | ecosystem: Host-associated > Invertebrates > Cnidaria > Coral | place: La Bocana,Puerto Morelos... | reverse complement strand
TGATCTTCAATCAATTACAGAAGAGCCAAAATATCAAGCGAAAGCATTGACTGTAGTAACGGATACGATTAAAAGAACAGATTAACAGCGGGGGCAGCTGTAGTGGTAACTATTCCTAGTCATTATTTGTGGTTAAGCCACACGGCATATATGAAATTTGAGAAGCAATGCTTAATCGCGTATGTCGGTAATGTGAACATCGTTATAAGGGCATGAGGAAAAGATTGTTTTTTCTCCTTTTGACGTTATGTTCATGTTGTTTGCCTATGATACGCAGGTTTTACGAGTTTCCTGTATCATATCCAGTGGTGTATTTGCGGTTTCTAGATACATTTGGCCTTGTTTAACCCATGGTTCCGTTTTAGTGTTTTAATTAATTTCTTATGAAAAGCTCGAGGAAATTTAGTCGTAGCTGTCAGAGTGCGGTAAATCTTCGACAACACACAACTTGGTGTTGGGTCAACTCCATACAGAAACTTGGTTAATTGACATAAACATTTTTAAACTGAAGAAAAAACACACTCTCTCCTATGCTTATCTTACAGCATCCAATGAACTTGTTGCTGATGCTTATTCTGTCATAAGAAAAGTTGTTCCACGGTCCGCTACACTTACTCCCAGTCTGGTACGCAGTACAACATTATCGGTTATGATCTTATGTTGTATGTTGTTGTATCTTTGTATGATGTCGGTTTTTGCCAGTTGTTCTTTTACTTTACTCTTAGTATTTTTACATTTTCCGAACCATTACACTGAGCTTCTTCTTTGACACGTCTTATACGAGCGCCTGAATTTTCACAGAATATAGAAATTTTACAAAGAGATGACAACTTGTTAACTTTGAAAACGTTTTTTCATTTTTACTCTTTTTTTCTGTCAGTTTTATGGAGAATATACACAGCAGGACATTTTTGACAGTTTGACAAGTTTAGAGCCAGCCTCCCTTCCTTCTCTATCACTTCATTCAAGTCCAGGTTACATTTACCTTATTGAAGGTAAGTCTGTTCAGTTGAGATGAACCAATCAACCAAATTTGCAACCAACCCACCCACCGGCCTTAACGTTGCAACTCGTCATCGTAAATATTTGAAGTGACGTCATCTGAAAGAGCTTTCATTTGCTGTCTGACCTGCAAGAGAACTAAACGATAAGGAATCTTTTATTGCAGGTGTCGTGACTGGAGTTGATGAAGAATCAGCTTGTTGTTGGTTGGTCTGTGACACGTGTGAGAATCGTGAAATAAGCACACTTACAAGTGGAGAAATGTATGTACTGTTCATGTTTAGTGCAGTAATTTAATTTTTTTCTAAGTGAGAACGCTTCATTGATATCATTTGTTTTAGTTCGCAGTTTTTCTGCTCGTCCTGTAACCATACTGTGAAATCGCCGCAAACTAGAACTCACCTCCAAGTGTTTGCCAAAGTCAGGAGTTTTCCAGATGCACAGGTCAAAGTATTGGTGAGCTCAGTGAAAGATACTAAGCGCTAAATGTCAACCTAGTTAGTAGATGGAAGTATCCGCCCTAAGTTACCTTGCTATCGAGTAGCTATCGAGGCTTTCAGTGCATACCTACTTGTGTATAAGGATTTCATTCCTAATAATATAATTACATCATTGTCATGGCCAGCAATAATTCAGTGTTGTTCTGTTCTGTCAAGTGAAAAGTCCATAATTTTTGTTTTCTGCCCAATTTGTACTATGTCTACTATGTAGAAACCAAACCACAAACTGAAAAAGTCAGTTATTTTAATTAGAGTAAAGTTTATTTCGATCTAGAGAAAACAGTCGAAAATTAGGAATTCGTTGAGAAGCACAGATGGTCACTTTTTTAAGATCTAAGCGGATTTTTCGGTTAAAAGAAATCAAGTTTAGGCCAAGTTTTATCACTATGTGATCTGAAGCCATGATTTGACCGTGTTTTACGCTTGGAGTGCTCCACTTACTCCATTTACCAAATTCTACATAAAATTGCATTGTGGGATATAATTTTCGGAGCAACTGTCTTAGAAACCCCTCTTGCACTGATGTTTAATCTGTACTGTGCTTAATATCCTGCTTAATATCTTGTTAATATCTGTTTTTTTAAGCTTCAACAAGGTACAATTGACAAACTGTTGCCAGTGTCGTATCAAGACAGTGATCAGGTAAGCCGGAGTGATTTACGAATAAATGAAGGTACTTAGGTACTTAATTGCTGTGAAACTCGACATCCTAGCTCTTTTTGAACAGGGAATACTCATGAATTTTGAAATTTTAAAATGATAAACAGTGACCAAAGAAAACAGTTTTTGACATGCCAAGCTCTACAGCTGGCCGCCTTTGCTTAGCTGCGAGATTTTGTCTTCGCGTGCTCATTGACATTCTTTTTTTAAAAGTTGTTGTGCGTAGTTTAAGAGCCGTGATTATTGGAGTCGTTTGAATAAAACAGATTCAGTTTCTACTGCACACTTATACCTGGCATTTTCCCTGATCAGAAAATTCTGATCGGGAATTATCTTTGCGTCTATTCTCTTATTGTTAGTGGCCTTGTTAACTTTTTCATCATTGGGAAAAGCTGATGCACATTCCAGCAACTGAAAATGATTGTGTCCATTCCTTTAATTGCTCGCGGACTTAAGTTTTTGTTCTCTTCACAGGGATATGATATTGATGCATTATTAGGTAAACAGCTGCGAGCTATGATCTGCTACGTTACAGAGTGTTCTAAACAAATTTGTGAGGGTATGGCCACACACAGCTTCAACCTGGAACAGATTCAGATCCATTAAATCCTTAGTGAAGCTTCAGTAGCGGAATTATTCAGAGGTTGCACTGATGCACTGATAGGCGAACAGTAACGGCGAAAAACTTCAAACAATTCCAAGACTGCAGGCCTTGTACATTTAAGTTACAACTTTTTTCCGCATTTTGGAGGAGAGCCTTATCTGAAAATTATTTCATCATTTTTACTACTGACCCGTTAGTAAAAAAGATGGATGTACAAATGTGTAATATGCTTCTTCTCTGTATATAGTTTCTTCTCTTATTAAAGGTTCGATTCTTTCGCTAAATGAAACATCGTATTTCGTTGTTGTTTGTGTTGTTGATGTTTAGTGTCATCTTTACCTGAGAATTCCAAAGTCGAAGAATTATTGAGTTTTGCGTCAAACAAGTGAGATAGTTAACCTAAATTGTACTCACGAAGGGATAAAAAGTGAGAATATGACAAAATGGAGCGATGCCACTCACGCTATCGGAGGCTACAAAGTCAGCAAGAAGCGGAACTCCTTCACGCTTGTTGTAATTTATTTTTTCTGAGATAATCAGGGACTCCTCGATTACTTGAAAAACAAAAAGGCACACATTCAATCTTCTCTGTGATGGGCGCGAGTTGCGTTGGTTATTTGGAAGGTTTCTGACGTAACAATTGATATTGACGTCATAATTTGACAGTACAGTATCAGGAGCCTGACAGTATCTGTTTTTTGAAGAATTTTTCATCAGAGAGAATATAGGTGAGTATGAAAGATCTACTCCTGTTAAGGAGAAATGCAATATCTGATTCGTTTCTTTTGCTTAGATTGTGCGCGATACTCATGACTGGTAATCGCGCTGCGTGAAAAACTGCCCAGCCTTCATTTACAAGAAGAACGGCTTCAGTACAGTGATACCATGAGAAAGATCAACAAAATCAAACGATTTTCTCAGAATCGCCATTCTTTTCTAATCCTTGCTGTTATGGCTGTTATGTCGTTAATTTTTGTTTTCTGGTGAAAATCTTAGAGAAATCACTCCATTTTGATTTTCAGAAACTTTGGCAAAGGCGCGATGAAGACTCGGGTTGAGCGTGGACTGTATAGCAGACTCGGACTGTAGTCGAAAGTGTTTGGGGTCAAATTATGAGTGCCAATTAATTCAGGAAATCTGAACTGGGGGTCATGTCAAGAGATGCAGCCCTTCCCAAAACGGCGATGAGTATTAAAAGTGAAAACCGTTAATAGCGTAAGGTAGAGTTATTAAATTAAAGATGTTTTAAAGCACACATGGTATAAATATCTTTTTTTTCTGAAATAAGACTTTAACAACAAGAATGTACCTAGGGGTGGTATAATTAAATATGCTCGATAAATTTTCTCGAAGGAAATATCCCTCCTGACCCATGTGAAGCTTAGAAATTGGACTTTCAAAGCTGCCCGCACCTATGTGTTTCTCATTTCGTTACAATGGTCCTACAATACCGCGATGTTTGTCACAGCGAGGCCACAGCGGGGCAAACAACACTCGTTCCCAGGGCCCTAGATGGCGAAGCTATTGCTTTCCTGAAGTTGCTCGCAAGAAAACCAAGTAGCTGTTTAGTTTAGTACCATGACCATGACCATGACTTCCGGAAGAATTTTGTGCATTGGCCTCGTGGCTCTTGATATTGTTAACATATGTGAACGTTATCCTGAAGAAGATGAAGATTTCAGAGCAAATATTCAGAGATGGCAAACGGGAGGGAATGCCTGCAATACTTGTACTGTACTGAACGAGCTTGGAGTGGATTGTGAATTTTTTGGTTCCATGTCGTATGGTCTTCAGGCCGATTTTATTCGAAAGCAGATGGACGAGCGAAAGCTACGTTACAAGTGTGTTTGTCACACCAACTCTGGAACGCCAACATCTTCTGTCATTCTCAGTCTTCGAACGGGGAGCAGAACTATCGTACACGCAAGAAATAACCTTCCAGAGCTTAAAGTTGCAGACTTTGAAAAACTAAATCTCTCAGACTACAGGTGGATTCACTTTGAAGGTAGGAGAAACGAGGAAGCGATTGTGCAAATGATCGAAATAGTCGAGAAATTTAATACAACGAAGTCGTGTATCGACCAAGTCAAAGTTTCGGTAGAGTTGGAAAGGCCAAGAGAGTCTCTTTTGCAGTTGTTACCAAAGGCTGACGTCGTGTTTATTAGCAAAGATTTCGCTCGCTTTCGTGGATTCTCGTCGTCTGCAGTGACTGTCAAATCACTTCACAGCCAGCTCAAGCCCGGTGCCATAGCCATTTGTGCTTGGGGAGAGGAGGGTGCAGATGGAGTCGGGCCTGATGGTGAAGTGAAACACAGTGATGCCTACCCCCCAGCGAAAGTAACTGACTCTCTTGGAGCTGGGGACACTTTTAATGCTGGTGCTATATACAGCTTTTGTAAAAGGTTGCCATTACAAGACTCACTGAATTTTGCTTGTTTTTTGGCAGGTATTAAATGCGGTATGCAAGGATACGATGGGTTACTTAAAGAGGCTACTAAACATAAAAAGTGGTCAGATCTCCAGAGTTAATTGTAAAACCAGGGCGGGGCTTAATTGTAGTCTTTCTTCAATTAGGTGAACATATCATGTTAGCTAGTCTAAAGATTAAGCAAAGCCTAAAAGCAATGTCCCTTGGTTAAGATTTCCTATACAAATATCCTGTATACATGCGATGTCATCATTTTTACAAAATAAAAATTGTCAATCTTTCTGAAGTTTTAGTCTCATCAGATGTAAGATCCTCTAATAACTTAACGTATTGCAACCTGACAGGGTTTCTCATTATGTAAGCGCATGTTTGAATTTCCAAGTTAGGGCATTGCATGACATTAAAATGGCAGTCCGATAAGGCTCTCCAGTAGGTCAAAAGATGACATGTTGCTCAAGTTTTGGCTAACTAAACAATTCTTACTCTAGAAGAAGCAGTGTGTCAGAGCCCTACATGTTTCTGTTACTTGCACCAACATGGCATCTTGGATGGAACACTTGTGAATAACACACAAATCTTGGTGAGGTTGTTTATAAAAATAAAATCTTTCATATCCCAGTTTCTTGATTTAATTGTTGGATGATTGAGATCTTTTTTGATGACATTAAACTGCAAAGCAGCTATTGTTTGTTACAGAAGTTCATTCATAATTGCTGCAGCAACATGTTGCCGATCACAGTGAAAATCAATCATCTTTCATATCCCAGCTTCTTGACTTCATTTATTGAATGGTTACGATTTTTATTTTTTCATGGCATGAAACTGCAATTCAGCCATTGTGTGGCCTTGTGTTTGAATAATCTCAAAATACCAAAAGCAGTGAAAAACATTTGTATTATTCTTTGGTTAATTTTTGATCATGGGTTGACATGACAGGACATGACAAAACCAGCTCTTGGTCATTGGTCAACCACAAAAAGGATGAGCTCTCAACTTGAGCCCACAATATGGTCAGATGATTCTGGCCAGCAGATAGGTGTCAGGTGTCAATTGTCCAATATCAAAGGATGCTATAAACCAGGGCTGCATGCCTCTGTTAACCTAGTAGCTGGAGTATGGCTGCAATCTTGTGAAACTTTGTTGACGCTGTTGTCTTGCCCGCGAGCAATACTGCCAGCCATGATAAGCATTCAAATCATGGGTTTCCTTTGCTTTCTTACACCTGTATGGGGCTACATTCTTGAGGCCCCTTGGGCTGCTAGAGCTTTACTAAAAAAAAATAGTTCTAAAACTCTTTCACATTGTTGCCATGTGGGAATTATGCAGAAAGACAAACTTCCCTTCCCACTGTAGGCAAATATGAGGCAAATAAAAGGATCTTTAAATCCTGTATAGAGTCTGCCCTCCTTTATGGATCTGACATCTCCACTAACCTTAAAGTGGTACTATGATCAAAATTTTACCCCCTGATCTTTTAGGTGTATCACATAGAATTCCATGAAAGAATATAAACACCGTTTACTGTTTGCAAATATCTGCATTAGATCCAGAGATATTTGTGTCAAAAATATGTAATATATGCAAATGACATAACTGATGATGTCATATACTCAACCCAATATTAAATGAGGCACATCAAGAAAGCTATCATGGCCAATTTGCATCACAGACCATTGAAACTTGGCAGGTTTTAAAGGGACACACTAACAGCTATAAAAATTCCATTCCCATGGCAACTCACTTGTTTCCAGTCTCCACCTATTTTTGTGATACTTTGCTATGCCACAAACTCAAGCTGACATATTCATGCTGAATCATGCATACCAGGTACTATCTGCAAATATCAAAATGAAACACTAAAGGTGGCTGAAAAGCCACATAATATTGGGGAGGTCTGGGACCCAGTATGTTGCCATGGTAACAGAAATGTTGAGTTTGTATTGTGGAGCACATTTAGTAGAATCTTATTGCAAAGAACTAAACATTTCTGATACAAAATTTTGTTGAGCATGTGACATCAACAATTAGCTAATTTGCATATTCAAAAACTTGAATATCTCTAGTGAGGAAGGAAAAGAGACATTTGAAAATAGTACACAGCATTTTTCTTCTTATACAGACTACTTTTTTGTTTTAAAATGGCTTAGATAGGGAAGATGCAATTTTCATCAAAGTACCACTTTATGTTGGCACACTGAGGGGACTAGTACCTGCAACTTTTCCCCTGAAGTGAAATCAAACAGTCAATCAATTACAAGGGACTGGTCCCATGAAGCATTTCAGGCATCAATTTGCAGGGACTTCTCCCAAAAATTCAAACCAGTTTGAACTTGTGGGACTAGTTGCACGAACCAAACTCAAGTCTGTGAGACTTGTGGCAAAAATGGCTAGTTCACATGATGGGACTTGTCATGTGTGACTTTTTGTGGTACATCTTGGGAGCAACTTGATTGTTGACTCCTGGCAGTCAGTCATTTCTCTTGGGGTCAAGCAAATACAGACCAAATGCAAAGGGTGGTGTGAATGAAAAGGGGTTGAGTCCCAATCCCATGCCAGAAGTCTAAGGAAGATCTTACAAGTAGCTATGGCAGGAAGGTGAATGAATGTTTTAAGCTGGCTACTGACTGACCTTTTGACACAAAACAATGACCAAGAGACTTGAACAGACCTTAGTTCAACTAAATGGGGGTGACAACCAAAATCCAGGCCAATACAACTCAGCTCTGAAGCATTGTTTTATTGTTATTCCTATTAAACGAACTGTAATAACAATTTATACAAATTTCAAAGCACACAATTTATGTACAAATCAGAATTGCAAAAAGCAATATTTTAACTGATGCATACTTGTACATTTACTAAGTATTTCTAATAAATTAACATACAATAACTAATCCATTTATTATATTTATGACACATGTTTGGCATTTCAGCTGCTAGATTTGAGTAGGTTACCACAACTATTTACTAGAAGTGGAAACCATCAACTGGCAATGGTTGTGGAGTTCCAAACTGAAATCCATCACTGGTAGCTTTGGGAGCAATTTGTTCTGTTTCTCCATCAGACTAAATCAAAGGAACAACAAAGGTTACCTTTCATTTCATTTCAGGTAATAGAAATAGGATCTTAAATAAATAGAATGATAACGAATACTGTATTTGGCCAATGAGGTGGTGTCTTGTCCAAAGGGGAAATTTGTTAAGTTTGTGAAGACACTACCAATTATTAATTGCCCTTTATTTGAAATTTGTGTATGAGATGTTTGTCTTTCTGTATCTTTTTCATGAAGTTGGTTTTCCAGTTGATCTTTGCAAACAATTATTGCTATGATCCTCCTTTGAGTACTTTTCAGGTAAAGGGTTTACAGTGGAGTTTTCCCGATATTTAGTAAATATTGCAGATTTTGTATGTTGTACGTCCAGAAATCAGGACACTGTACAGATTGACTAACAGACAAAACACTCTTCACAGGAGATTAAGAGTTGTATTTCAGGAAGCAAAACATTTTTTGAGCCAATTGTTAAAGGACAGGAAGTATTTCAAAAAATCAAGTGCTTTAAAGTTTTTTCAAGGCTGCGAGGGGGTGAAATGCCCAAATGAGTAAAAGCTTAGCAGTGTTCTTTTTTTCCTTCTTCGTTTCTCTCATTCCCTAACCTTTGAAAAGCCTGATACTCAGCTTGTGCCACCAATCAAGTTTACTATTGTGATTAACTGATACTCAATATTGGCAACATGCTAACTACATGTATAATATTACCTCTTCAGAGAAAAACTTGTCTATTATTGCCAAAGCAGCTTTGTACACCTCAAAGTTCTGATGAGTTTGTAAAGCTTCAATTCTTGATATTCCTGAGCAGGGTACAAAAGAAACAGCAACATGCTTGAGAAAACAGCAAAACAAGTTTTCAACACATTCTGAACTACTGTAACAATCTGTCCTTGATCTGTTCCTTGTGAGCATTTACAAAATCAAAATGCTAATCAAGCTCTAGAATCTAACTGAGCAGATAGTAACTGAATGAAATAATCAAACAGTTAGCTATAAGACACTTGGAAGACCATGGCCTACCGAAGTCTGATTTGAAGGACAAACAATTCTCAATTTCGAGGAAATGTAGATCGAAGTTTAACTGCTTAATATGGAGATGCTGTTTATTAAGGAGCTAAAACCTTGGCTAAATAACAAGGACTCCGTTCGTGCTAAACTGTTTACACGACACTGCGTGCAAATATTTCTCGCATTCAATAGTGTTTTATTTAAGTCTCTAAAGATTTGTTTTGTACATTTATATTCAATAACGTTTTCTTATTCATTTTGACTTGAAAATGACGTTGAGTAAACGTCGAAACGTCATCGCTTTTAGAGTTTTTAGAGTTTTTAGGGTTTTTAACCGTGATGGTTTTAACTTTTGTCTTATCGCAATGTTTTATAGTTAAATTATTGAGCTAGCTATAAAATCATGAAATTTAAATAACTTATCTCCAAGTAGAGATTTGTACCTTGACATTCGTCCATCATTGAAGTGACTGCTTCAAAAACCTTGTCAATCTTGCTGGAAGTCTGATGATAAAACAAAGAATGTAGCATATTACTACTGAATGCTAAGAATAACATCACACTGAGGTCACAATAACTACATTATGTATGCAGAATTATAACAGAAAAAGAAAAGAGGGATTGTAGCAATAATATTGTGTAGCTGAAAATATAACAGAAATTCAAATTGCTGAAAGAAATTAACATATTGAAACTGTTCAACACCTCCAGGTGTAACAGCTCACTGATTGTCACTAAACAATATTAGTACTAAAGCTCTAAAGTATAACCTAAAGACTGGCCTCCAAGCCTTTGCAACAGTTCAAAAGTCTAAATTGACAAACTGACAAAAAGAAAAAATGAACAGGAAGAACCACCCAAACTAATTGTTTGATTGCAATGGCCACATGGTGTTACACTGGTTGGCAGCCAGTGTCTCTTAAGTCCTGCACTGTACCATCGGGTGCAACCTTTCATTTTCCAACATATTTTTTTACCTTTTAATTATAGGCTGGTTATATACTTGGTTTTAATCAGACAATACTTACAGTGCATTTACTGAAACCGGGGCCACTCAGACAATGAAAACCAATCAGTTGGCAGAACTGAAAATAGATCCCAACATTTTCAAATCCAGCCAATCATTTTCTGGTACAAAACAGTGAAATCTCAACTTGTTCATTGTGATGCTCA
>Ga0126337_10003377_pt1 | contig 10425 bp, 10 predicted proteins | sample DipCmetagenome_FD_92527 | JGI IMG/M metagenome (GOLD analysis project Ga0126337, IMG submission 92527) | Coral microbial communities from La Bocana,Puerto Morelos, Mexico - Diploria C A metagenome | ecosystem: Host-associated > Invertebrates > Cnidaria > Coral | place: La Bocana,Puerto Morelos... | reverse complement strand
TTTTTTGATTTCCAAATTCCCGCAAATGTACATGAAAAGGTCTACGGAGGAAAAATTGTTAATATTATGATTGATAATAATATAATATGTTAATATTTCCACTTCTGGCACAATTAAAATAATATATTTTTAATCTCACTGCTTTTAATTTATTTTTCTTTTTTCTTCTACCTTTCAGACAAATTCTTGTGCTCAGTTTCTCTTTCGCTTCTCTCCTTGCTGGTGTAGCTTCTTCTTCTATTCCCTTGTTCTCTGTTCTCGCGTCGTTCTGAAGTCCTGTTATGCTCTCTCTCCTCACTTCGTCTGCAATACCTCCTTTGATTATCATCTCTTTCTCTGATCCAGTCCCACTAGCGTCACTTTCTATAATTCCCTTGTTCCCAGTCTCTATCCCGCAATCGATCTCGGTCCGGTCCGTTTGTCGGCTCCTATGATCTCGTCTCCAGTCTCTCTTGGATCTTTCGGAAGTCTGGCCGCCGTCGAATGGCGTGCGGGTTGGTGAACGGTCGTCTTTGTGGCTGAACTCATTTCCAGGATCTCGGTACACGTGAAGAAAGTTGCAGTTCTTGCCTCGTAGACAGCGGTTTCGCTCAGAGAGACCTAAAAACAAACACAACCCCACGACAACCCTTCCTAAGCCGTCTACTACTTGTTATGATATAAATTCATTAAGTTATCTTGCTTGTACACTATGGAACTCTCTACCTGATTCTCATAGGAAAATCAATAGCTACAACGACATTAAGCGCCTCGTCCGAAACTATAATTTTATTTTAAAATTTTGAAATAAATTGATCTTATATAATATTAATATTACATTAGGTAATTTTGATTTGTTTGTGTACCACTTTATTTATCCACTCAGTGTTTTGTTTTTATATTTTTTCCTTGTTTGTTGTCTTTACATTTTCTTTTTCCTCGGAGATATTAGCTTATTAGGAGCTGCTCTGTAAATCCGAGAAAAAAAATAAAGTTGTCTTAACAGGCCTTATAGTTCCAAGTCTCCAAGTCTTGTGGAAATGACATGTCATTCCCAAGACTTTCTCCCACTTATCGCTCTTCACAGTAAACCAACTCGAACTTCAAATGTTGCGTCCGTCGCTCCGTCTTTAAATGATCTATTCTCGACCTTTCGATATGTCGCTTTTCTGTTAAACTGCATGCGACACTTAAAAAGTATAGTTTCTGGTGAAGCTACCACTGAATGGAACAGTCTTTCATTTGATTACTTGTCGATCGACCCAAAATTTCAGGCCACCACGACTTAGCGTTTTCGCCATTTTCACCATTTTGTGACATTGCATTGTTCTGATTTCTAAGGGCGTGTTCGTTTGCTCGAGGTCGTTCTATTTACTTCTGAATGGAAAGGTGTTTTTTATCCAGTGTAAGTGCTGTATTGAAACGAGATTTTCAACATGTTCTTCCCAAGAATTTGCTGGCTTAACGGGTAATAGTTTGGTTAACACAACTCTTTGAATATGGTTTTAACGCGTCAGAAAAAAGTCTTTCAAATTTTCTCGTTTTGTGGCTCTTATCAAGCCAAGATTCGACAGGTCATCAGCAGTGTTTAATATTTGAGAAATTCCCTTTACACTTGTATTTTTTTCTCTTTTTTTCCTGATATTTTAATATCGTGTGACCGCAAGTCTGTTTTTCGCCTCCGAGCATGTGCAAGGTGTCGTCGCAAATGTCATCCTAGTAAGGCACAGGGAACTGTCACAAAAGCTGAACCTTTGTTTGTCGGGGGCTTGGAAATTTTCCCCAAAAAATCTTCGCACAGAGAAAATTCCCTAGACAAATTAACTTTATTTCAATAAAAGCCTTCAAAGGATATGTTGCTCGTTTTTCATGTACTGTCCGTAATAAAATTTTTCAGCTTAACTATTCACGATTCAACTCAACCCAATTGAAAAACAATTCTAACAACAAGGTTTTATCTTTCCTTTAGAAAAAATCATTCGCCATTTTCACTTAATTTCGTTTACGAGCCCCACTCTTCGCGCTGAGACCAATGATAATCATTGAAAACTTAAAAAAAAACATCCGCTTTAAGGCCTCTAGGCCTCTTGTTATAGAGAAGACCTGAATGAAGAATAAGTGGGTACATTTCTGTCGATTGTGATCAAAGTATGTTTTACCGCTTTATATAAAATAATAGTGTATATTTTCTGTCACAATGTTGAATTGTGCAGTCTTGCAGTTGACTGTGTTATTTACGACGAAATGAAGCTAAATAAGGCTTTTTGCGAGCGGTCATAAGGTAAAGATGGATAAAGGGTGAAAGTTTCTAAAGAAACTGTGGTGCTGCGTCGGTGGGGGTAACAAGGTAATTTGGTTATATCAACTAAGTTGAAAATGTAAATTGGCCACCGCAACGTGTTAAAAAGCTGACGTTTCGAGCGTTAGCCCTTCGTCAGAACGAATGGAGGAATTGTGGGTTGTGTGTCGGTTTATATGGAGAAAGTGGAGCTACGCTATTGGTGGGAACATAGTGACGAGAAAAACGTGAATAAATTAGTAGAATGAAAAGCGTTCGTTGATGCCTATGGGATTAAGAATGCCGATTTGAAAAATAAACTTTTGTTCAAGAGTTTTACGGCTTTCTGGGTTACCTAAATGTAACGAAAGGCCGCATATTGCCATGCACATGAAGTGATCAGTGATCTTAATTGATCGCTTGGGTCCCGAAATTTTGTTGGCGTTGTGAATGAAGGACAAGTTTTGCGTCGTGTGCGAGCGCATTTAAAAATGCCGGGTTGGTCATTAGTTTGGAATGAACTTCTGACCAAAAAATTGCCTATGTTTTTGTCGCGTTTGAATGAAATGAGTGGAGGTTGCGAAAAGATAGTACCAGTCTCTGGATCGTTTTGGAGTAATTTGAAGTTTTTAAGAATAATGGATTTAACTGAATGGTTGTGAGGGTGAAACGTGAGAGTGAATGGAATGCGGTTTGGAATGTTCTTTTTGTGACGTCTGTAGTGATGACTGTCGATCAATAAGTCATAAGGTAAGCTTGTTTGTTTTCACTTTCTACAATTTCTAATCTTTGTCAAGTCTCAGAATGGTAGAGAAATTTTGGGTTTTTTCAAGTTTAATGACAACAGATAGCTATGAATGAGACCACTGAGTTTAAAAACGTGTTTTTCGTAATGGTATAGATTACCCATAATAATTGTTTGGTGAGATGCTAACTTGACGCTTATTTTTTGGGATGAGTGGTTGCGGTAGAACTGATAAATCAGTGATTGTTCTTTTTTAATTGTGTTTCCTAGGTGCATTTAGATTAAAAAAAATTGTTGTAATAAGTATTCCTATAGAAGTCTCTCTTTTCGCTCATCTTCAGACGCCCACGCATCGCCTCTAGCACGTTACGCTAACAGTCATGTACTGGACGCTCGGACACTAACTTGTTTTGCGTTCTTTCCCATGGAATTTTGAGGAAAAGAAAGACTGCTTCCAGGCTACAGATTTTTACATTACAATACAATGCAACAGTACAACGTTTATCTACTACTTACTTGGTTATAGTTACTTTAGTGGTGGATATTTACCTCCACTTCAGTGAATAGTTGTTAAATATTTTCTATTTTATAGTTTATATTTTCTTTACTAGTTACCTCATGATGTTACATAATGCTGGTACACATTTTTTAACGACTTAATGATTTTGTTTCTAGTTGGTCTGGAAATATTGTGTCTAGATTTGGGAAGGCATGCTCATTATAAAAAGCGTGTACAAGATAAGAAACAACAGAGAAAAGGGAAAAGGAACAAGGACTCAAAAGAACATAAACTATTAAGGAGGCCGCCAGTCCAGGTGCAAAGGTGTTGGAAAAATAAAGAGTAAAATTAGAAAGAGAATTGAATGGCAAAGGGGAGCTGCTAAAAAAAAAGATGGAGTGAAGTCACAGTTCAGATTATCTCTTAGCCGTGTTTGTCTTATAAGCATAACATTTTTCGAGTTCCTGACACATTTCCTGGAAAATTCGGGAGTGTTCTTTATTTTCGATGAATAAATGCGATATCTGCAATTAGAAGGGTATGGTGTAGAAGTAATCTTTACCAGAGTCCTGATTCTGCTTTGCCATCTTTCTTAATTTCGGCTTTTTGTTCTAACATGAATGGAGTTTTAGGAGAGTTTTTATTTTTTTTCACCAGACACCCGTTTTGCGTGACGATAAACTTATAATCTACACAGCATTTAGCCGCATTTTGGGTGTTTTTGCGTTCTCTTTTTTTTTACGAGAGTATCTTTTATGCTCTCGAAGCGAGTGACTTGTGTAAACGTTTTACCACAAGTATCGCATAAATAAAGTCGAAAAGAATATGTCCTTGCTTACGTTTTAAATGACCTACAATTGCGATATTGTATCTCCTTCTTTGTCGGAAAAACGTTTATTAATCTCCGCTTCTTGGAGTAATTTAACCCAAATTAATGTGGTTGATAGAGTCACCCATGCTTGTGTCTCAGTCACTTGTCGAGTCAAGTAGTAGTAGATGCTGAGTCAAATGAGATTTTAAGCGCTTTGGTTCGACTCGCCGGCGAATCTACCAAAGTAGTCAACATTTTGCCGGTATTCACCTGACACTGCATCCACTACTTTTCTGTGATATATAGTTTGTTAGGCTTTTGATGAAAATCACAGTGCTGAGAACTTGACAGGTTAGTGGCAAAGATAACCTTTATTGATTGATTGGTGCTTTAAAGATTTCCTCTATTTAAACATTTTTTTTCTTGCTCAGTAGACGATAAGAACATTATTACCGGTCCTAATGATCGGTTGGAGCATAGATTGCCGTTGTTAGTCAACTGGTTGCAAAGATTACCCTTACAATCGTGTCTATAAATAAAATTCTCGATCGTGGTTGGTTCTCCGCGAGCCTTTTTTTTAATGTAATCGGCACGCGATCACCTGGATACCCGGATACCTGTAATTGGATACCTACGTGATTCGCGCGTCAATTACGTCCGCTTTCATGGCTTCCTTCGCGTTGTTTCCTACAGTTTTCAAAGAAATTCTTATCAGACATTCTTAATTCCGACATTTGTTATGGATACGACTAATTAGTAATTAGACCTCGAGTCGTACCATTCAGGGAGTAATCGTGTTCGTAATTTCAAATTGGCCTCGCGCTTTGAGCTCGTCCAATTTTAAAATTACTCGCGCGATTACTCCCTGGATTGTACTTCACCTGGTCCAACTACTATTACTCATTATCAATTGAAGTCAGTATCTCTTTTCCAATCGACCGAGAGCGAACAGTGAATTTCGAAATCAGTGCCTGTGGCATCATCTAGCTGCAGATTATAAAATAATATCAAGGACACTCAAGGCCACGGGTAATCATGTCACCGCGAAGCATGATTTCTAGGGGGCAATTAAGTTCACCCGCGCGCTTTGTGTTCCGTGTCGTCAGCGAGGAAGCAAACCAATGACTTCCATTTTTTTTCGTACAATGCATAATAAAACAAATATTACTCGGTTTTTGTGATATCCAGAATAATTAAGGTCTCGCCAAGGGTTATCATAACCACTACATCGACCTTGTTTATTCTTGATATCACAAAAACCTCATCCAATATTTTTTTATTTAATTGTTGTTGACAAATATGACCAGTCCGCTATTCATTTGTAGATTGTATAGACCACCATTATTGAACTGCTTGGTGGGAAAGACTACCCTTATGGCTGATCCGTTACACTGAGCGTTCGGCAGTAGAGAGTGCCCTTGTGTTGGTGGTTAAGATTTGTTTGCTTAATATAACAATAATTGATTGGTTCCTGGTAAGGATTAACATTATTGATCTCTTTGCGATAATGATTACCCGTAATTATTTTCTGGCAGTAAACATTACTCTCATTGATCAGCTGTACGTTAAGATCACCTTTATGGATCTCTTCTTAATCACGACTACTCTTATCAGTTGGGAGTTGGAAGATTTCTCTTACGGATCTGTTGGTGCTGTGTTTGGTGGTAAATATTACAGTGACTGATTGGTTGCTGGTAAGGATTACCCTTATTGATCATATGGTGGCAAAGATTACCCTTTCTAATGCTTAGATGGCAAAGGTTAATTTAAACGAATTTATTGATCGGTGAATGAAGGCCGTGAAGAAGGGCTGTAAGCTGTATTACCTGTTACGGACATGTTGCAGCTATAGACCTGTTCTCTCTAAAGATATGAAATTTTGCGATTAAGATGTTACGTAATAATTTTAGAGATACTTCTTTGGATCTTTGGTGTTGTGACCGTATAAATCTTAAATTCGTCAAAATATTGCAACTGGAGTTGTACGATCGGTTGATGGTAAGGATTACTCTTAATGATCGGTTGATGGTAAGGATTACTCTTAATGATCGCTTGGTAGTGAAGCTAACCCTTATCAATGATTAATGGGCTGGTGATCATCAAGATTACTCGTATTGATAGGTTGGTGGTAAGGACAACCCTTATTAGGTCTTCTCAATGAGTTAGTGGTAAAGATAACATTGTAAAGCCCCACTGACCTTTGAAAATGAGTGCTATATAAATTTATGTACTATTGCCATAAGATTACCCTTATCAATGGGCTGGTGGTAAGGATTACCCTTATTGATAGATTGGTGGTAGTGCATGATTACTCTTATTGATCAGTTGGTGGTAAAGATTACTCTTATTAATGGGTTGGTATTGAATATTACTCTGATCACCATGCTTCCTATTACCATAAGATTCTTCCTATTACCATAAAATTACCATACTTCCTATTACCATACGATTACCCTTATCAGTTGATAAGATTGATAGATTGGTGGTAAAGTTTACTCTTACTGATTGGTTGGAGGCAAAGATTACCCTTATTGATTGGCTGTCGGAAAAGATTACTCCGATTGATCAGATGGTGGTAAGGATTACCCATAATGGTAGGTTTTATTGATCGGCTGCTTATTATGATTGCCCTGATCGGTTGATAGTAAAGATTACCCTCATTGATTACTCTTATTGATCGGTTGTTGGCAAACATTACCCTTATCAGGTCTTATTAATGAGTTGCTGATAAAGATCACAGACATTGTACAGCGCCATAGAGCTTTGGAAATGAGCACTATACAAATTTATCTAGTATTATAACACTACCCTTATTAATTGGGGGTTGGTGGTAACGATTATCCTTATTGACCAGTTGGTGGTAAAAATTACACTTTTGAATGAGTTGGTGGTAGAGATTACTTATTGATCGGTTGCTCATATCCATTTGTTGCAGATAAAAAGCTTACTCTTATTGATTTGCTGGTAGATTACCCAATGCATATTGATCGGTTTGTGGTAAAAAGATCGGTTTCTGGAAGAGATTACCATTATCAAGGGGTTTGTGGTAAAGATTACTCTCATTGATAAGTTTGTGGTATTGGGATTACATGTACTTTTATTGGTCATTCAATGGGAAAGATTACCTTTATCCCTTTATCAAGGGGTTGGTTGTAAAGATCACTCTGATTGATAGGTTTATAGTTGGTTACTGGCGAAAATTACTCTTTTTGATCGATAGGTATTAAGATTACTCTCATTCATTGGATGGTGGATTACCCACATTGATTTGTTAGTCATAAGGATTATTTTTATTGATCAGTCGATGGGAGAGATTACCTTCATCAAGGGGTTGTCGGTAAATATTACTTTCATTGATAGGTTGGTGGTAAAGGCTACTCTTATTCATTGGTTTTCTCTTTTTGATTGGTTGGTGGTAATAATTACCCTTACTGAGCGGTTGATTAAAAACATTACGCTTATTGATCGGTTGCGTGTAAGCATTACCCTTGTTGATCCGTTGATTGTAAACATAATTAACCCTTATTGATTACTCTCTTTGATCAGTTGGTGGTTCCAGTACTTATTGATTGGTTATTGGTAAGGATTACCTTTATTTATCAGTTGGTGTCAAAAATAGCCCTTATTGATTGATTGCTGGTAAAGATTACTCTTTGTGATGTAATTTGTTGTTGGTAGATATTACTCTGATTGATCAGTGGGTGGTAATGATTACTCTAATTGATCGGTTGGTTATAAAGATTACCCTTATTTTATATTTTATAAGGTGGTAGAGATCAGAAACATTGTAAAGCGCCATTGTTCTTTTTACCCTTCTTAATGTGTTGGCAGTAAAGATCACCCTTCTTGACGGATTGGTGATAGAGATTACTCTTATGCAGGGTTGATGGGAAATATTACCTCTATCAGGTGTTTGGTCTTGAAGATTACTCTCATAGATCGTTTGGAGGATTACCCATTTTGATTGGTTGATCGTAAGGATTACATTTATTGATGGGTCGACGGAAAGATTACTTTTATCAAGGTGTTGGTGGTAAAGAATCCTCTCATTGATAGGTTGGTGGTAGGTTACGCTTATTGGTTGGTTGCTGGAATAGATTACTGTTTTTGATTGGTTTGTGGTAAAGATTACCCTTATTGATCGGATGGTGGTAAATATTACCCTTTTGATGGTTGGTGGTAGAGATACCTTTTCTTTATCAGTCAATGGGAAAGATTACCTTAATCATGGGGTTGGTTGTAAAAATAACTCTCATTGATAGGTTGGTATTTAGGGTTACTCTTATTCTTGGTTGCTGGTGAAAACTACTCATTTTGATCGATAGGTGGTAAAAATTACTCTCATTGATAGGATAAGTTGGTGGCAAGGATTGCTTTTATTGATCGGTAGCTGGGCAAGATTAACTTCATCAAGTGGTCTCATTGATGGGTTGGTGGTAAAGATTACCTTTTTTGATTGGTTTATGGTAATGATTACCCTAATTGATCGGTTGATTGTAAACATTACCCTGGTTTTAAGTATTACCCTTATTAATCGGTTGGTGGCAAGGTCTACTTTTATTGAGTGGTAACTGATTACCCTTATTGATTGGTTGACTGTAAACATCAACCTTATTAATTCCTCTTATTGATTAGTTGATCAGATAAAAGAGATTAACCTTTTTGAGGACTTATTAATCCGTTGTCGATAAAGTTTACTCTTACTTATTGATTTTTGATAAGGATTACTCTTTTTTTCAGTTGTTGCTAAACATAACAATCATAGATTTCTGATAAAGATTACTCTTCTTGATTGGATGTTGGTAAAGATTGCTCTTATGGATCTTTTTTTCGTAAATATTACCTTTATCAGTTGTTTTTAATACGTTGGTGCTAAAGATCACAAACATTGTAAAGTACTATTGAACTTTGGAAATGAGCTCTATACAAATTTATGCATTATTATTATAAAATTACCCTTAGAAATGGCGAGTGGTAAGGATGTCCATTATTGATCGGTTGGTGGTAGAAATTACTCTTAGTGATTGGTCGATGGGAAAGATTACCTTTATCAAGGGGTTGGTGGTAAAGATTCCTCTCATTGATGAGCTGGTGGTAAAGCTTTCTCGTTTTGTTTGGTACATATTAGATTACTCTCATCGATCGGTTGGTGGATTACTGACATTGATCGGTTGGCGGTAAGGATGACTTACTGATCGGTCGATGGAAAAGATTACCATTATCAAGGAGTTGGCGGTAAAGGTTCCTCTTATTGATGAGCTGGTGGTAAAGCTTTCTCGTTTTGTTTGGTACATATTAGATTACTATCATTGATCGGTTGGCGTTAAGGATGACTTACTGATCGGTCGATGGAAAAGATTACCATTATCAAGGAGTTGGCGGTAAAGATTCCTCATTGATAGGTTGGTGGTGAAGGTCACTCTTATTCATTGGTTGCTGGTAAAGATTGATCGGTGCCTGGTAAGAATTACCCTTTTTTGATTGGTTGCTTGTTATGAATACCCTTATTGATTAGTTGATTGTAAAAATCACCCTCATCAATTACTCTTGTTGATCGGTTGTGGGTAAAGATTACTCTTTTTGATTGGTTGGTGATAATGATCACTCTTTTTTGATGGGTTGGTAGCAAAGATTAGTCTCATTGATCGGTTGATGGATTACCCATATTGGTAGGTCATTCGTAAGGATTACATTTATTGATAAGCTGCTTGTAATAATTACCCTTATTAATTGGTTGCTGGTAAGGATCATGACACTTATTGATAAGTTGGTGGCAAGGATTACTGTTATTGATTGGTTGCTTGGTATGATAACCATTATTGATCGGTTGATTGTAGACATAATCCTTATTGATTACTGTTATTGATCGGCTGTCGGTGAAGATTCCTCTTATTGATCAGTTGGTGTTAAACATGACCCTTATTGCTTTTGTTGCTGGTGAGTATTACTCTCATTTATCAACTGGTGGTAAAGATACATGTAACCCTTATTGATTATCGTTGGTAATGATTACCTTTACTGATCGTTTGGTGGTAAGAATTACCCTTATTGACAACCTTTCTCTTATTGATCAGCTGCTGGTAGATTAATTTTGATAATTTTGTTGATCAGTT
>Ga0126337_10003374_pt1 | contig 10428 bp, 13 predicted proteins | sample DipCmetagenome_FD_92527 | JGI IMG/M metagenome (GOLD analysis project Ga0126337, IMG submission 92527) | Coral microbial communities from La Bocana,Puerto Morelos, Mexico - Diploria C A metagenome | ecosystem: Host-associated > Invertebrates > Cnidaria > Coral | place: La Bocana,Puerto Morelos... | reverse complement strand
TCAAGGGCGGCCAAGGCAAAGGCAAAGGCGAAAGCCAGAGCCTCTGCTGTCCAAGAGCAAAGTGCGAAAACCGTGGATGATGTCAAATCTGAAATGAGTCCAAAACTCAGTTGAACCCCTTAAGATATTTCAGACTTTTGCACTTCTCAATTGTTTCCAATTATCCGTTCTTCTTGAGGTACAACGCTGAAGAAGGATATTGCCCAGCTCAACAATATGATCTTGGAAATGCCAAAGAATGCCTTGAGGACCAGCCTTGAGAACTACAAGAAAAAGTTTGAAGATACAATCCTGGAGTTGCACAATTGCAATAAGTTCGTGTGATAATTTTTGCAATTCTTATGTCAGGTTTGTGGGACCATTTTTTGCAACATCTCAGGTTGAAAAAAATTACAACCGTGGCCAACTGCCTTGATCTAAAAGCAGAGCTTGAATCTGAGGCACGTTGAAGAAATTATTTTTTCACCTAATTGATTTACTGGTGATGTTCTTCCTACATGATGCCCTGCAGGTCAATGCTATGCGACTTGTCAAGGCCCAGGCGAGAGCTGTGCTCAATGAGATCAAAAAGCAAGGCCAACAGTCATGAGGCCTAAGCAGCCGAGCGGTACAATCTTGTGTGAGGAAAGGCTCACGGGGATATTGGCTAGGTGTTCCTTTTTGAAGTTCCTTGAGATGACATTTCTGAATTCAAAAACACTTTTGCCTGATAAAAGACTCCATGACCCAGTGTTTAATTTGCAACTCCTTGGATTGGCTTCAGCGAAACACCTACCCATTTAGATTATGGGGCAATATTGCCATTGATCCTTGCCGTAGATTTTGCCCTAGATGGGATGATACATGCAAACAATTTTCACAGCTGTGAAATTCCAAACAAATATCACACCTGTTTTTTTGAAATTGAGGGCATGAAAGGCAGGGCAGCAGGCAATTATGATTGGTGATTTGGCCAATCAAGTCTTGGATCATGAACCACGCTCTGAACAATGAGCACGCGAGACAAAACTGCACATGAAAAATAAATTGCCCAACTTTCTGCATCTTCAGTTTCATTCTCTGCCAGTTTGCTGAGTTTTTGTTTCACCACTCTTGGCTTCCACCGCAGGTGCTTCAAAATCAGTGCCTTCTGTGTGGCAGGAACGGGTGAGACAAGTTGAAGAAGTGTTTCTTGGTGAAACATGATAGCTGTATAGTATATGTCTTGGAATTCTATGTTTTCATTTTTTCACAGTGCAAAGGTTGGCAGCTGGTGTGGGCTCTGGGAATTCTACTGTGGATCATGCGTGCAAAATAGGCCGCATTTTGGGATCTGTCACTTGGAATGCACTTTGCAACTTATCCATTTCAATTCAGATTGCACCTAACATGCTGCAACTGTCAATATTGTTTGATTCAGGGTTTCTGAGTTAATCTAAGGAAACCTTCAATGTTGGGCCTCTCGCCTGCAATGCAAAAAAAGATGTCAGATTTTGTGAGGTTTGCTCTAAAGTTCATCTAGCAAATCACGATGCCTGAGGGCTGGACAAAGTGAACATCGGCTCCACCAACATGCTCTTCGGCACGGTGGCCTTCCATGCGAAATTGAGTACAGGCAAATTCCAATCTGCACTGGCCATGATGACAACTTGGATCCCATTGTAGAATTTGTGAACTGGCCCTTCATCTTGCCGAAAACTTTTGATACTTGGCTGCAAGAATTGTAAAACATAATGTGATTCCCAAATCGATTGTCGAGTATTTGCTTTGTAATTGATGTCAAACTTTTCCCTTGAAAAGGTTCAAGCTTTGCTGGCAAAGGGCTTGCTGCGAATGCTCTTTGACCCTCGATATGTGGAGGATTATTGGGATCACATGCTTCGTGAATACCCTGATCACCCTGCAAAAGGACGAAAACGAAGTGCTGTTCCTCTGAGCTTATATGGTGTCTTGACTTAAGTGCAAGTGCTCTTGTTTCTTCATCCCTTGCAATTGGTGCCTCAAGAACTAGCCCCCTACCAAGGTGATGAAGGCAATGCCTTCAGGAACTCGTACATGGCCTTCAACTGGCAGCCAGACCTGTCCCCATTTCGAACGGATGCAGCTGCAAGCAGATACATCGTGACAACAATGCCTTCTTGCCTTTATGTTTCTAGACCTTGAAAAAAAGATTGATTTTTCTGGTTTTCAGTGTCTCTTAATTTTGCTTAGTGTGTTTGATGTTGGGGATCGCCAGGTAATGAATGGTGCTACAAATATCACCCTGCAAGCGATTGCCAACGTCATTGTTCAATCCTTGAATGACCTGGCTGATAATGGTATCTCAGTTCCTTCAGCTCCTGGTCAACCAGTGCCTTGGTGGTTGAATAATACTTTGAATAATATAGCATTCTATAGCCACTTTCCCGTTTATGTTTTTTGTGATGTTTGGTAAACTTCCATGCAAGTCACAGCCATCAGGAACACAAGCACAAACTCCACTTCTATGTGGTGAACTTCAAAGGCGATTGGAAATATCTCAAGCAGCTGTTTCTATTCACAAAGGATGCATCGAAAGAAAAGGCTGGGAAAATGATGCCAGCCTCGTCGAGCTTTTTGTCGTACATGGCTGAATCAAAAAACCACGGCAAGATTAGTGTTGCTTTGCTTTGTCATTTTCATTTTGGTCTGCGGCGCAGGTGTGCTGGATGTGTGAGTGCACAAAAGGCAGTGATGACTTGAGCTACGCCTACACCAATGTTGCTGAAGGTGCTGCATGGAGAGCAACTATGTGGTCTACAGTTCCCTGGCCTGTGGATGAAACACCAGCTTTCCTGCAGTTGAAGGGCTTTGATGTAAAAATGCTTGCCATTGACATGCTGCATTGTTGGCATCTCGGCATTGGCCGGGATCTTGTAGGAAGTGCTGTAAAAACATTGGTTCGCCTACGATACTGGCCTGGCACCTCAATAGAAAAATCCCTTGGAAGGGCAACACTTTGCTTGAGGCGGTGGGCGAAGCAGCATGGCTTGACACTGGCATGCAGGAGCCTATCAAAGTCAAGTATTGGTTGGGATCAAGACTATCCTGAATTACGGGCAAAAGGCTACGACTGCTATGTGATCTTGAAATGGTTGGCGGAGGAAACATCTTCAAACCCGCCAGTGGGAACCAATGCTGTTGAGCAAGATTACCTTGATAGAATTTCCGCAACTATTTGGTGTGCAAATTCGTGGCTATCAAGTCTTTCTAATGCTGGGATGTTCTTAACGGAACATCAACAAGAGCTAAAGACCGTGATTGGTGCCCACTATGTCTCCTTGTATGTTGGGTTGGCGGCGCAGGCGCTGGCTGAAAAGAAAAAAAATGTGGAGAGTCAGACCAAAACTGCACCTCTTCCACCACCGGGTAATTGAAAACCGACCGAGTCGGTTAAACCCTGTGGCAACATGTACAACCACTTGGATGGACGAGGATTTTATCAAGAAGACTATGAAAGTGAAACGCATGACGCACAGGAGAAAAGCAACTGTCAACTCCCTTAGGCGGTGGCTGTTGGCCGTGCCACACAAGATGGCCCAGGCACTAGACAAACTTGAAGAAGTTTGAAAAAGTTGCAGCAAACTGTTTGAGATTGATTTTTTCCTTGGTATCAACACAAAAGAAACAGAGGCTTTCTGAACACAAACAACAAATATATAGTTATATTAATTGGATGAAAAAAAGCCATGAAAGATACATTTCCACTGTGTATGAATATATGTATACATATATATGTAATTTTTGTGGACAGGGTCTCCATACATAAGATTGTTGTTGTTCGCAGTTTCAAGGTCCAATGTGTCTTTTGCACGAGCGTGCATGGCTTCATGATCCCTCAGATTGTTTCATCTACTGGATTATGTTTCTTTCAATGTTTTGGCCCACCCATGCCCACCCAAGAGCGTGAAAATTCGTGATTTTTTTGAAAAAACACATATGACCCAGTTAGGGTTTTTTCAGGTACGAATGACACCATGTACCAGATAATGTGGTACGAAGGAAGGTCTAGGAGGAGCCAGCTCTTCGCCATCTCCCTCTGCTTCGTGCTCTTCAACCCGCTCTGAGAGCCATGTCGCATGCTTGAAAAGTGCGAAATGCACTGACATAATTGGCTCGGTGAGCACACACCACAAAGCAGTCACCCAACTTGATTGCTTGTCAGACAAGAAATGGCAAGCCTTTCTTACTCTGAGCCTGGCAAGTTTCCGCCAGGCTTTGCTTTCATCAAGAGGGGCGCCCACAGCTTGACCTTCATCCTCTGGCCCCGAATCTTCCTCAGGAGGAGGAAAAAGGCGCTGGCAAGCTTCGGGCACCAAGCCACAAAAGTTTTGTAACACGGCAATATGCCTAACACACGGAGCAACCTTTGTCCACTTGTTCATTGCTGGGACAGAGATCGCAGTGAGCAACCTGGACGTGAGCAATTCCATGCCCTTCGCCACGCTGGCTTCTCTGTCTGCACAGCAGCCACGGCAAATATGAACTGGAACTCCTGGAATGGCAGGCTGGTGTTGCAGGCTTTGACTTGACAAACTGAAAAAACCATTTGCTTGGATTAGGCGCTCCCTTTTGAAGTAACAAATACAACGGGGTGTTAACCTTTGTGCTGAAATTGTAAAAGGCTAATGACTTATGGGCTGCCCACGTGCCCTAGCAGAAGTATCTTTTATTACCTCATTTCATAGTTGCATGTTCTAGTATATACTTTCAAGTCTTTAGTCTATCGAATCATGTACTGTAAAGAATTTAAATAATATAAATAATATATATATATATATGATATGTATGTAAGTGTATGTACATATGATATATGCACTTAAAACCTGCTGTCCTATGGTTTAAAGAGGGGTGAAGAGACAGTACTCCCATCAGCCAGAGGCTTTTCCCACCCAGGCTGCCAACGTTTTTTTCGTGCAGGGATCGGAGATCAAGCATCTGGTTCCTCAGCAGCGGCAGCAGCAGGGCCGCACGCCCCTGAAAACTGTACAGACACCTGGTCAAAGACCGCTAACTGCTGTGGCGCAAAGCAGTGCCAAACAGCAGCAGCAGCCGGGCTCTTATTGTAACACCAATCCACCCAGCCAGTCTACCACTGGTACCTGAACTTCTTGGGGTTGGGGCAAAGCTCCTCCCCACCCCACACCTTCAAGTAATTGGCCACCATCAAGTTGTTACCTAAAGCGATGTCCACCGTTCCGGCACCACGCTTACCAGAACGGGCATTCAACATGGATTTGACCTGGCGGAACGCCGCATCTGTTTCTCCAGCTTTGGTGTACATCGTCCAACAAATCTTCTTCAGGGCCCACAGGTTTCCTTGGGCTGCAGCCAGATGTGCTGCAGTCTGACCACTGTAGGCCTGCGCGCTGATGGACTGCACACTCATATTGCGCAGCAAACACCGCATGATGCGTTCATAGTTTTCATCCCCAATACTTCCGAGATTGGTGTCCATCAACACCATGAGCGGAGTCCATCTGGAAGGCCTGCCGTCAACATGGGTAGTTTTGGCAACGGCTTCTGGGCAATGAGCAACCAAACCCTCCACCACATCTGCCAACCCAAGCCGAACTGCGTGGTGGAGCAAGCTCATGCCCTGCTTGTCCTCCACCTCCAGCAACACCGGTGTTGGCAGAGATTCCAACTTGGCTACAAAGCCTGGATCGCGGTTGAGCACCATGTCCAAGAGCTCTTGGCGCTGAAGTTCAGTCACCCGCTCAGCATCCATCCGCTCAAGCCTTGCAAGCAGGGCCTGGTTGGAAACCTTTTGAGCCTCCAGCAGATCCAAAAGGTTCTGCTCAGCTTCACCAGACAAACCCTCCAGCTCTGCCTCTGCCTTCACTGTGTCAGCTGGAGTAGCCTGCACCACAGAGACCTCCTTCTCGTCGCTTCCCCAGTCAACCTCCATCTCGTTGTGGTCACCTATGGAAGATGTAAGCAAAAAAACAACACAAAATCAAAACAGCGTCAAAGACGTTCAACAATGATCAAATATTTGGACGATCAGTTTTACTGGAGGATACAGGCTACCCACTGACAATGTCCCTACATGGTGTGCAAAAAGCTTAATAAATAGTGCGATTTAAGAAAAAACCTCAAACGAAACATAAGATTCGATCATGAGATCGACAAGACTATATACCCGCTTTACCTACTTTACCGATTGTAGCTAGATGAGGCTGCAGTTAACTTCTATGTGCAAACTCACCATGTAATGTCAAAAGTCATGGTGGATTCATTCCCCAGCCTGTAAAGTTTTGGGGGCGGGGAGACTTGAAATCAGCTGCCAAAACCTATTCACGCCCTCTGCAGAAACACAAGCAAAAGCTGCTACTGAGCTACCTGATGGGGCAACAGGTGGCTTTGCCTCCTCGCTGGTTGTCTGCTTCTCGTCCTTTTCCTCGGCCTTGCAGGCTGGAACTGCAGCTGTCTCCTTCTCTTCCTTCACATCGGCCACTTGGCCAGCATTGCTAGCAGCACCAGGCTCTGAGGCCGCATGACCAGGTGGAGGAGCAGCAGGCTCCAACGCTGCTTTGACAGACTCAGAACCACCAGGCTTTGAAGCCGCATCCTTTGGTTGAGGCTCGGCAAGCAGCTCAGGTGCAGTTGTCAACTTTCCTTGCACCACGACAGCCGTAGTTTGGCCACTTGCCTCAGTGAGGGTAAGAGAAGGCTCCAGCCCACGAGAAGCTGCTTCGGATGCTGCCACACGGCTTTCTAGCCTGATGTTCAATGCAGACAGGTCCTGCATGAGCAACTGCAACTTTCTTCGCCTTAGCTCCGAGCCTTCTCCACAGCTGCTACCACCAGGTGTAGACACCGGAGTGCCCACAAAGGTCCACCCAGCTTTGTCAAAGCCTTGCGAACCATGCACAGACGCAGCTTCATCTTGCGAAGCATCAGTTGGGAAGTCCAAGCTTTGAACCGTCTCCTCAGATGAAGATTCTTTCCTTCGACTTCGAGCAGCTGGGGTGGCCAAAGACTTGGAATTGCCATACCTGGAAGCCGTTCTCCAAAGCCTTTCTTCTGAGAGGAACGAAGCCAAGCGCTGACTTTTGAACGACCACTGCTTCACTAGGATGGACTTGGCCCTGAACCTCCTCTAACCAGTCCAAAGGACGCTTGCTATGTGTTCGGTGGCGAGATGGAGGGGCCCGCGACCCAAGGTCGACGATGTTTCTCATCGTCGCCAGGTAGGACGAAGCATCCTGTGCTGACCAGCCTGAAAGGCGCATTAACACCAAACAAGCAAGTGTAGAACTGCGGTGAGCGCCGTTATGGCAAGCTATCAAAACACTCTTCCCATCTCGGAGAAGGGCAGCCACATCAATGACGCTGTCCATGATTTTCTCCATGGGAACATCACCGTTGCATGCCGCCGTGCCGTCCACCGTCTCCAACACGTAAACATTGGGAGTGTCTGGCACTGCGCCTCTGTAGGCAGGCCAGACAGCGTAGATCTCGTTCTCAGCAAGTAGCTTGCTGTTGTGGGCCGCCAAGTCTCCACCCAGCCACAGGCGTCCATTCTTCTCAGTCTCAAAGACGAGGGTCATGGGATGCCTGCCAGGAAAACATGAAGAAGCATGGGCAAGGGAGGGAAGAGGTAAAGCCAAAGACCAAGAGCAGGGATGAAGAAGAGGTGGAATCATATGTGTTGCAAACACATCATCAAATGGAATGTCAAAAATACAGAGAGATAATATTTTAATTATATCATAAATCATATAACTTGTAAAATTGGTATGCAATCATGGCTTCGACCCCTTGCCTAAAAAGTAACAATGGCAGACGTGTAACCGAACGTTATGACTTGAAACCGGCCTCATTAGCTGGTGGCATTGTCCAAGATTTAGAAGTTAGACTAGGCGGCTATACAGGCTCTAGGGCTATTAGGACCATAGACCATAGACTATAGACTATAGACTATGTCATGGCCACAGCTCACTGGCTCAACGGCAGACGCCATCCCGCAACTCTACCACCAGGCCTTTTGTTGTACTCCTCCCTGGCAAACTTCACACATTCCACAGAACCATAGTCGTCCACAACCAGGAACTGGTCCAAACACTTCAGGACGTCAGCCAAGGCGGCTTCCGTCATGTCAGAACCAGGCCAAAGGCCGTGAAACACCTTGGCGCGGGCATCGCTTGGCAAGTAGGCTTTGGCAAGACCTCCGACCTGCATGTTCGACAGCACCCTGGCATCCTGGAGTGGCTTGCTCAAGGCCATGGCTGCGTCTCGGCGACAACTGTGACTACTTGTCGCTTCTGCTGACTTGAACCAAACACGACTAGGCACTGTACTTGCTGCACCCATGTCTCACAAGCAAAACTTGCAGCAGCAAAGGCATGCTTCCAGAATTACAGTTTTAGACTTAGAATTTAAAAATTCTCACAAAAACTGGAGGGAAAAGACTGGCCACAGCTCAACTAAAAACAATCCCTCTTGACTCTTTACTTGCTAGTGACCACAGCACACCCAGTCCCACGCCAAACCCAAACCGGTCCTGTCCATGGGCCTGGAAAGAAGCTGATGAAGTCATCAACAAACCTGGTCCGAGACCGCTTAGCACTTGCCCTTTCATCTTCGCATTGCAGCATCATATGCAAAAATGTTTTTGCCTGCCTGCGGGCCATAGCCCACTCAGCTTGCAACCCAGGTGGCTCTGCATCTACAACCAGAAGATTGTTAGCCAGGGTTCTTTCTACTGCGTTCCTCAGATCCATCAGAAATTTTCCTCGGCCAGTGCTCTTGGCCACGCAAAAAGAACCAGGTAATATACCGAGATGCTTTGTTGCCCTCGCAATGACGTTTCCATTCCTGTGTTGCGCACGCAAACTGGGAAACACAAAAACATTCCTAGGAACAACTGCGTGCAAGTGCTTCAGCAGCCTAATGTTTGCCGGGTGCTGGTCGCAGGAAATTAAAACAGCAGAAAATTTGGCATCTGACCCCACAAAACCAGTCCGGAGGCCGCCATCATCTAAGCACAGCGCCCCCCACATGCACTCAGCAGTTTTCCGTGGCAAAGCCCTGGGGGGCCTCACGATGTCAATTTCGAAGTCATGACCTGCCGCGTGAATGCTCAGCTGGCTGTGGCTCGCAAGTATTGACCAGCTGGCTGCTCCAACTTGATTCAGGCAAACATCTAGCTCAGTTTCATCAAACATCATATTCAGAATGTGGTACAACGTTCTGTTTTCAACAAGCTTTTGCCTTCCTGACTGGATATGGCCAGCTTGGGCATCAAGTACACACTTGGATACAAAATGGCGGGCCTTGATCACATGGCCTGCGCTCGCCCCATCGACCTCCCTAGCTGATTGCCTGACAGTAGCATTTGCCTCGCCAAAGGCGGCCCTCAACAGCGCCTCAGGCGTCCACTGCTTCCAAGCCCTTTGGCCTTTTGGTTTTGGCCTGGCGTCATCCAAGGGCTGCAAAGGCAACATGTGATCCATTGTCGGCCACCTCGACCCCGACGTCCACCAGGTCCAAGACCGGCTTGAGCCTGAGCATTTTGAGGTGGCTGCTGGGCCAGAGCTATCCCAGCCAAATCTTGCAAATTCAACATTGGTGGCACATCAAGGCTGAAACAAGCATGGGTCCAATCTCGATTTTGGGGCCAAGACAGGGCAGCTCGAACCGAAAACGGCTCCGAAGCGGCTCCTGTCTTGAAACATGGCTTGACTCATGGCAAGATTCTTGCTACCCAAGATGCACTTGGATTTGGGGATTTGTTTTTTGAAAGTGTTTTTGTTCTTGTTCTTTCTACTTTTGCACTTGAAACAGTTGTTCGAAGCCTTCATAATTTGGAGTGCCAAACATTTGTTCCAATGCTGAACGATTGTTGAAACAATGGTTGCAGCTTTCGAACAAGTGTTGAACCAATTGTTGAAATACCATTGAAATAACAAACAATTGTCAAAACAATTGTTCAAAATGTTGAACAATTGTTCAAAACAATTGTTTGAATTTCTTGAAATTTTGAAAGAAATTGTTGCCTTTTCAAAGTATTGTCAAAACAATTGTTCAAACTTTTAAACTATTGTCAAAACAATTTCGTAAACAATTGAACTATTGCAAAACAATTTCGCAAACAATTGATGACACTTTGAATGAGCCCCTTGTAACCCTTCACCAGAAGGGGTTTTGAAAACATACAAGGAATAGGGCAATAGTACGGGAAAAAACTAGGAAGGTACCCCCAACCAAAAAAGCGTTTTCCATTTTTTCTGTCTAACATGGACGTGTTTTGGGGGGGGAAGTTCTCTACTTGGTATGCTCAATGGGTCTCTAAGCCACAAGTGGCCAGAGGGTCATTCAAGGTGCGTTCTCTCTCACATATCTCAATGTCATATTCAGCCTCTTGCAAACTGATATCATGGCAAGGGAATATCCATTCACAGTCTTTGTAGATATATTGTCCTT
>Ga0126337_10003369_pt1 | contig 10433 bp, 7 predicted proteins | sample DipCmetagenome_FD_92527 | JGI IMG/M metagenome (GOLD analysis project Ga0126337, IMG submission 92527) | Coral microbial communities from La Bocana,Puerto Morelos, Mexico - Diploria C A metagenome | ecosystem: Host-associated > Invertebrates > Cnidaria > Coral | place: La Bocana,Puerto Morelos... | reverse complement strand
ATCCAGAGATCCAGAGATCGTGGAAATGGAGTTTGAATGTTTTGTTTTTGTAAGCTGGAAGGTTTTGCGTGTCAAACGAACGTTCTACGCTTGAGCTGCTGTTTTAATTTCTGCCATAAGAAGGGTCAGGAAGTGTGGAAAAAACGTGGAGTCACTGCGGACGCTGCCGTACACAAATTGAAAATGAAGAGGAAACAAGCGCAACCCAATTGGAAAGTACAGAGGCCGAAAAAAACCCCAACGAGGTGCTAAGAGGTCTACTCAACGACGAAAAAGGCTTAGAGGAACTTATGTCATACACGCCCCAAGGATATTCCGAGACAATGCTAGAATATTTTCGGTTTGGGAACACTTCACATTTCAAACAAAAAGTGGCCTTATTATGTGCCCAGTTGCTACTTTGTTTTGACGTCCGGAAGATCCATCTTCTGCGATTCGACAATCCTCGAAGACTCAGGTTGTACTTTGACCACCTTAAACTATTATTGCTACCTTTTGTAGAGAATTTAGAACCATGTTATCTGTGGCTAACCGCGGAGCCTTTGATGGGCAAATTATATTTACACAAAGCGACAGTGGATCCAAGCGTGCTAGCTTTGAACTGAACTGTAAGTAGTGTCGAGTTTAAGAACAGCATTCTAGAATGGCCTACTGTGTTATTCGCGTCTTATGGGAGTTTTTCATTGTAAATATAGAACACATTTTGTTTAAGTCGCGTAAGAAATATTTATTTTGTCAAAATGAGAACGCTTTTATTGTAATTTATTTGCTTTACAGTACAGTTTCCCAGGTTTGAGGAATGCTATAAGAATGTGAAAGTCTTTTTTGCTGAAAATATCATTAAGTCCTTTGCCATACATGAAATCGTGTCCTTTCTTAACTTTGTGATGTATAGTTTTAACCCTTTCAGCAGGGGTAATTGCATAAGGCTTCGTTGCTAATTTAGGCATCTTAAGAGATATATCTCCTTTATATGGTGAAGACGCTTTCATGGGGGACTGTTTAGAATAATTACTATTGCTAGAGTGTATTTGTTCAGACATTGCGGTTCCTAGTGTCGGCAGCATATTTTTCTGTTTAGAATGTTTCTGCTCACCCCTTCTGTATTCTGAACCATTCGATGTAGATATGCTTCTAAACAATTCATTCGACCACCGAGCGTTTAATTTATGGGCTCTGACGCATCTTCGATCCCGTCGGCTTTTCTCCTGGCTAAAGCTCGATGTCGATTTTCAGCGCTTCCATTTAAGTGCTAATTCCCTCGGCCCCTAAGTTAGGTTTTCAAAACAATTCCATGTCGTCGCGAGTTTGCTGTAATCGCGACAGGTCACCGTTCTCTTGCAGCTTAAGAAATATTAGGCGAATCAAATCTTCCGTGTTTGCTTAGACTCCCAATTAGCCTCCATTTTGAATAGCATTAGTCGGCAAGGAGTTACGGCTACTTTTTGAGACCATTTCTCTAGGCATTAATTTGAATTTGTCAAAATATTTCGCAGCTTCGCAATCAGTCATGGTAAATGTCTTACTGCATATGACTGTATGTTTAGCGTTCAAATGTTTTTATGCTTCTTCTTTGACTGAACGAGCTTCTTTACAGCAGTTTGTAGGATCCTTTTGTAGTTTATACAATGCATGTCGTAGAACTTGTTTTACTATCGGCGCATTCATTATGATGAGTTCCCGGCGTTCTTTTACAGAGAACCGTCTTTTCCCCATCTGTAGTAAAAAGGATATTGTCTAAATCTCATTAACTTCTTTGTACATGTAGATGTTACGACATCCTTGCAAAAAACGGAACGTTTCCCAATACATAATTTCGGACCACATCAGCAATTGTTTTGACTACGTTGTTGACTGTTAAAACTTGTAAGTTATTCTTATTGATAAATTCTTTCGATAAAGGCGCGTACTCGTTTAGTTTATCCATGTCTGATGTCAGCGACTTTTACAACGGGGGCCTTTATGCACGTAGCAATTCATACCCGTCTCTCCTAGCTCGTCGATTTCACCCAGCAAGATGTTATTGTGTATCTTGATTTCTTTGTTCACCAGTGCTCCTCTGGGATGTAAATCTATCAGAAGATAATTGTACAGTTCGGCACTCATCAGATAATCAAACAAGGCGATGAAGTGATTACCGGCTCTCATAAATCTATGACCTAATAGCTGAATCGGCAATTTGTCAGAGAGCGAATTAAACAGAATGTAATACTGTATGTTCCTTCGCATGGTCACACTGTTTTTTCCCTGAGCAAACAGATTTTGGCCTATAGTTATGAGCGTACAATCTTGGTGATGTACTCCTTTAGTTGACATATCTTCCATAAATTGATTCTTTTGCGATTCTGACATCAAATCATCAACGATCTACAGAAGACTTACAGAGATGGCTTTTCAGTTTTGGCAAACAGCTGGTCCAATGATTCGGGTAATCCTGCGTGAAATGTTACACCAATTGCTTGTAACTTTTCGAATATATCTTGTCACTGACTCCCGTAACAATATACAATCTTTTTAAAGGGTCTGCCGTCTGTATTAAAGTATGCGCTTACATTACTCAAAAGCTGAAGTAAAAGAGATGCAAACGTATGCAGGATGATACAATTGGGGATGTGGATTCATGGCCGTGTTAACAAAGAATGAGACAGTCAGTAATAGTAACGTGCTTTTTACGACTATTTTGCAGAATGCGAAATAGGAGTTAAGTGAGCGAGCGCAAATTCACTCGCTTGGTCGATCGGTAACTCCTTGGGTCGTAAACTTTTGTTTGTATTTCCGCTGACCAATGCACAACTTGACTTGACGAAGAGAAAAATGTCGTCGAATGGTTCGGCAAATGTAAAACATAGCGAAATAATAATTAGGTAGATTTCAGCTATGTATGTCAACAGCTTGTGGTGCGAGCATTTTCTTTTAAATTCAGAACCAAGAAAGCATTTGTTGTCCTAGTTACGAAATGAACGCGGGCTTTAATAACATGATGCATTGAATGCATGAATATCGAGCAAAATAATAAATTATTACCAATGGGAAGCACTTATTAACTTCTTGAGGGAAAAAGAAAGAAAAAACACGTCGGAGGGAAAAAAGAAAAGAAAAAAAAAAGATCGTGCGTTTGCCCGCCCGTGTGTTGAACTCTTGCTCTTCATGCTTTCCAATACAGTATACCAACGCATTGAGCTAACTTAACACATAGGTTCGCAAAGCGTGTATGTGTCTAGAGCATTATGCATTTTTGTATTGCGGAGTCAGGGCAGTGATTAAAGCGTGATTTTAAGAGGTTTAAATAAGGGAAAGAAGCAAGACATTTATTTTTGGAACAAAGCCAAAATATTTTCATCTTTTCTGCTTAAACTGATGCATGTACTTCATCATGCAAAATAGTCGTAGCCTCAAAGAGGCCTTTGATTTACTCTATACTTCCTTGGCAATTTTATGTAGATCTTATGTGGGTGTGTCGACGTATTTAACATTCTAGGATACTCAGCTTGAACGAGTTCGGAAACTTTTGCATCATTGCACTCTTTATCGTGAGGGTCAAAACGAATTAGAACGTTTTCCAAAGTTTTTCCCGCGTTGAGCAACTTGAGAACGTAAAGGCAGTAATCTCCGCAAAACTGTAGAATGTTTTTGTTGATAGTCATTCTTACTGCGTTTATAGGAATCGAAATTTTTCCAGAGTGGGTTCAGCTGGGAAGGTACGCTTCCGTAGCTGTCAAAAAATATATTTTGACCGAGATCAGTATAACTCTGTTCGAAGATGGCTATTTAATGCTCTCCTGGCTCACAACTATTCTCAGTGTTAACTGATGTAGCAATAAATTCCAGCGTATCACGAATATTCATATTAATATTAGGTGTCAACAATTTTATTTTTAAGCATGTTCGCTCTCTGTTGACAGTAAAATAAGAGGTTGGGCAGCACCCAACTCAGTGCCGTGCTCAGCTCGACAAAAAAACGCGAAAGAGGGATCTTTAAAGGACATTTCTCCCTCTAACCCTGTATTGTAAGGCACTAATTGACTGGAGAACAATAGTGTGTTACTACCTCTAAAAAATGTCTCCTATTATTGGTAGGTCTTTGAAAGGTGAATTTTTGCCTAAAGTAATTCCACGTCCTGTCTGACTTACATGTCTTAAAGAACGCGCTCGCCCGCTGCCCTTCTGTTTGGCTGCAAAATCTTTCAATTTGTTAAGACCGTTCACGCCCTTCTTTGCGTATTTGCCGTATTTGCTATTCTTCACGGTGGGCATAACTGCCACTTGTGTAGCTAGATGCAGAGCCATCTGTCCTGCCTTACTGTTCAACGCTTTGTCTACACCTGTTAATCCTCTCTTGTAGACTGCTCGTCCTTTCTTCACAAGTGACTTAACAATGACAGTTTAACTCATACCCACTGGAGATGAAAAGGAGACCGCTATAACGTATCATTTTAGCAGAGGATTAGCGACTCACACCAGTTCCATGTGCTACTCATTTGGATGAATGGGCGCAACCTTTGGTGTATAACGTGCTTGAGTCATTAAGACCAGGACAATCAGCCGAGTCGTTCGATTCAATTTCAAACAGTTTGACGGCCAGGGCAAGGTTGTGGCGTCCTTTGTACTTTTAATCTTTGTACATTTGTAGCCGTTTTCTGAAAAACAAGAACGTGAAATGACCAAGTTTTGCGTAGTCTGAGGAAAGCGAACATCGTCGGCTAATATTTCGTGTTTCTATTTGGAATTGATTGCTTATTTGGCCTGAGCACAATTTTAGAGCTATTGGCGTATACAGCACAGAACTAGATAGTTACGAATTTTGCTGGTAAAATATAAATTCGTTTTAGACTCGGCGTCGTCCTTGCTTGAGCTCTTTTATCACTTCCAACATGTTTCCTCTCTAGCTGGCGTTCGATCCTTGACTTCAGGCGAAACATCGAGATTCCCTCCTGACCCTGAGTAACTAAGTGTATATTGTTCACGTCGAATTCGACGAATGCCGGATATTGTGAAATCCCACCTTCAAAATCTACGAGGTTAAAGGCATGCCCCTACGAAAGTTACGAAAATTACGAATTTTACTGAAACTGCGAAAATTACATAAAATTACAATACCACCGATAAAAGTCTACGAAATTTATTCAAGGGTTAAAGGAAGGCCCCAACAAAAGTTACGAAAATTACAAATTTTACCAGAATCCAAGAATAATCACCATCATTTTCAGTTTATCTGTTAATGTGGTAGTTAAAAGTACATGACTTCATATTGCTTTGAAAGAGCTACCCAGTGAAGATAGGTTAAATGTTATAAACTTCACTCTCAACTCACCGCCGGCAGCCAAAGACTGCAATATCCTTTTGAATTATAATTAAGTGCTTTATCTCGGAATAAAAGAAGCAAATTATTGCACACAATGAGTGAGCAGATTGATACTCGATTATTAGGAGCTCAGTCATTCAGAGAAGTGAAACGTTAAAATTTGACTGTTAAACTCACAAGTCAACACGAAAAGTCATAACCACTAAATAAACAAGTTTCCAAGTACACTTTCCTCCTAGAAACGTTACAAGTAATTTTTCTCTTTCATTTGAGGTTGAATATTTTTCAATTCTGGTGGGCTACAAAGAATTCGTTGTTTTATTAATTCTCAAAGAACTAAAACGTGACTATCAAACTCATAAGTCAATACACGAAATTTATGTCGTAGCCACTAAATAAAATATTCTCCAAGACATGACTTTTTTTAATGCACGTTTTCAATGAAAAAGCCAACATAGACATAAGCTAACTGTTTGTTGATATTTCTGAAAGGAAAATAGAAAATATGAGTGTTGTTTGATGAGTAACATAACAAACACGAGTGACAGTGTTTCATCGGGATATCCAAACACCGAGAAGATAGCTGAAAATACGACGCGCAGGAAATTAGAGTTGTTTGGATAGCCGTTGAAAAACTGTCTAGAGCGTTTGATATATTTTCTCAATCGAAACAAAGACTACCAAGTACACAGAGAAGTAAAATCGTCAAAATCTATGCTTATTAAGACCTGGAATACAAACCTCCTTCACGGTTGTGATTTTTCTTTGTTTTAACTTGGTAAATAATTATTAATGGGTGCAAATGCGTATATCGCCATTTGTGAGTTGTGTTGGCCATTGTATTTTCAAGGGAATGGCAGAAGAGAAAAGGCGCGGGTGTATACGAAGAAAACACAAAAGACAAGTGTGATGTTCATGGTATACCACCCAAAAGGATTACCTAACTTGCAAAACTGGACGTGAAATTCTTAACTGCCTTGGTACCTTGATATTTTTGAATTGATGGTTTGTCAACTTCCCATCCACATGAACTCTATCAGGTTCTACGTCTGTGCCAATTTGCTATCACCTATTCCCACCTTAATTCAAAAAAAAATATATAGAACACGCTTCAAACACAATCAGTATCAGATGACCTAACCGATAAGCTTCATTCTAGATATTCTTTACTACGAATCCACGTGGCGTTACTAGGCGAAAAGTAGCAGTGATTTACAAAACATTGCAGATAATCTGCTATTTCATTTACTAAGAATGACAAATAGAGACACAAGCTGCGTGTCCGTTTGTTGGTCAAAGGTTCCTGAAGAGCAAATACCAGTAGTAAACAAGTCAAAAGTTATTAACTGCATAGTAATAGATGTTAAATGGACTACCATTTAAATGACTGCCTACATAAATGATTTGGCATTTTATGCGTTTTTATACCACTGAAAATTTTTTCAAATTTTTCATGTGTTACTCCATTACATTATTCAGTGCTTTAATAATTATTTCCTTTTTGAGCCATTTAGAATGCTAAGGATTTTACAAATAATAATTCAGCATATATCAGTATATCTAAAAAACGGATGCACTGAGTAACATGTGAAAGAAATGAATTGTTAATTTTGGCAAAAAAGCAGAATTAACTTTTAGCCCAGCTCAAGTGTCAGGGTTAGGGTTAGAGATACCGGGATTGACATTTTCCTACAAAATCTGAATACACAAGCTAAAACACACAAAATACACTGTCATAAACTACAGAGTAAAATGCTACTAAGATTTGAATAGCTGATTATCAAATTGAAATTGCGCTTTTACTTGTTTAAACATTTCATCTTTCTTGACAAACATCTTCAGGAATTTCGATCACTAAAAGTTAAAAGAAAAGAAAGAAAATATCATCAAAGAAATGCCGAGTTTAGATTGAAATATTCTCGGTAATTGTCTCCATAATTATTGTTGCATTTTCAGGAAGCAAACTTTTCTAGCCGAGTTCTTTTGCCAATAGATCTTAGAACTTCGGAAGGAATACAGTTTAAAATTTAGCCGGTATCAATATACTCTCGTTGAAAAGAAAAAAATTTATGTACTTCTATTTTGAACGCTTAAAAAGGTCGTTTTCCGCGAACGTGCTGCGCGGGTACAAATAAGCAGGTTATTCTCCAAAATAAATACTGTTCATTCGACCAATAAAATTAACCGCTTGATTTAAAGTGTGCGTCCAAGACTAGTGACCCATCAGGGAGACTGGCTCATCTTTAGTCTGCAGTAAAACCTTCTCTTGGTAAATTTTCAGGCAATGCAAATTAGGTGCTCTATCAACAATCTATCGCAACGGAAATGATTCTACTCGCAAGTTTAAAATAACACATTTGGCGTTGGTAAGGAAAGTCAGAATGTAAATTGTTAGGAGCCTCGGTATCTTAATATTTAGATTTGGGTCTCACCAAATCACCCCATCCTACTTAGGAATGGTTTATCAACTCTCCACCCACATCGACTCCATCAGTACATTCGCCTGTTCTAATTTATAATCGCCTATTTCCCACCCTAAGAAAAAAGAAAGTATTTCAAACTTCGACCATGATCAGGGTCAGATAGCCTAACCAATTAGTTTTATTCTAAATATTCTCAGCTCGAATGGAATACACGCGTAAGAGAGTGGTATTTTAGGAAACAACGCAGAAAATCCTGGTATTTAATTTAGTGAAGAAATCCCTAAAAGCAAGCTATTGCCGGGAGTAAACAAGCTAAATAAAGTACACAGGATAATTCTTAAATAGAACTCCATTCAAACAGCTGAGGCATAAATAATTTTGCATTTTATGCGTTTTACCATTCAAATTGCTTTCCTTTGATACGTTTTGTGCTACTCTAGTAAATTGCAGCCGCTTACTTGTTTTTCCTTTATGAGTCATTTGAGCTGTACAAATAATAATTTACAAGTAAATTTTAAATTCTAGCCAAAATGTCAGCTTTAAGTTTACGACGCTTTGGAAGAGAAAGCGCATTGTTGAGCCCAGTTCAAGTGTAAAGGGATTAAATAAGGGTTAGGATGTACAGTCATCGGCTCAGAGTTACGATTAGGGTAAGGCCGATAAATATGGGTCTTAAGAAAACTTTGGTGGGGATAACAGTCTTCAAACAATTGTAATGGCTTACCTCTTTTATGTTTAAACAGGTTTCTGATTACGTGCCGACAGCGCTTTTTTTCTGCCAGAATTAAACAAACTTACATAATGTCTTTTAAGTAAATACAAACACGCTGAAAACACATAGTTATTACAAAATGAGTGAGCGAGTAAACTATATAAGCCAACACTCTTCCTACTTCAAGTCATTTTCAATTGAGGTTCAATTCAGAAGTGAATCAAGATGAATATCGTGGTACTTTTGCTGTTTACTGCTTTGACGTGCTCCGCTGCAAATGGTTTGTACAAAGCTGAGTTTGTGTCCTTGTTTCAAGTTGCCATCTCCCTCAGTTTCACTGATCACAATTTGGTTTAAGCTTTCTCAACACTCTTCCAGTTCAGTGACTGTACTTTTAGTCAAAAAGGCAAAACAATGAAAAAGAACCGTACACTGTATTAAGGAAATCAAAAACACGAGATTCAAGGTCTAGAGCAGCGATTTCTCTTAAAGCTAAATGATCGCGGCTGAATTATCTTCCTCGATATGAACTATGATTTAGTAACAAGTGATTCAACAATCTTTTTGAAGGACTGCCAAGAATTAAGTCGGCTTTGGTTAGTTCCAACAAAATTTCCCTAAAATCTGTTTAGAAGATTTTTACGGTTTTTTTCTCCATCTTTGTCAAATAAATTTTCAAATGCATTGACCCACCCTTGTTAGACGAATATCCACCTGGAGATTCTTAAGTTTGATCAGTGCACAAAACTATTTATTACTAAAGGGTGAAAGTTTCTAAAGAAACTGTGGTGCTGCGTCGGTGGGGGTAACAATGTAATTTGGTTATAAATGTAAATTGGCCACCGTAACGAGTTATAAAGCTGACGTTTCGAGCGTTAGCCCCGGCTTCGTCAGGGCGCTAACGCCGACGAAGGGCTAACGCTCGAAACGTCGCCTTTATAACTCGTTACGTTGGCCAATTTACATTTTCAACTTAGTTGATGTAACCAAATTATACTGATTTATTACTAAGAAAGGAAGTCTTCAAAGTGCCCGCTGACGTCTTAATCTTTTGTAGTGATAACTAACGATTTCTTGTGCTCAGATTGCAGTCGTAAGACTGAGAATGGAGACTGTTGCTATTTTCCGTTCGTGTTTGGTGGTGAAACATATCATGGGTGCACTCAAGCTGGATGGCATCGGGAATGGTGCAGTCTGACGGCTAGTTATGACGATGATGGACAGTGGGGAAATTGCGCAGGTATAACATTTTCTATCGCACGGATTTCTTTCAGTGTGAAATTCATATGTTAGGCGTCCTGTTAAGATACTTCAAATTCCTTTCTTTCGAAGTTAAACCATTGTTTATTAAAAGTGTTATTTCTTCTACACATTTCAAAGGCGCCAGTATAATCGCTGTTCTGATAAGCTCACTCCAATTGGTTTTGTACTTGATATAAGCTAGGACATATGCTAGGCTATCTTGCAAGATATTTGCCAATTATATACAACAGTATCGAATCATAGTAAATGGTTCCTTCAGTATCGAGACAGTTGTTTTGATTCTACTATATTACTGTACCATTTCTTCCAATGCAAGAATTTCAATCATAAATTAAAAGAAACACACATTCAGTTTAAGTGTAGGTAGTTTAGTCTGCTTACGTGCCAAGTAGCTCACCAGGCCAGAGCTTATCCCGGTTTCAGTAGCATGAAGCGACTAGGAATATTTCTACTCCCCCTGATGAATGCTAGTCCATCGCAAGGCTACCACCAGCATTAAATTCTCCGGTACCCATTTGTACACCTGGTTGGATAGAAGCGCTTTGAGGGGAAAGTGTCTTGCCCAAGAACACTTTACTTGCTCACAACCTTTTTCTCATTATGATATTTATATATATATATATATATTTCGATTTGTACTATATTATATATAATTGTATATTTGTTAACTCAATGAAGCTTAAAAAAAATGAACACAACACAATGTACTTGGTTAGGGCTCGAAACCGGACCT
>Ga0126337_10003367_pt1 | contig 10435 bp, 9 predicted proteins | sample DipCmetagenome_FD_92527 | JGI IMG/M metagenome (GOLD analysis project Ga0126337, IMG submission 92527) | Coral microbial communities from La Bocana,Puerto Morelos, Mexico - Diploria C A metagenome | ecosystem: Host-associated > Invertebrates > Cnidaria > Coral | place: La Bocana,Puerto Morelos... | reverse complement strand
TCTATTGATCCATCAAAGAATAAGTGATATGAATATCTGGAAACTGTTGGCAATCACCTTAAGCACGTAATGTATAATTTAATCTTAATTTGTCAGCAGCAACGTGAATCATTCCTTTTACCGTGCAAATTTGAACTTTATTTACAATAACGAAAAATTTCAATTCGATGTTTTGATTACTCTTTGTTTTGTTTTTCGAGAAAATTAAGCGGTTTCTTCTCTTGTAAGGTGAAACGCAAATTTTTGTCCCATGTAACACTTGATAGAAACAGTGACTGTTGGAATACTTTTCCTTCACGAATGTGTACGTTGAGAAACAAAATAAAAAAAAGTGTAGATTCCGTGCATGAGCTAGATTTTCGGAGTTTTCAATTACCCTGCGTCTATTTTTCGGTGTTTTAAAAATGATTATTTATCAGTTCACTCAATTGATCTCGTTACCATTGTTCGCCCGTACCGGTAGAGCCGATAATTGAAAAAGTAATTACTTTATTGCAGCAGTCGGGTTTACTGAGAGCATTACAAGAGAGTACTTTAAGTTGCGAAATAAATGAAACAAGTCATTAATATTGCAGAAATTAACATATGAATGCGATAAAATGCACTAGACGGTTTTGTTCGCCGTCGGAACTAACAGTACATGTTTAGATCTAGTGTCAAGTATGTACCCGATGGAACTATATTGTTATACGCGTGTGCTTTTTGATCGTGTTATTTTCAAGCGGTTCTGTTCATATAGTTGTGATTTTCTCAAGTAATAACTAAAACCCACACATGGAAATAGAGCATTTGTTTCGCACGAGAGTATGCGCTGGATGTGAAAGAAGAAACAGTTTCCAGATGTACAACTAATGACATTATTCTGTTTTTTTATTAATATTTTTTATTAAAATGTTAAGCATATTTGCACATAAAATCTTTTCTATACAGGTGCTTACTTTGCTTTGTCCATCAACGTCTTAAGCACTTAATAAGATCTAAGGATCTACTCGTCTTCCGCGCCTGTTAAATCCAAAATTGAAATTATCCTTTTGAATTTTCCGAACAAGTAGCTTGCCTAATGTAACTCACACAAAGAACAATGACGTGTATGTCCTGGATTTAACTTATGCAGTAAAACAAAATACAAAAAATAAATCTATAGGAGTTATTTGTGGAGTACTTTACCGCCTTCGCACACGGACAGAGGAAAATCGCTCTAGTAAAGAGAGGAATCGAGAAAAAACACTATCTCAGCTTTGAGAAAAATCTTGAATGTCAACGCTCAGTGCCTTTTTCAAAAAAAATGCAATGGATGTAATGCAGAAACCGTCTTGTGAGCTATTGTCCGACTATTACCCAAACGTCTCTGAAGTTGAAAACCTTCGTTGGACCAACCTTGTTAATTTTATCTTTAACAATTTTCTGTCCTATACTGCAGTCATGTTGAACATTGTAACAATCCACGCTATAAGGAAAACTTCGTCGTTGCCAAACACTTTGAAGACATTGCTGCTGAATCTTGCTGTTACAGATCTTGGTGTTGGATTAATTGTTCAACCAAGTTACTCCTCGCTCCTGGTCAAGTGGTTGCAAATAAATGGCGAAGACTGCAATTTCAGATATGCATTTGTTGTGATTTCGTCGACGTTTGGTCTAGCTTCGTTCTTAGGTGTTGTGGCTGTAAGTGTTGACAGGTTCTTAGCGATTCATCTTCATCTGAGATATCAGGAACTTGTGACTCACAAGCGTGTTGTTGCTGTGGTGATCTTAATATGGTTGCTTAGTGTAATTTTCTCTGTGGTAGTCGTGTGGTTGCTGCTGGATATATACTCACAGATTGCCACTTTTTCTGGAATATTTGGTCTCGTTCTTACAACATTGGCTTACATCAGAACTTTCTTAACTGCACGACGCCACCAGAATCAGATTCAGGCCCTGCATGTTCAAGACGTGGGAGAGAATAACGAAATGGCTAGTTTTGCTTGCCTCGTTAAATCTGCTATGGGTGCATTCTACGTATATCTCGTGTTTTTGATGTGCTATCTGCCTATGTTGGTCTGTTTGGTCGTCTTTGAAATCAACGGGCCCAGTATTACTTTGAAGAGTTGGTTTATTTTGTCATCGACTTTCGTATTTCTGAGTTCTTCTTTGAACCCAGTAATTTACTGCTGGAAGATAAGACACATTCGACACACTGTCATTAACATACTGCGAAACATGCCTTGCTTCAGGAATCACGTACATTTATCTTAGGACAGGCAGTGCCATGCCATCTTTTCCCCACGTTTATTGTTATTATTGATAAACGCATTTTGTATAGACCATGAAGTACGTGCAGTCTAACTTAGCAGCGTGAAGACAAACGAGATCGTGTCAAACTGACAGAAAGTCTTAATAGTTGTACAGAGTATATGTGCGTGTGCATGTGTGCGTTAACGTTAAGAAAATTATAAATGATTAAATCAGTTCATATGACCTCGTTGCCAGTGATCTCTCCTAGTTGTAACCAGTTCTCGGGAAGTCTCTGGGACCAACATTAAGGTTATTAGTGTTATTGCTACAGCAATCTTTATTATTTATAACTAGCGTTCTTCTTCATGTAGTGGTGATCCTCCAACAATGCATACGTGTTGGTAAAGCTATCACCTACACTTGGTGATGGAGAGTTCGTTGTGTACTCCACATACCCGACCCAGTTTGCAGGTGAACCATTAGTCAGCAACGAAACGACTTTTCAAAGACACAAGAAAGAAATTGTGGTTTTACAAACGCATAGGTTTAGACGTGTTGATGACTACTCCTTGAAGACAAATTTTGCTAGAACGACTACTTTTAAACACTTATTTTAATAGAATTGTGCAGATGAGGAATTCGATACCCTTAGATATTAGGTTATCTCCTGGTTGTGTTTTTAAGTCGGGAAGGAAGAAGTTTAAATATTTGATTTAAATATTTTTTTAGATTAGCTACGTGGTGATCTGTCTCGCATATTATCCTTATGGCTTTGCCTGTTTGTGTATGCCTGTAAATTGTAATAAAAAAAATAATAAATCACATATAGCCTGTTTAATACACCCGGCTGTACGGCTGGTGACGTTTATGTCTGGTATTGCTCAGTATTCATCAGAGCTGGAATTTTAAAACTCAGTCCTGCTGAGCATAGAATATTGTACTGCTAGTTCATGGAATGCTAGTTCATCGCAGGTTGCCTTCGGCATTTTGTCAGCCCACTAAATGAATCGTTAGCACCCTTTTCAATGGGTGGGTGCAAGGAGACATGGATAAAGGACTGAACACAAGGAGCTCTGGCCTCCCAATTTTTGTCAACATCGAATTAACGACTCACCGCACGTAGACAGACAGACAATGATAAGAAACTTTTTGCGACTTAACCACAGAAACCTTAAAACTCTCGCGAATCGAAAAGCTATAACTGGCCTAATATTGGTTCGGCGCGTTGAATATGGCTAGATAAATTGGGGACGCAAAAACATATAGCGAATGTATCGCCCTTGTTCAATTTATTTTTATACAAGGTGGTAACAATATTACCAGAGAAATGATGAGAAATGATTTGAGTTATCTACTAGAAAATCGATGCGTCTTGAATTCCTAGTAGTGCACTTTACTTCCGACAAATATTGGAGAGCCCCGCCTATCAACATAGTTTGCATCATCTGTTGATGTCTCTGTATTTTTGTCTTCAGGATCAAAACCAAGTGGTGTAGGCGGCGGGGGAGACTGGTTAGGACTTGGTGGTGGTGATCAAGATGGAGGCCTAGATCTAAATAATGTTCCCCTAAAAACAAGCACACCGTTTCCCAGAGAGAGCAAAACGGACTCGCCAAGCACACAATGTACGTACAATTTTTCCTTTCATTGTTACAAGTTGCTTGTATAACACTTATTTTTCCATTCCTTTTCGTTTTCAACAACCTTTTAACGATATGTTGTTTCTCTGAGTTCAGCTCCCCCAGAACGTCAAGAGAGGCAAGCGTCTCCGCCAAGAAGGGCCGGCCGGCGCCGGGGGGACGGTGATAATGATGAGTTCTTACGCATGCTGGGAATCACTCCTGACGAGCCGCTAAAGCCAAGTCAGGTGAAGTCAGCTGATGAGAGCGGCAAGTAAGTTTACAAGCAATTGAGACTTTCAGCGAAAGTGCGCATTACCCCTTTCATACTTAACCTAAGGTGGAGGTTGATGGAAAACGCTCGTGTTTGGTTTCTAGTTGTCAAATCAGAAAATAGCTCAGAACTGCCTAAACTTTGGAAGAATGTTTCATATTGTTCAGGACCCGTTTCCATTTTTTCGTGAGTTCTGATTCTAACCAAAACTGATTCCTAAGACAACGTGTTGCAAACAGGAACGAAAGGGTTGAATAAAAACTGCGACAACATTTTGTTGATTTGCAACTCATGTCTTCACAGTAGCACATTTATGGAATGTAATATGTTGACTGACTCACTGACCGCATTCTCGAAGTAGTGACCGATAGACTAACTGACTGACTGATAAATTGACTGACTGACTGACTTCCGGTTTGTTAATCAGGTCGTCGTTCCCATGGGAGTCACCAGGAGGCAGTCCAAGGAGGGGAAGACGGTGGCGTGATCAGGCGAGTCCGCAGAGTTCGCTGGATACACCAGATCCTCCCTCTAGTCCGGGTGGTTCGCTAGAAAGGCCACAGCAAACAGCTGGACAGGAGGGTCCCCTAGACAGGCACCAGCTGGCAGCTGGTCAGGGAGGTCCGCTAGACAGGCCGCAGCAGGCAGCTGTACAAGGGGGTCCACTAGATAACGAGGGAATTAGGCCGAGAGGTATGCAAGATAAACGCCAAGCATCCATAAATCAGGACACACCGAGACCTACATCTCAACAGCAACTGGTTAATCGAAGTCCAGTGCAAGGTCAGCCTGGATCACAGCTACACCCTGCACAGGCCAGTGCTGTTCCTCCTGCTTCAACACCTTCTGTAGAACAACATGTACCACCCCCGCAATCAATTCCATTACAACCCGACCCTCCCCATCCCCAGCTATATCCATCACAACAGCCATATGCAGCCGGCCTCACCTCCCCTCGGGGCAACATTCCACCGCAAATGGGAGCTCAGCCGTACACCCATCAATCGTATCCTCAGTACCAATCACCTCCTTTCGCTACGTCCACCGGCCAAAATGTACCCCAGACCCTTCCCTACCAACCTCAATACCAGTCCCCTGCTGGATTTCAATCGTCGCCCCAGATACCTCAACCATCATCACTGGAAAGACTCGAAATGACAAAGCTGAAAGCAGAGAGTGAGCTGCAGCAGAGTCGATTGATGGAATATGAGGTGGCAAGTGAACACCGCGAACAACAGAAGACGCGACTGGAGGAAGAAGTGAAGGAGCTGATGAAGAAAGTACAGGAGATGGAGGGCGTCAGGCAGAAGAAAGACTTGGACGCCACAAGTAAGGTGTCAGAGTTAGAAGGAAAGGTAAGATATCTCTCTTTTATTACACGTATTTTTTTTCATTACTATTCTCTGTTACTCCAGCTAAGTTAATGTACTACAAGCTATGGGTTCTTTATGTTGTGTGCGTTTGTTGTAATTAGTCATTAAAACCACAACGGTAACAGCAAGGAAAACGTGACCACACAAGGTTTAATGAGCAAAACAATGTTTATGCACGTGCGTTATAAATCTTTGTACATTGTACCTTGCCTTGCATTATTTACTTTTATCCAGATTCGTCGTTTAGAACTTGAGCGAGAGCAACTGTTGTCTACGATTGAGGCACTGAAGACAAGGCACAAGGATGAACTGGCTAATATCGATTCTTCTCACAAGTAAGATAATTGTTATTCAACCCTGCACTTTCACCTGTCGCTTGGATATTTTGTTTGATTTTCACCTTGTCTCCACGGTTTGACTTTCCCCTCTGTCGAGTCCAGTCCCTACTCTTTCCAGAGAAGAGATTTTCAGTGGAGCTCTTTTGGCTTGTTGTTCCTACCAGCGGCTGGTAATCAAGCCAAGAGTCTACTCCATGTGACAATGTTCCATTCATTTTCATAAACGTCTTTGTTTAAGTCGAGTTTAAAATATTGAAACTTCACTGACATGAGCCTGTTAACTTGGATTACGCATAGGGGAAAATAATACGTCAATAAATGATACACAAATGAAAGAACAAGACCGCTCGTGCTAAAGTAGGTATCATGTCAAGTTGATTGTTAAAAGAACACGGCTTTAATGTTGTAAAGTAATGAAAGAAACGAATAGCTGTTGTATTATGTATTCAAAAATTTTCACCTCGTGGATCGGCATGTGGAATCCTGTGGACCGGCTGCAGTATTTGTTGATAAATAAAGGAAAACAACAGACACATTTCTTGAAACCAGGTATTATGTATTTTAGCTCCGTAACTGTCCATGTTGGGCAATTTCATCTTATGTACGTACATTACTAATGTACCTTTTATCAACAAGATCTCACTTGAAGACTTTGGAAGACTCTTATCAACGGCGCGAACAAAGGCTAAAAGACGAGACCGACCTAATCATCCAGCAAAACAGCGAGAAGTTAAGAATCTTGGAAACCGAAAAAGCTGACTTACAAACATCACACAGCCGAAAACTTTCAGTTCTAGAGACAGCGAAAAACAATGAGATAGAAACGCTGAAAGACCTTCATCGCCGAGCATTGGAGCAATTTCGCGCAGAACACGAAGAAGAGGTCGCGCATTTAAGACGGCTCAAAGAACAAGAGGTGTCAGCGGCTACCAGTGCGCATGCTCACAGCAAGTCGCTTCAGTCTCTCATGGATCAAGTGTTAAACTCGACTCGAGAAGTGAGTGACTTACGTCAGAAGATCGAGGTCACTCATAGAACTGGTCTTGAAGAGCGCGAACTCTCTGCCAGGGCCCGGGACGAGTATTTGAAACAACTGCAGGAGAGGTTGCACAGGCAGCAATCTGAAAATGACGAGGAAAGGACCAGATTACAAGGCAAGTAAACATCATCACTTGGCGTGGTAAATAACTAAACTTGAAAGTAACAGATTTTTGATAACAAATTATCTCATCAGCCGAATGCGCGCTTTTTCTGTCGTACAGGCCTGGTCTCCAAGATGGAACTGCACATGCGCGAACAGACGCGTCAGGTTGACCAAGAGAGATGGCGTTTGTCTCAAGAGGAGTCTCGAATTAAAGCTGTTCAGGCAGCACTGGAGGACGAGCGACGAATCACAATGGAACAGCTGTCTTCACAAAGAGCTGAGGTAGATGATTAAAATCAAGTTGTGTTTTGAAGGAAACAAAAGAAAGTCATAAGGGAAGGACCGCCACTTTTTAAAGGGGGTTGGTCAATTTCCAAATAACAAATTTCTGGACAGCAAAACGGCTGAAAAACAATCGTGCATGCTTTCTACTATCATGCAGCTTTTTGATGTTAAATAGATTTATTGCAGAAGCTATTGCGCACGAAATAAAATTATGCACAACATAAAGATTAAAAAAAAAATTTGTGCCCCAGAAAATTAAAAATTGCCAAAAAATAAAAGTTCGTCCTTAAGTACGATAAAGTGCCCTCTGTGATGTAACACCAAATTCTCAAAACACCGGTAAAAGAGCTGTTTTAGCGTTCAGTCAGAAGTGTTATTTTCGACTTTGATATTCGAAAAGTGAAGGTTAAAAAGTAAGTATGTGACGATCAGTATGCCACAAAATATGAGTCGTCTCCAAAGAAAGGATGAATATTTTCAAGTGGCTAGCCTCGTGGTATTTTGTAGCCTTCGTCTGGGAGTGTTTTTTGTAGCCTCAGTGTACATGTGTTTTGTACCTATGTACGGTTAACCACGCGTGCTGCCGAAATGAAAGTATAAAGAAAACGAATACAAGATTAGAATTAAATCTATAGTGACCTTCCGTAGGCTTAGCAGAATTAACTAGCCGCTGTATTTAGGTAACTATTGTATTGGTGTTTCCATTTGAGCAAGTGAGAGTTTATGAATAAACGCAGGAGTGGGACAAAAGAATTCTGGCTATTTTAAAGAAGTAGCACTTTGTGAAGGTTCGACTGTTAGCGTGATCTTTTGTTTTTCTTTTTCTCTGAAAGTCGCAGAGAGCGCGAGGAGAATGAACACCATCGTAGTTGGTTTTAGTCGCATAATACTGAATCGTCCCTATTTTGTATCGACTTCGAGTAAGTTGCACCCGCTCCCAAATCCTTTTGGTGATCTGTATTATCCAATGTGGCTGGTTTTTTGTCCTTTTAGGTTCAGCGCGCCCGCGATGACCTGGTGCGAGAGCAAAGAGCCACCATGGGTCAAATCCAAGAAGAACGGCGGTCACTGGCCGCAGAACGTGCCCAGCTCTCCTCGGCTCACAGAGACCTGATAAGTAGAGAGAAACTGAAGACCGAGTCCAGTGTGCAGGTAAGAACTAAAAATTCAAAAAGCGACCAGATATCAAAGTCCCGAGGTTATTGCCCGTAAAATCCTTCAAATAAAAACCCTACCGGCTTCAGCCAGCTTGTGGTTGTCTTTACAGCTAGTAAACGGCCACAAAAAATTGATTACACTCAAAGTGACTTGTTTTTAGAGAAGACGATGAACGATAAGATCCCGAAATAAAATTTGACGACTAATAAAAACGTTCAAACACACGTTTATTATGATTCTCTTGTCGTGATTACGTGTTAACCCGATGGTGAAAACTATACAAAGCACAGGAACCTCTTTGAAGCAGCCACATCCCATTTCCCCGAGGGTGGCCGCTTAATAGGGGTTCTACTGTACACAGAAGCACAGGAAGAATCTTCCCTAACCGTGCACTTGATGTCTCGAAGTAGATTTCATTTTTTTCTTTCTGTTTCATTTGTATTGACGCATTTTCTGTAATTTATGCAATATTTCTTTAATTTAACTTTTTCTTTCGTTTAGGCCGAGGCTGACCTGGGAGCGACTGCTGTAAAGATTAAAGAAGACGCCGCTTCCCTGAGTGTGCGGGAGGCTCAACTGAAACAGGAAGAGGAGAGATTAAGGAGAGAGAAACTTGAATTCGAGCGACAGCGGAGTGGATTTGAAGAAGAAAGGGACAGAATAGGAAAATTAGGTCTGGAAGTACAGAAGAGGTCTCGAGAGATTGACGAACTTTGCTCAGTAAGTCACTGTCTCGCTAGTGTTAACTGTAAAAGCAGCCGGGTCTTTTTTGTTAAAGTAGCACGACGGAAGTTGTTGCGTCAGTTTGTGTGAAGGCTACGTCATGCTGCCTACGAATATCTGAGAAAAAAAGCGTGGGCAGAAAATTCTCGGAGACATGATGTCGATGTGTTTGATCTATACCTCGTCTGGGTTTAGCACAAAACGAGTACTTAGGTGGGCTATTTGGGTCGAAGCACTGAGACAGCGTTTACACGTAGGTAAACGTTTCACCTTTACGCTTTGTTGAAAAACACCTTTGATATGTTTTTGGGACCTTAGGGTGACCATTGACTGATCCGCTCTTTTCCCAGGATGCTGGTCGGGTGCGCGATGAGGGCGAGCAAGCCCTGGAACTAGCGGAGCGCGTGCGAGCAAACGCTGAGGCTCAGCGAGCCGAAGCTGAAGGAATGTTCTTTGTCGCACAAGAAAAAGAACGACAGCTGGCGCAGGTACTTTATCTTGATTCTTTTTAAACGGTGCCAAGGGTGGTTAATTTAAATTATAATCAAGAGAAGATGAAGAGTGAGTTAGTTAATCCCCCATACAGACCTCGTTCCCAAGCTAATCCCTATCAAGATATTTTTAGCTCACGCCCACTTTCGGAAATCCTAGAAGGGTCTAGAAATAGCCATGCCTTGGCGCACACTTTTCTCACGTGCACAGCCCAAGCGGCTTTACACGCATTTTTATCCAACACGAAAACATTCACATAACGCGAGTGGTAACATTACGCGCTGAAGAACTGAGTACCCTCAGAGGGATTATCTAGGAAATGAGACCTATGTGGAGGATCTTTAATTCCCTTGTCGTTCATCTGAAACGAAGAAACGAAGAAAGAGTTTATGTGTTCAACTTGGAGATAAATGGCAATAATTCTCAGGGCTGAGAAACTGGACAAAAAAGGATAGGGGGCGGGCGTTGCATTTGGAAAAGTGGTAGTTAGAAAACAACTGAGTAACCAAGCCCAAAATGAGGATTGAAAATCACATAACCCACCCCCTTAGAAACATGACAGTTTTGGCGGCATAATTCTACAAAATCACATTTTTGGTGTTATTTACGTTTTAGATTATTTCTTAACAATAATACGAAATCATCTAACAATAATATTGTTTGGATTTTTTCTTCCATCTTTAAGTCACGTCTGTAAACTTTAAGAAAACTTGACCTTAAACTTTCGCACTTGGCCTCGAGCCTTGCTACGCGTGGAACAGTGATCCATCTAGAAAAAGAAAAAGAAAAAGAAAAAGAAAAAGAAAAAGAAAAAG
>Ga0126337_10003363_pt1 | contig 10439 bp, 10 predicted proteins | sample DipCmetagenome_FD_92527 | JGI IMG/M metagenome (GOLD analysis project Ga0126337, IMG submission 92527) | Coral microbial communities from La Bocana,Puerto Morelos, Mexico - Diploria C A metagenome | ecosystem: Host-associated > Invertebrates > Cnidaria > Coral | place: La Bocana,Puerto Morelos... | reverse complement strand
TTTTTACCGAAGGATGGACGCACTGGTATCTCATCTTGTGATTTTGGGTCGCTTTCTTGGGAAATATCCATTAGAAATATGAATTATTTGAAGACTTTGATCGTGAGCGCACAGATTTCCTTATAATTGCTTACAATTTCACACCTCGCATGGGCACCAACATGGCGGAAACCTAATTTGCATAAGCGTATGACGTCAGCTGAAAACCAAGATTCACAGGTTAATAGTGAAGCGCACTATTACTAAAAATATATTTGTCAGCATGAGATCCCATGAGACCCCCCGCACAGAGTCAGACAAACATTACGATCAAAACAAAGCAAATGTATGAGCGGGAGCCGCGGCTGTGAACCTAAAAGCGAAAATTTTAGTCAATTCTTCGGTTTATCATTCTAGAAATAAGAGAAATGGTGGGCACCAAGCACTGCTGTTGGGGCGAGTGCAAAACAGACTCAAGATATCCAGAATAATGGTTGGAATCGCTAAAAGAGTTAGAGAATTCGGGGCAGAAAGTACTCAGTGTAAAATGGGCTTCTACGGTTCTCTGTTCGGTCACTCGACCTTTTTTGTCGCTTCACTCGTGTTTATGAAGGGCACTTGGTGTTGTGTTATAAGGAGGAATTTTAGGTGAAATTGAGCCGTTAGATCGTGTTATAGCGAAGTTCTACAGGTCATAGGTCTACATGATTTCCGTTGTTATCTGCATGTCGCTTCGTGGAGTTCGACACCTCTGTAATTTGCCATGTGTCTATGCATTGTTTTGGCTCGTTTCTATTGCAAGCTATGTTTTTAAGTCTCCAAGTATCTGCTTTCAAATGACAAAATATGAAATTAACCGTGAAGATATTGTTTACTTGCTGCATTCTATGTTGTGACGCCCGGCCGCAGTGTAGATTCTTATCACGAATATCATATTTGTCCTCATACGGTTTCTTCGAAGACGCCGTAACTTTACTCTGAGATAGCTATACGTTTGTCTAGGGACATGTTAATGTTTCTTGCAGCTATCTGATCGCGCTTATTTTTCATTTCGCGGGGAACCATTAGCCATCGTTGATACTCGGATCGAGTGTGTGATGATTTCCTCTATTGACACAGTTGCTTGCACGTTTCAGTAGCTCATCTCGTTCAATTTCAATCCCCACTTAAACCACCGCTTCAACTGGCCAACAGGGTATTTTTCTGGTTCTCTTTCAAATTTAGAGCCTAGAACGTGGTCTTCGTCGGTGAGAACCGTAAAAGAAGGAAGCCAACCGCTCGCCATTCACAAATTCTCCTTACAAGGTCTTACAAGCATTGCAGAATAGAATAGAATAGTCTAAATTTGGTGACGTCATTAGTGCGCTTCGCTATTGTTCTGAAAGTATCGAAAATGCAGAAGATTCCTCACCGGAAGTTGCACAAGAAGGTGATCTTAGCTCTCCGACTACAGAAGTGTCAAACTCCACGCAGCGACATGCAGATAACAGCGGAAATCATGTACACCTATGACCTGTAGAACTTTGCCTTAACACGATCTAACGGCTCAATTTTACTTAAAATTCCTCGTTATAACACAACACAAAGTGTCCTTCACAAACACGAGTTAAGCGACAAAAAAGGTCGAGTGACCGAGCAGAGAATGGCAAATGTACAAATGTCACGAACCGTAGAAGTCGTGTCGGCGTGACCCCATTTTACACTTCGGTATTTATCTGCTGCTAATCGGAGGCTTAATTTCTGCAAGCAAACTGACTTGAGGCCAGGGGGCGCCGTAATACACTCTAATTTATGCTTGTCCGCGGCAAGATCTTGGGGGACAAGTTCGCTGCTCATAGATTCTACGCAACCTTCCAGCTCTTGACAGCAATAACACTCGCTGACGCTTTGTATATTGTCGACCGCACAGTATATAAAATATCTTCATAGTCCTTATATCAAAGAAACCTCCCTTCTAAATAGAGGTTTTTGTCTTCTCTCTCCTTAAGCTTGACTTGTAGATTATCATTTGCCTTCTGATCTTGTTTAAAGCGAGGCTAGTTTTCTCCCGGTGATCTTTTTAACTCGCTGCCAATTTTTTGGTTGTTTGCGCAGCATTGTATTTTTATTTGTAAGCTAAGGTAAAGGTTAAGTCTGCATATAAGTGTGGCTCACCGGACCGGAGATTATCCCGGTTTCTGTGCCCAGTCTGTCAATTGCTCCTTTTTGAATTCAATGTGGCGGAAAATTCGCTTCAAATTGCCGATTTTGTCCTCCGTTTAAGAGATGTCGGAACGCAGAATAACTTTTATTTCTTCGGAAAAGTGCTTTCAAATACCTAAATTTTCGAAATTTATTAAAACTGGGTAAGGGTTATAGGCACTTTAAGGGACTAGGAATATTTGTACTCCCCCCTGGATGGATTGCTAGTCCATCGCAGGGTTACCCCCAGCATTAAACTTGCCGGTACCTATTTATACACCTGGGTGGAGAGAGGTACTGTGGGAGTCAAGTGTCTTGCCCAAGAACACAACACAATGTCCCCGGCCAGCTACTTATTCTGGAGAGGTATTTATTGCGTTTTATTTTCTTGTAACGACATTCCTTTTAACGCCAACTTCATAAACACTCCGTTATTTATGGACAGGATTTTTTTCATTAAACTTTCTTCCGAAACACGTGTTCTCTTCATCGTCATCGACCACGATTTTGGTTGTAACAGGTTTGCCGCTTCTCTACCCTGGGCTTGTCACCTTGTCGTGGTGGTGGAGCTTGCGTGTCTCAGTGACCCCAAGAGCTATGGCGGTGGGGACTTAACCACCTAACCTCATAAAAAAATAAATGATTACAGAAACCTTACACATTGGAGGCAATCTACCGAATCTTGGGGGCCGAATGGCACACAACATGACGCTCCAGAGGGAAAGCCGCATGGAAACTCTGGAGCCGAGGACGCCAATAGTGCACCCAAAAACGCAGTTGAGGATAGGAAGCTGGAACGGATAGGAAAGGGTAGGAAAGGAAAGGAAACTGGTGAGAACCTTGTATGCACAAGGGAAGACAGCCCAAGCGGCGAAAGCAATTAGAGAAGCTAAGTTGCAGATAATGGGAATAAGTGAAAGCAGATGGTGTGGATCGGGGACGACTACGAAGTTGACCAACATGGCGTGGTCATCATGCTAAACAAAGATGCAGCAAAAGCAGTGATCAATTTGACACCTATAGATGAGCGAATAATTCGAATCAGATTCCACTCTAGGTATGTCAAGTTATCACTGATCCACGTCTATGCCCTCACTAATGACACCCAATAAAGAGGTGAAAGATAATTTTTATTAGAAGCTCCAGGCAATAGTGGAAAAAAACACCGAAGCACGATTTGTTGGTTTTCACTGGAGATTTTGAACGCAAAGGTAGGAAGCGATGTAGAAGGATAAGAAAGAGTAATGGGTAAGCATGGAGTTGGAACCAGGAACGACAATGGCGAGAAACTATGCGATTTTTCCGGCCTGAATGATCTGGTGATCACTGGTACGATATTTCCACATAAGGAGATCCATAAACAAACTTGGATATCCCCTGATGTCATGTATTCGGTTTATTGCTAATCAAAGCACATGGTACAGAATGCGCATAAGTGCGCATTCTCATAATGTCAACCGCTGGCTCAATGCACTACAACTCCTCCCCCTTAAGCCAGTCTCATACCCCAAAAGTTTCCGAAAAAAAAAAGTCCTACACAACATGCTATTCTTAAAAATAAAGTCAGAGCCCTAGAAATGGGCAGTTCAATGTTCAAAGGTCCAGTCGGGCTGGGGGCTTCCTCTCTCTGTTAGGATATCTTCTAACAGGAACATGTTCAATCTGGCTCGGCGGGTTGCTAACTGAAGGTTTAGCTGCTGGAGTTGATGGCTGAAAACCCGTTTCACGTGGGACGGCTTCTGTCTGCTCAGGCAGCTCAGCAACTTGGTCACCTTGGTACTCGACTGGGGGCGGGAACAGCAATGGCTGGATAACAGGTGTATGGTTGTCTGCAACAGGAACATTGAAATCTTTTATTTGGTCTATGTGTCGACGCCAAACTCATAAGACAGGGGTCCTAGTTGTGCACGCACAATACCTGGTACCCACTTTGATTTTCCATTGTAATTTCGTGCTATTACTCTCTGGCCAATGGAAAAATGCCGCGTTACAGAACCACCCTTGGCGACAGACTGGTCTATCTGACGGTTGTTTATCTGGACGTTGAGATCTGGTTTTAACAGGTCCAGTCGAGTGCGTAATCTTTTTCCCAAGAACAATTGGGATGGTGGCTCTACAGTGGATGAGTGGGGAGTGTTCCGATAAGCCAGCAAAAATCTTGCCAACTTAAGGTTTAAGGATTTCACTCCAGTTTCGCTCTTCATCGCACTTTTGAAGCTCCCCACACCGCGTTCCGCCAGCCCGTTGGTGGCAGGGTGGTAAGGTGCTGAAGTGATGTGTTTGATTCCGTTTCTCTTAAGAAATTGCTGAAACTCTTCTGATGTCAATTGCGACCCGTTATCGCTTACTAACTGGGCTAGTATTCCATATCTGGCAAGTAACTTCAGAAGGACTTCAATGATCTTCTCTGAGGTTGTACTAGACATTCTCTCTATTTCTAGCCATCTTGAATGTGCATCCACTACCACCAAGAACATGCTGTTGAGGAACGGACCTGCAAAATCAATGTCAATTCGTTGCCACTCCCATGCGTGTACCGGTGCAGTACTGGGCTCTCTCTGTGTTAGTCAGTTCAATTTGCTTGTCGATTCCAGGCCACCAGATGTAACTTCGGGCTAGGGCCTTCATTTTGACGACCCCCATATGTTCCTGATGAAGTTCCTCGAGAACTTTAGGGCGCAACTTTGGAGGTACTACGACTCTTATCCCCCGCATCAGACAGCCTGATTGTAATGTGATCTCATCTTTGCGAATAAAATAGGGGTTGAGTGCAGGATGGGGGTTGTGTGGCCAACCTTTACTTGTCATCTCATACACTTGAGCCAAAACAGGATCTCTCTGTGTTTCTCGCCTAACGTTATCCACTGTGACTGGCAGTGGATCAAACTGCATAGAATTAAATACACCCACAGGGTCGACAACTTCTTCATCTCTGGATTCCTTTACGAGTGGAAGGCGGGAAAGCCATCGGAATTACTGTGAACTTTAGTGTTCTTGTATTCAGTGTGTAATCATAGCCCGCCAGGAACAAGGCATAACGTTGCAGACGAGCTGCCGTGACCACAGGGATGCTTTTCCGCGGATGAAAGATAGACGTTAAGGGCTGATGAGCTGTGTACAATGTGAAAGAGCGGCCAAACAAATACATATGGAACTTCTTTACTCCCCAGATTACCGACAAGGGTTCTTTGTCAATCTGTGCATACTTTTTCTCAGTATTGGGGAGTGTCCTTGAAGCAAAAGCTATGGGTCGCTCGGTACCGTTGTGCATCACGTGGGACAGCATCGCTCCAATACCGACAGGGGATGCATCACAAGCAAGCCTTAGTGGTAGGCTGGGATCATAATGCGTTAGAACTTGCTCTGAAGTGATCATTTCTTTCACTTTGTTAATCGCTATCTCGCACTGTTCTGTCCATTTCCACTGATGATTCTTCTCCAAAAGTTGTGTCAGGGGGTGTATTACTGTCGATAGGTTAGGCAGCAAAAACCTGTGATAGTAATTGATTAGCCCTAGAAAGGATCCCACTTCAGCTCCATCGTTTGGACGGGGCGCATTCAATACTGCCTCTACTTTCTCTGCTGACTTGTGAAGACCATCTTTGTCGATGTCATGTCCACATGTCCTTGAAAAACTCACATTTATCCTTGTTTGCTCTCAACCCATGAAGCTCTAAGAAACCGTCTAAGAACTTCTTCCAAGTTAGCGAGGCGTTCTGCATCATCCTTGCCAGTAATGATCATATCATCAAGGGTACAGCTTGTGCCAGATGTACCTTCCAGCACTTGATCAATGGTGCGCTGCCAGATTGTAGGTGCTGATGTGATGCCAAACACGAGTCTGTTGAACTGAAACAGACCCATGTGTGTGTTGATGGTGAGGTATTTCTTGGAATCTTCTTCCATCTCTAGTTGGTGGTATGCCTGACGAAGGTCAATCTTTGAGAATTTCTGTCCACCACTAAGCTTTGCAATGATATCTTCAATGCGGGGTCAAGGTTACTGCTCAGCTTGTAGTTCTGGGTTCAATGTGCCTTTGTAATCACCACAAATTCTGACAGACCCATCTTTCTTTGGGACAGGTACAATGGGCGTTGCCCAATTGCTCCACTCAACTTTCGTGAGAATACCTTCATTCTGAAGTCTTCTCAGTTCTTCTTCAACCTACGGTAAGGTACGGCACGAGCTCTGCAGAAATGAGCTTGGCTATCTTCTTTGAGGGTTAGCTTTGCCTTAGCTGATTTGAATGTTCCAAGTTTATCTTTAAAACATAGCATGGTATGCAGACGCTCTTTAGCAATTGGTGGGGTTTGTGAAGCTTTCAGTGATTTAATAGCATACCAATCCAGGCGTATCTTGTAGAGCCGATCCCTTCCCATCAACACAGGACCCTTATTCTTAACCACATACAGATCCAATAGTAAAGGTTGCTGATGTTTGTACTCAACATTTGCCTTAAGCACTCCCAGTGGAACAATGTTTTCCCCCGTGTAGGTTTTCAACATTAGTTCAGTTTTATGCAAGAGTTTGTCGTTAAATTTCTCCTTGTACAAATCACGTGGATTGATTGACACAGCCGAGCCTGTGTCCAGTTCCATTTTCAACGGTTTCCCTTCTACTTTCAGATCTACCCAGATTACATTACTGCTCGGTTTCCTCACATTGTGTATCTTCATGCTTCCTAACACATCTTCAAATTCATCACTTTCACTGTACTGAACAGTATGGACTTGAGTGTTTTGTGGTGTTTTGGGTGGTTGCTTTGGCTTACCTTGTCATCTCGAGTTACAAACTCTGGAAATATGGCCCACCTTTCCACAATGATAACATGTCTGGTCCTTGAATCTAAAATTGTGTGATGCGTGCGAGTCTCCTCCGCATCGATAGCAACTTTAAGGCGTGAGGTTCGGCGGCGGCGGTGGTTTGCTGTTATCTGATATCTTGTCAACTCGAGGTTCTGCGCGCAGCTCACTGTGCAATTCCGAAGCATCACGAACGGCAGCTTCCATCGCTTTGGAATATTTCAGGTTTGCTTCTGAAAGCAAACGCCTTTGTATCTGCATATTTTGAAGGCCACAGACCAATCTATCTCGTAAAGCTTCGTTAAGGTTCGCGAAAAAATTGCAGTGAGTCGCTAGTTTCTTCAGTTCTGCTACGTAGGCCAGCACGGTTTCCCCTTCTCGCTGATTTCGTTTGTAAAAACGAAAGCGTTCTGCCATTTCCAATGGTTTAGGACTTAAGTGTTGCTGAAGGATCGTGACGATCTCTTGGAAGCTCTTCGTGGCTGGTTTATCCGGTGAAAGAAGGTCCCTCAACAATGTGTATGTTTTGCTGCCGATCAAACTTAACAAGGTTGGCACTTGGCGGTCCTCATCGATGTTGTTTGCTACGAAAAACTGTTCTACACGTTCCGCATAAGTCTCCCATTTCTCTTGTGTCTCATCAAGACTCTCCATCTTCCCGATAGCAGTCATATTTTTGACGTTTTCCTACAGCTTTATCCTCGTCGCCACTGTCATGTATTCGGTTTATGGCGAATCAAAGCACATGGTACAGAATGCGCATAAGTGCGCATGCTCATAATGTCAACCGCTGGCTCAATACACTACACCTGATAGACGCACTTGCAATCAGATAGACCATGTGTTAATCAACAGCAAATTTAGAACCATCTGTGCTGGACACAAGAGCCATAAGATCAGCTGATAACCACCTGTTTACACCAAACTGAGGTTGAAGCTAAAAGCTAAAAGCAGTAGAAGGACGAGATATGATACTCAGAAGCTGGAGAACGATATGTGTAGAAGGCACTTTAGTTTGCAACTAAGGATATTGCAGAGGGGGGAGCTGGAAGATGACGAAACAGATCAGCCAGAAGCTGAGCTGGAGAAGGCAAACGGCATCTTAGGGGCCTACAATATGACAGCAAAGAAAGTTCTAGGATGTAAGGCAAAGAAAGTTAAACCATGGATCAGTAAGGAATCGTGGGACCTGATTGAGCAGAGGGAAGCGATAAAACTAAAACTTGATGGAACCAACTCCAAGAGACTAAAAGAAAAGAGGCGAGTACAATATAAAGCCAAAGACCGAGAAGTGAAGAAGCAAATACGCAGGGACAAGAGAAATTGGACAGAAGGGATAGCAAAAGAAGCAGAGGAAGCAGTGAATATGCAACACATGAAGACTCTTTACAACTTGACTAAAACGATCCACAATGACAGACCAAGACAGAGCACAGTAGTCAACGACAGAAATGGTAACGCCCAAACCAGCGATGAGTATAGAAGGAAGCGGTGGAGAGAGCATTTCATGGAGATACTCAATAGGGAGGAGCCAGCCTGAGCGTGACATATGCACGAAAAAGCTACGACATTTGAGTGAAAAATTCGGAACATAATTTCTCTCAACTACACTTGGTTATTCCCTGCTAAAGGTTACCCGTCTCGATGATGATTACGCGGGAGTTTTGATTTAGAAGCAAGCCCAGTAGGAGGCCAAAAACTGCAGAAAAAAGATAAAAAGGGAAAAAAAGGAAAGCCATAAAAAAATTATAAAAGTCGCAAGACGTAGGTCATAAAGCGCGATGCTAGTGGAAAGAAGGGCATGATTTCATGTTACAAATACCTTTTTGAGTAGCTATTTTAACTCATATCCATGCTATAAATGTCAGAAATGTCCCAAATTGCTTTTTTTGCCAAAGCTTTCTAGTTATATATGAATAGTGTTAATTTGTCAAATGATTTGGGAGCTTCCCAAAATATCTGCCCCACACTTAGGGCCTGTTATGGACTGGGCGTGTCATAAACTTCGAAATCCTATTGAATTGTAAATTGATTTGTTTAAATGATTCGTTCTGCTATAACAAATTGACTTCGTATCGTAAAACCTACTACCACAACCTAGTCTTCACTTCGAAAAGGACTGATCAAAGTCTAATGTACATGCGATTATTGTAGTTAAATTTCACGTGTCCATCAATCAACAATTTACTGTACAAACAAAACAAGTATCTGGTTTAGTCAAAAGTAACGAAATTGTTTTCGCGTGAGGGCGTCTCCATGTTTTCGAAAAGCGCTTTCTGATCTGAAATTGGTGAAGCTCTGTAAACCAAATATTGGAGCAGTGCCGCCTTGATTTTTTTCAGTTTGGAAAATTGAAGATGGCTCTGAACTATGCAATAACAATACAATAATACAATCAAAACATTATTTTTTTTTTAGGTTTTAAGGTTACTCCAAACCTTCGCGGAGCTACATCGGTCGATTAAATAGTTTAAAGCATCGTTTCCCATAGAATGAAAGTAAAATATAAAAACACGCGCGAGTTATCAACAATTTGTTAATGAAAGTTAATCAACCGCCAAGGCTTCATAATCCTATTTCAAAAAGAAAAACTAATGGGAGCGAAGAACACCTGAGAAGTAAGCAATGTTACGAGACAGCGACTTCCAAGAACGAGCCCGAATTATTCTTCATCGTCGGATTGTTCATTGTCCGAAGCGAGTGCCTCTGAAACCACGATGCGCCACTTGCTCCTCGTTTTGTTTTTGTTTTGTGGTAGTACGTTTTTTTCCTTTCGTACCGTCCTTTCGTGACCACGGCTAAAACGTGTGCCTCCTTGAACCCGCGCTGCGGCACTTGCTCCTTTTGTTTTGGCGAAGGACGTCGCTTTCCTTTCGTTGGGGAGAGGAATGGTGTAGGGGAGAGGGAGAAAGGAAGCAAAAAAATAGGGAGAAAAGAGAACCAGAGCAAAAGAAAGAACGAGATATAACGACATGACAAACGTGTTTTGTATATTTTTTTTCTTTAAAGACATGTGGAAACGAGGCGCTGCAGCGAAGTAGCACATGAAATAAGCCTCTTGAAAGACTAATTAAGGAGAAAGGCGAAAAATCAGGGAGGAGGGAGAAACGGCCAAGAAAATATAGGGAGGTAGGAGAAAAATAGGTAAAAAATAGGGTGGAAAGAAATTTAACTGCCCGTTCCTCTCCCCTCTTCCCATAGTTGATCACGGTTAAACAGTGTGCGCCTGGAACGTGACTGTAAACACTATTGCTTTCCCGTGAAGCTGAAGTTTGCATACTGTGAACGCTAAGGGTTCTGTTTTTTCATTGGCTCGCGGCGTTTCAAGTTAACACATTCCTCTTTGAAGGGGTGATACGTTTATAAATCTTTAGAATGCAAAAACTCGCACTCGTTTTTCAAGAAAATTCCTTCTCTTTAAATGAATTAACAGGGTATGAAGATTTGACGGTTTTCTATGACATTTGGTCAGAATAT
>Ga0126337_10003360_pt1 | contig 10441 bp, 5 predicted proteins | sample DipCmetagenome_FD_92527 | JGI IMG/M metagenome (GOLD analysis project Ga0126337, IMG submission 92527) | Coral microbial communities from La Bocana,Puerto Morelos, Mexico - Diploria C A metagenome | ecosystem: Host-associated > Invertebrates > Cnidaria > Coral | place: La Bocana,Puerto Morelos... | reverse complement strand
ATCGCGTTATCACAATACTGCCCGGTCAATGGCGTACACGTTGATATTATTTTCGTGACACAATAGGTTACCATGGCAACAGTTTTATTTGTTAAAAACACCTTTAATTATAGCTTTAGGGGCTTATAATTTAAACAGGGCACGGTGAAATGTTTTACTATTATCAAAATTTGATAAGCACGATAGCATGCAACTTTTGGCTAAGTTTCACAAAAATCTGTACATGGGGTTCAGAGCCACCTTAACTTTTGAAAATTTAAATAAGCATTACACTATGCTCTTAGTATTGCATAACAAAGTCAAAACCAACAATTTTCCCACTTTTTTTCCTGGAGATTCAATACAAGATGATCAAGAAATTTATCATAGGATGTCCATGCCCTAAGTCCTTTCACTGTCATTTAATCTATCAGTAAAATTGAATTTCTTGCAAATAGTATAGAGCGAGTCTTCTAACTGTCTGTAAATGAAATGTGTGTAATCCAAGTTCACAATATTATATTGAAAACATTATTTTACAGATCAGTTGAAACTACTTACAGTAACATGGTCAAATCTCAACATTAAATGTACAGTGGAACCCCGTTAATATGGTCACCAATTTGGTCGTATTAATGTGGTTGCTGAATTGAAGGGGTACGGTCAATTTCCAGATTGTTAAACTACACATATCTAAGTGACGCCTAGACGTGACGCCTAGACGGATATACATATGTATTGCAATTGCACTTCTAACAACTGAATAAGCATCCGGAATGCAGATATCTTTTCCAAAAAATTAAAACTCCAATTAGTACGCACAACATTAACTATATGGAAAGATGTCATTGACATGTTACATGCTCTTTGAATAGAAGACAGTATTTCCTGATATATTTTTTTTTAGGTCGAGTATGAATGCATATTTGGTTCGAGTGGCCGTATTAACGAGGTAAAATTTTAAAGGATTATATAGAATGCCGCTATTGGCCGTATTAACGGGGTGGCCGGATTAACAGTGTTTTCTAATAAGAGAATGTATGTACATTCGCCGGTACAAAAATAACTGGTCGCAATAACCAGGTGACCGCAAGGCGGATTTCCACTGCACTACAATATGATAAATATATACAGTTGAGAGTAACAAAAATCACAACAATTACGACTTGTATTTAATGCTGGCACGTATGAAACTTAGCAGAAAGCCGAGTGATCAAGAAATTATTGAGCACATTCCAATTACAATTCTCGACATGGTAGTGGGAACATTATCACGTTACAAATCTCTCAAAATCTGGAAGCAGACTATTCTCAACTTCAGTGTCTTGAGGATACTTAAAGGCTATCCACAAGGAATCAAATCGGGGAATTTAAGGAATCAGAAATGTCTAATATAGGATTTATGGCCAACAAAACTACCCTTAACAACTCGTTAAGTGATATTAACGAATGGAAAAGTCTTTGCGGTAATAACAAGTCATTAACCAGACATTTATGGACCATTCTGGGTGTTATTTGAACAAGTGAGTTTTAAGTTATTTTTCTTGTAGACGTTATTTTTCTTGGCTTGCAGTGCACAGTTCCTCGGCCTCAATAGTTCGCCTAAAGCAATCGTTTTCCGTTGACGTCGTCCTAGATACGCAACCGAAATCAACTGACCGTGAAAGCCAGAGAAAAGTCATACAGGTACAGGTAAGTGGTGCAACCAGACATGTCTAAGTCCTATACTCTCTACTGTGGGAGCAGACTGTCTTTGAACCTGGCTATCCAATGCTTGGTCAGACCTTGAATCATCCAACGTTTGGTGTTAAATTGCTACAAGAAAGACCTGTTGTTTGGCCCCCAAGTTGATAAGCTCCTATCCGTTTGAACCCCAGCCAGAAGAACGAGAAGTCGAAAACTCTGTCTATTTCTCCTTCTTTAAGGGTGAATATTCGGCTAATTAACATTTGGTAAACGGCTTTTTGCCAAGTATTTTTGCCTTCATGTTTGGGAGTACAATGTTTCTTTGTACTAAATACATTGTGTAGAACAATGTCTATCAATTTCATTGAAGGAAATAATATAAGTTGTAACTGACTCCAAACATTTCTATCATTAAACAAACAAGACGTATTTAAAGCTTGTGCCCAAAGTTGTCTTGGGAACTCTTTGTGGTTTTCTTCACAATCTGATACAGTTCAACAGCAACATTGTTAACAACAACTACAGCTTCACCCATCTCACGCATGGCATTGGACGCTGGATACTGCAGTGCTGCAGATTTTGTTGCAGTCACTAAACTCTTGATGCAGTTTGACAGTTTGTTAGTCACAGCTACCACTTCACCCCTCAAATCACCATGCTTAATTCTCTTACTTAAAGTGTCACCGATGTAGACAAATTTATGTGCACCCAGCACAATAAACTTGCTACTGGACACAAACACCTTGGGACTTTCACTCTTGTCAACAACAGCAAAAAAACCTTTCACAGCTTCACTCAACACAAATAATTGTGCATCAATCTCATATTTATAGAATTCAAAAAGTTCCCGATCATTCAGAGATACCATACATCCATTGGATGTGCTATTGTCTTTCCTCAAATTCAAAGGAAGATGCTGCTGCAGTGGTTTAATGACTGCGCTGTCATCATGTAAGCACAAATTTCCTCTCTCTTCAAGTTTAATACCCCACGACTGGCCATCCCTTGATTGTTTTAAACTTTGTGGCAAATCCGAGTCCGAGATGTGAACTATGCTCTGTTTCATCAATGTAACTAATTTGTGTTTCTCTGACGATGTTTGGTCTTCTTCTTTATGTTTGTTGTCATGTAACTGTGTTGGATCGGAATTGCATTTCCGTCTGGGTGTTGATGGCTCTGTTTCACTTCTATGCTCTCTCCAAACAATGTCCCCTTTATCACGTCTTTGCTCGGAATACAAAGGAATCTTATAACTCTTCCTTGACGTGTTTCTCCTGTCTAACTTTGGCTTTGGAGGTGGTCCTGATGTTTGCCCATTTGTTTCAAGAGGAAACTTGTCAATGCTTTTCTGCCTCAGATGTTGACACTTTTCACTGCTGTCTTTTCTCTGGGGAGGTGGTGGAGGGGATTTTGACTCTTCTAAAATAGAATCTATCTGTTTGCCTTTAACTGACTGCAAACGTAATGGAAGCTTTGGTGCCACGTCTTCTTCATCACCTGCAAGTCTATCGCTGCCATTACTATTCCGCTTGGGTGTGTCCATCCCACAGACACGACGCACAGTTGAAGGACTCCACTTCCCACCATTAGCTGAAGTTTTGTAATTAGTATCGACAATCTCTCTTATGACTTCTGACTGTTCTGATTCTACCACAGACATTTTGCTTTTCTTCACTCTTTGAGCTTGGTACTCTTCATTTGATTTCTTGGAGCTGTGCAAGGTGTGCTCTACTTTGTTTCTCTTGGATGGAGTGTTGTACAGTATCATTGCAGCAGTACGAATAATTGACGCTAAAATTTGTGAGTTTTCATTAACAGAACGGATATGCACCATAATCAGATCAAGTTCATCATGCGTTTTGTCACCTTTGTCCAAAGCAACATCCCAGCCATTGTCATCAAGTCTTTGCAATGCCAACTTCACTGCATAATATGTCTCCAGTAATGGCTCAACTGCTCTGCTTAGCTTCCCACTAAGCTCCTGGTTTGGTAGATTTCTTGCATTGACTAGAGAACTGAGAGCAAATTCTGTTAATAATCGCAAGGCTACCTTTGCCTTACCAGCAATGTCCCTGATATCTGCTAGCTGGGGCTTGAGAACAGTAGGATTCCTCCATTTGACTGTGACAAAGTTTAAAAGTCTTTGAACTACTCCATTTACAGCTTGTTCAAGCTTTGTCAAACGCTGCAGAGCATCTGGTACCTCAAGCTTCAACCCTCTGACTGCATTCATATTGATCCGCTGTAGGATGCTAACCTGGCTTCGTTTTATAGTTGGAGCTGCACCAACTTGACTTAATGCAATAGGCTTAAAAATACAAAAACAAAAACAAAAGTTACTTGTTAGAAAATTTTGTCAAATTTGCCCAAATACGTTTGTCCACAGATTTTTGCACCTCTTTTGTGCCTCTTTCATGATTTAACAGTCCTAGCATTTATTTCAAAAGTAGCTTCATTGATCAGGCATTTACTTGACTTTGGCAGTTTATTAATGAAACTACCAGGAAGACCCGGCCTTTATTAGGGACCTGGTATTTAAACTAGGAAAATATAAAAAAATTATGTTATTTGTGGGCTGGGGGGTTTGAATAGTGAAAACCTGTGATTAAGGTCTCGAAAAATGCAGGCAGGGGGCAGCATTTTGACCTAGCAGTCTCTGGATAAAACGAAAAACCAATTTGAATTGTTTAATAATGCATTCAATATGTTTTGTTCTTGTTACTAACAGATACAAAAAATAAGGACAACTTCTTTTAAATAGATCGGACAAAGTTGTTTTGTAAATCAATTGTAGTTCTTCAAGTGGGTGTGGCTGGTTACTTGGTTGACCGAATCAATACTGCATGTCCCTGAAAGGTTGCATTTTGAGAATTGAAATAATCAAAATAATTGACTATGGCAAACAACTTATTGAGAGGATTTAGCAAGGATGAAAGGACATAAATGAGGCTTGATATTTCAAAGTAGAGTGCCTCTTGGTACCTCATGGCCTTGAGGATCTTGTTACTCTTACTCACTGGTGTAACTGTTATCACTATTTTATTAAAAAGGCACTAATGTATCACAAGAATGAGGTACCTGTCCAGTTGCAAAGGGCTGCCTTTACTTCTGCCATAATACTGGTACTATCAATCAACCTCAGAATTGTTGCTATGATCTATAGCACTACCGATATGCTGTTTACCGCAAATTTTGTTCCATCAGTTAATGAAAACTGTTTCTGATTGTCCAATGTTTGTTTACTGATTACTTTCATACACCATACACTGCTGATAGTTGTACACTTAATTTTGTTAACCGTTACGTTGGCAACACTAATAGGCCATTTTCGATGTACTACAATTCTAACTTCAAGAAATCACAACAAAGTTGAGGGATGAATAATTCATGTATTTTGTTTAGAATTTAAATATATTAAAAATAGCCTAAGAACCATTTCGTTTTTCCTCAGTTTGGGCAAATTCAAAGACCCTTTAACAAGGCTTACAAGCATTCAATATTCATTATCTAACTATTTGCATGCATTCTTATTCACACTGCTGCATATGAAGAACAATTGTACTTTTAAGTAGTACTCACATGCGGCTATACAGCACCTACTTTTTAAACTTGTGGAAACGCGAAGCATTGAAACGGGTTTCTTGCGGGGACTCCGATATGCAAATGTGTCACTCACTCAGGTGTAGACACTGTTCGTACAGTAATTAGTCAGACCGAACGAGACCGCCCGAGCCTGACGTTGGAATAGCAACCACGGAGTTCGAGCCCGACGCCAGATTGAAATAGAAACTGCACATCAGTGCAATTGACAAGATCACACAAGAACAAAGCACTTTTGTGTCTATTCAGTACAACAAATACCTGGGTACTAATTTAAGCTTAAATACTAGCAGGTATGGAGACGAAAAAGTGTCCAAACGGTCAAGAAGTAAGTCAAAGTTTACTTGTAAATATACCTGCCGTGAGAGAGAACCATCGGGATTGGGATGTTGGAAAATCATTGAAATGTTCACTGAAAAACAGTAAGTCGAGTAGAAATTAAGTGGTAAATTATGTAAAATACACCACATTCGTTTGGAATGGAAAACTTCCTATCCATTGATTTTTTTCATTTACCTTGCCATTAGATTGTGTAGAAGGAGACCCGTTGTAAATCAAAGGCCTCTTTGAGGCGACAACTATTTTGCATGATGAAGTACATGCATCAGTATAAGCAGAAAAGATGAAGATGAACTGTTGGATTGTTTACAAAAATAAATTTCTTTCTTCTATCCCTTATTTAAACCTCTTAAAATCACGCTGTAATCACTGCCCGAATCCGCAATACAATAATGTATAATGCTCCAGACACATACACGCTTTGCGGACCTATGTGCTAAGTTAGCTCATTGCATTTGTATACTGTATTGGAAAGCTGGGAAAGCATGAAGGGCAAGAGTTCAAGACTCGGCCTGACAAACGCGCAAATTTTCTTTTTTCTTTTCTCCCTCCGACTTGTTTTTTCTTTCTTTTTCCCCCAAGACGCTAATAAGTGCTCTCCATTTACAATAATTTATTATTTTGCTCGACATTCATGCATTGCATGCATCATGTTATTAAAACCCATGCTTGCCAGGAGCCCGCGATCATTTCATAACTAGGACAACAAATGCTTTCTAGGCTTTTTTTTAAAACAATTCAAATACAAAAATGCTCGCACCACATGCTGCTGCTTGAACATGTTTTTTCACAAGTCAGAATAACTACAATGCTGACTTCTTTACATGAAACAATCACCAGCCAAATGAACGAAACCAAGGTCTGACATTTCTTCCTTACAGTAAGGGCACTTCAGATCATTGTGCAGATCCTGCAGCCCTTACAGTAACAGGGCAGATAGCCCAAAAATCCTTTAACTGAATTACAACACTTAGGCCTCCCTTACATTGAAAGAGGACCATTCTAGTGATAGGATCATCCTAGAAAGTTACAATGGTTTACATGTAAAATGAAGATTCTGGGATCAAAGACAACAACACTGAACTCTAATACTGACTTTGACTCGTTAATGCAGCTTATAGCACCTCAACATAATTCATCATTCTTTCCAGCATTATTTTTCTCAGTGATGCGGGTATCATTAAGCTCACTCACATACATGCTTTTGAAATTAACAACCTTAATTTTGAGCTTTTAATTCGATTGCAAAGCTGCCACCATGCTGTTTATTACAACTTTGTTCACAGGGCCATATTTGCTTTCAAGATGGCAAGTGGGTGTGAAGAAGCCCTAGGGCTCCCTTGAATGGAAGTAAGATGATCACTCCACTAAGATGATCCTAGCACTAGGGCCCAATGCAACCCTCTGCATGTAAACATAGACGAAGATGATCATTGAAAAACACGTTGCACTCAGATCATCCTAGAGTGAGGATCATCCCCTTTCCATGTAAAGGGAACCTTACTGAGCAATGTTTAAGACAGGGATAAACTCAGTGATTTACAATGATCAAAATTATGCTTTGCCTTCCAAGCTTTTCCAACACTGGCAGAAACCTTAACATAAGACTAACAAAATAAAACTGAGAAATGAGTAATAGTGATGTCAACAATGTTTACAAACATAGGCACCCAAGGAATTAGGGAGTTTTTAAAAGCCCCTGGAGGTTGCAGAACTTAGTAGATCCATTTTAAAAGTTATGTATGAAAGGTTATTTCAGCAAGTTTGTTTGGTTACAATATACAGGGGGGGGGGGAATAAAAATTTGTTTAATCTCAGGAAATGTGATATCAAGCCTACATTTATCAAGGTTTGATTTTAACAGTCAACTGTGGCTTCGTTTATTAGGAATACATGGGGCTGTTACTAGCAAGACAGCTTGACATAATGCAGTCTGTAATAGTAGCTAATGGTAAATGGCAGATTGGTGTATATTCTTGATAATCAGTCTGACTCACTTTAAGGTGGCCGAACACAGTTTTCAAGAGCCTATACCTAATTCACCATTACTTTTAAGCTATTTATCCTTTGGCGCCCGTTTTTTGCAAGAGTTAAGATTAACCACAGAAGAATTTATTCTCGCATTTTGGCTAAGGTGTGAGCTGTTGCCATGGCAATGGGGCTAGTTAAAAACAAGGCATAAAAAATGGTTCTTGTTTATTTAAAAAAAATCCAGTCAATAGATTTTTTTCATCATTTGCCCACTACGAATTGACATTAAATCCCTTCTGTCAACACTGTTTTGATAAAATTTTGACATAGGCGATTTCATAATTCTTCGTAAATCGTTTTCACTGCTTGTTAAAAATTCCCTATGTCAAAATTCAGATTTTTTGCGATAGATCATTTACGTGGTTTCTGAACTATTGCTTTGCCAAATCTCTTGAAATTCTAACGACTGGATCATTAGAAATCGGCAGGTTTCTGCAAAAGCAATCAGTCTCAATTTTTCGAGCAACTGCGCATGCGCTGCATTTAACTGGGTTCTTTCGATAACAAAGAAAAGCTAAGAATTTCTGTGTTGTTTGCGTCGTTACCTTTCCTAACATATCCTTATAATAACAGAATAAAGGCATCAATACACTGCGTTTAATAATAGAGAAAAATAGCGCAGAAAGTGCGGATTTTGAATAAATAAAATGATCGCTCTAGTGACAACGTTTTTGTTTTTGCAATCTTTGTGCGCGCGCTGAATCACATTAGCGAAAGCGCGCACAAAAACTGTGTTCGGCCACCTTAAAACAAGAACATTAGTGTTTAATGGCATATTTTTTAGTGTACTGTTTGTCTTTTAATCTTCTGGTGTTTGCTAGAGCTGTTTTACCATTGTGGTTGCATGGTCAGCAGTACTTTCATGTGGTTTATGCATGTGCACAACAAATGCTAGTGCTGGGGTTGGGTTTGGCAGTTGGGGCTTGTGGCTAAGGTGTGGGTGTTGGTAGGGCAGCTTTATGGGGTACTCTACTATGGTGGTACCAGCCCCTTGGCAACTGGGAATATACTGCTAGGGGATAAACACCATTGCTTGATGAACACTTGACTCTGAAGATGTCCTCTACTCAAGATGGTGAAAAGTCACCAACAACAGTTCATTTTAAAAACTACTCTTACCTTTAAGATCACAATATATGAGTATGAACAATTGTTTTGTTTCTACCATAATTCCAGCTTTCAAATTGTTTCAAATGTATACATGTTTTAATGCACCTCTGATTTAAACATGGCATGAGAGAAGAATTGATATATCAAGGTCTCAGTAACTGATTTGTAACTGGACTGTGTGGAGTACAATTCAGGGAATACAGTAATTGTGTAATTGTGTGAGTGGTTCCAAACTCAGATGAGCATACAGCCCAAGCCTGACCTCAAATAAGGAGCACAATTACATGAACTTCCTGATTTGTATGACACTAGGTCTAATTACTAATTAATTGTATCTATAACACATTTCTAAATTGAAAATGTCTTAAGAGAACTTCTTCTGAGCAGAAAAGTCGGTAGCAATACCAAAAGGTTTTAAAAAATTTCGGGAATTTAAAAATGGAGGCATCAAAAGCTTATGAGTGAGTCACAAACAGTTGTTATTGGTCACCTGCAATAGGACACCTACATGGTGTACAGTTCACTTGTTTTTACAAGATGCTTGCTGTTTCCAACACTTTTCTTGGTCTAACATTGTGAAACTGATAATGGTACTTCTAACTTAGCTTGCTTTTCAATTTTATAGGTCAGGAATGGTTTGTGATTTATTTATAGGTTTTGGCAGAGTGTTTACAACTAAATTCACATCAGCTGGTACATTAACAGCATGCCATGAATAGATAATTGTCCACCTCTAGGGAGTTTACATAATATTATTTGCATGAATGGGATACATAGGGATTTTAATCTTTCTTCTAAAGGGTGTAAAGTTAGGCATTCTGGTTTCACAGGAAAATTCATTTTGTTAATCTTAAAGTAGACTGGTAATTTCTCGTCACTTAGGTTTGAATGGCAGGTTGAGCTAACCAGTATGGTCTACAATAGCTTTACCAGTTATACTCACTTTGGTGTACAGTATTTGCTATCATTGCACTTTGTAACTGATGATCAGTACCACAACTGATCACAGCAAGTACAAATATATTCAGGGCCACACAAAGCAAAGCTATAATGAAAAGACATCTCACATTAGCCATATTCATTTCATGTGTTCCGTCTGCTACAGTGAAATTTTGTTTTTTCCTAGCTGGCAATAATAGCTCATGGTCAGTTGTGTGTAGCTGTGAACTCAGAAATCTCTTTCTAATTTTTGCATCTCTCTGACATTCTCAAGGTTGTTTTCTTTCGTTTTCAAAAATTCCTTCCTACATGTATTTAAACTTCTTACTTGAGAGGGATTTGGCTAGTAATGCAACATTTCTTATTTTCATTTAACATACTTTAGTTTTCCACTTTCATTTTATGACTATTTTGCAGAAATGCAAAATAGGAGTTTAGTGAGCGAGCGCGAATTCACCCGCTTGGTCGGTCGATCCTTGGGCCGTAAACTTTTGTTTGTATTTCCGCTGACCAATGCACAACTTGATTTGACGAAGAGAAAAATGTCATCAAATGGTTCGGCAAATGTGAAACATAGTTAAATAATAATTAGATAAATTTCAGCTATGTATGTCAACAGCATGTGGTGCGAGCATTTTCTTATTTGAATTGTTTAAAAAAAACCTACAAAGCATTTGTTGTCCTAGTTACGAAATGAACGCGGGCTCATGGGTTAGCAATTACAGGGCCATTTTTGAAGCGATATAATTCAGTGGCT
>Ga0126337_10003359_pt1 | contig 10441 bp, 5 predicted proteins | sample DipCmetagenome_FD_92527 | JGI IMG/M metagenome (GOLD analysis project Ga0126337, IMG submission 92527) | Coral microbial communities from La Bocana,Puerto Morelos, Mexico - Diploria C A metagenome | ecosystem: Host-associated > Invertebrates > Cnidaria > Coral | place: La Bocana,Puerto Morelos... | reverse complement strand
TTAGATGTCTTTAATGTAGCCTTGTATGCCACCATTACTAAAACAGTACATACTTTAGCTCTTCAATAGTACTCGTCCTTTAAAATCCTTAGCAGGATTGTTTTACATTTTTGGCACTTGGAAACAACATATTTCAGACTTACTTTCATGTATGCTTTGGTTAATCGCATGTGGAAAAGCCTTGGAGACAGGCAACCAAATCGTAGGTAAGGACTCAGTTGTGTCCTTGATGGCTGCAACGCATCTAGTCCTTCTACAGATTTCTTCAAATTCCCTATGAGGACCTTGGTGACAATAATAGCATAGAGATAAACAAGTTATCACGGTTGCTTGAACAGTTTATGCCACTGAATACCAGTGAACTTGTTTCTGACCTGAAGAACAATCAGGTACATTTACAATTTTGTAGTAAGCATAATTATGTACATATGCATGTACATCACTCTCAGCAAAACATCAAATTTGACACTGCTACAACGAGCCGTAACTGGTTTCACAATTCCTTGTTCAGCAGCACAGTGTTCAGCCTTTTCCCCAAAATTTACTTTTTCTAAAATAAATAGAGTAACTTCAGAGAAGTCAATCAAAATTCTCAGACTTTTCCCATCAAAAAGACAATATGGCCAAAGAAGTTAAAAGTTATCAATAAAGACTAGGACTCAGGTAATTATGAAGAAACAAATAGTTCTTAGGAAGCCATGAAACTCCTCAAAATCTCCATATCTTAAGGTAAATATTGAAGCCTCACCTTTTCCTCAAGTTCAGTCAATCTCTTGATAGCTTCTACCTCTCCACCAACCCACAGGTCACCTGTGGTGACATCACTCTCTTCAAAACCTAGCTCATTTAGGCGTGGAACACCAAATTTTGTGTTGTACTCACTGGACACTGGGCAAATGCATCCCTTGAACATTTCCTTATTGACTGCATCTACAGGCTTCTCTGGAGGACCCATATGCCTGACAACATTTTCAAATGTTTTAATCACCAAAGGTGCCTCCCCACCATTACTTACAATGATTTTTTCAGGGTCATACAAAGTATGTGATGGTTTGGAAATCACTTCCACTCCATGTTCTTCTCCAAGAACTGCAACAGCCACATCTCTCCTTTGCCCAAACGGCTCAGTTTCACATTCAAATGTCAGCTTGGAGATATTCCATTCTTGAAAAAGTTTTGGCAAAACATATGTGGGCTGTCCACGTATAACATGAAGCCTTGAGCCACACTCATGAAGACTCTTGTCAAGATCAGTTAAGCAGTCCAAGAGAAATTTCCAGCGATTAGCAGAAACATTGGCTGCTCTTGCACTCAGTGGGTCAATGATATAGACAGCACGAAATGTTCTACAGTTTACCAGTGCCTCGCATAGAGACGGATTGTCATGAAGCCTTAAGTCCTTTCTGAACCAATGCATGGCATTGTGGCCCAATCCTACATTAGAAGACACTACAAACAGAGGATGAGAGAGAGTGAGTTCATTTGGGCTGAGCATAACAGTGATGGAAGTATGTGTGCATACAACCCTTACAAAACTCACCCTTGCTCACAAGATTTTGATAAACTCCTCTTAGCCTATGAACACAATCTTGTCGTGCCTCTTGATGGTTGATGACAGGCTGTGGATAATCAGCACCCACAATACAGTTGGCTGTCTTTTGTACTTCTAGTGGTGCTCTCCACGGTTCAAATATATACTCTGATGGAAAATCTTTCAACTCGGGAACATATTTCCTGGGAAAGAGCGAAAAATCAGTATCAAGGTTCAGCTACTACATCAGTTCTTAGCATGCACAAAATTACAACTAAAAGCTGGCTGTTACCCTTTTAGTACAAGTCAGAGACCCACTCTAAAATACTGGACCTAATATGCTCAGATCAAACAGGGACTGGTAAAGCAAATGAAAAGTGTGGGATTGGACAAATGATGACAATCAAAAGCACTTTTGTTAGTTACTGTAAAGTTTTGAACAGATAGAAAATATTTCTCTGTTGCATTCAACTTTTTAACATGTGTTACACGCAATCAGGCATCTGCAAAAATTGTTTAATTAGGCTTGGATCCTGTTTTCAATATCATTGCCTAGCACCTGACCAGAATCTACACCCAGACGGAAATCCAGTACAGTGCAGATGGTTCTTTATTTCATTTCTAATCCTATATGCATACATGGAAAAGTTTTGAATGTTTGCCATTTACTCAGAAGTGTGGGCAATTTGCTGGTTAACAGAAAGTCACCAGTTTCTGTTTGAGTCCATATTTCATCAATGCAATTGAAAGTTGAGGCCCTATGCACCAACTTGACGCCAGGGGACAGGTGAAGGAGAATTGAAAGTTGAATTGATTTGAATTTCGTGCTCAGGTAAACATAATGTTGCAGTGAACATTACACAAGTTTTAACAAAAACGAAAGCTCAGGGTCCTTCAATAATCAAGCAAAGTGCGGGCTGCTACAGAGAGACTATTTTTTCAATGTTTATTGTTCATTAATACACAAGCTAGTTCGCTAGCTAATGCAGTGCTTATCAGCTTCTTTTTTTATTTTACTTTTTGTCATTGTGAACTTTTTGACATTGTGAAAGTCGCGAGTTTCGAATAAAATTTACATGCAGTTGTGGCTTTTTGTTCTGCATAATACATGCAAATGTGTGCATGACTAACAAGGGTTTCTTCCCAGTGCATGGACCTTCTATGCACTGTCCATGAATATTACACGCATACTACCCGCAATTTATGCACGTGTATGTGCTGCAATCCCTTTGACCAGTACTGTATACCATTTTACAGCATTGTCTGTACCTCACAAAGTTGCCTTGTGGATCCAAATGTTCTCCTAAGCCAACTGGACACATCCACTGAGGATGCTTTGCAAAAAATGCACTGCAAGACAACCACATCCAGTTTCCAGCATTTATACTCCACTCTGCATCCAGCAAGAACTTATCGAATATCTGAAATAGACATCAACTTCAATGTCACATCTACAACATAATATGTACAATGAAATCAGCCTTCACATTATGAAAGCTATTTCCTGGAAAAACTGAGTTTCTTTCATTTGAACACACTTACTTATCATTGTTATGATGGGTTGGAGCACCTCAGACTGCATTTACTATTAATCTGTAGTTCCAAAACATATCCATACCTCCTCCACCAAGTTTTTTTTTGTTTGAATTCTTTTCATTACACAAGACAATACTTTGCCATGTTATTTAAGATTTATCCTTTCGCTGGTCCACAAAAAATCTTAACAATGTCTGATTCATTTAAAATACAGCTAAATACGTTTGAAGTGGCATAGTTAATGCTCATAATTTCCTCAAGTGCATGTAAGACTCTCAATCATGTCAAAAACCATAACTGTAAACATAGGCTTTAGCTTTTTAGTTGTATCAACTAAGTTGAAAATGTAAATTGGCCACCGTAACGAGTTATCTTTTTAGACTGGCTTGATAAACGTGAACATAAACTCATGGAAAATGCAGCTGAAGACATTTCAAAAGGAATAGGATTCATTTGTCTCATCTGTACTTTACCTTGTTTGTCTTCCATAATCTGTGCTAATTTACGTGTGATATAAGCTTGGTAGATACATTAGAGTGAATCACCCACAAGTAGAATTACTGGATGAACAGCCAGCCTTCAGAGGGTTGAACGAGGAAAGGGAACTAGAAATGAGTATGAGGCATTTGGCCAGGTATCTGGAGATCAATATTTGCAGTCGGCCATTTTGTATTGGCTCAGTTTCGTGTACAAGAGGCCTGTGTTCTTCAAGGGATAATAGCAGGAAAACCGCTCAAGTGAATGGAAAAGTGATTTATTTATTTATATTCCTTTTTTATTGTTAAAACAATTTACACAATAATTTTTTTGTTCATTACAAACTTTTTGCCACCCTCTGGAAAAAAGGCTTGACTTGGGCCCTCCACTATCCCCTGGAATTTTGACCTTTGATCCCCCCCTTGGGATTTTTAACCCATCCTGACAACCATACCACTCGCAAATGGTTTAAAACATCTTGCCATTGCTATAGATCTAGGTGTTCACTGACAATTACTCCTGCAAGTCAGTTATAAACGTTCTGCAGATATAGAGGGTCAAGACTGAATGATTTCACACATACTTTGAATCCTTCTTCCCAGCATATCCAGAGAGCTCCTCTGGTGAGGAAGCATCCCACAGCTTGTCGAGCAAGGTGGTGAATCCATCCCTCTGAGACCAGCTGACGCATAATAGCATCTATCCATGGGAAACCAGTCTTTCCCTAAACAAATTGTACTACTGAATAAATACAATCACATACACCAACCTCCGTGAATAACAACAGCTCCATAAATGCTGGAACAAAAGCTTCGCTGTACAATTTTCACATTTTTTAAATGTTTTAAAGTTACTGGAAGTGTTTATGTTTGTAACATAAAAATGATTTCTAGCCCATACTGTAAATGCACAGCTAGTAGATCAGAAACTCTTCATTCATTGTAGTACAAGATTTTTTAAAAAAGTGTTACCTGTTTAAATTGCTCCAGTTGATCAGCATGCTCCTCCCATGGAAATTGTAAACAGAGGGAGTTGTTTCTCATCTTGTCAAAGTTGGGATGCCTGCTAGCCACAACAAAAAAGAACTCACGCCAGAGGAGTGGCAGGTGAACTGACAAAGGGGCAGATTTGCCATTGGCCTACAAGAGAATCACAGACCCATAAAATGCATTTCAAAAATAAATTAAGAGATATCTGACAGTACATGCCACAGGGAATGAATGTTTTGGAATGTCACACATATTTTAAGCTGAAACTCACCTCCTCATAAACTTCATTCATTCTGTGAAAGAGATATTTCACTGACAAACATCCAAACCGCAAATAAGGACTTAACTTTGAAGACTTTGGAAATGGTGAATTTATCTCTTGTTGTGCACTGTTTAGTTCAGGTTCCACAACCTGCAACAGAAAAGTATCTACATGTAAGAGAAGAACTGATAATACTTTTTTTTCATATACATATTTCTTGGTTTTCTTGGTTTTCATGTTGTTTTCACTGACAAATAAGCATTACTTTGCATTTATGGAATAAAAACTTATGAAAACACTCCCGCTGTCAGCAGCTATTAAGCACCCTGCAGAAGAATCTACAACTATCGCAGTACAAATTCAGTCCAGTCCACTCCTTTTTTCTCTTGCTAACTCATATTTTTGCACTTGTCTACGTGAAGCATGATAGTGAAAGTTCATACAAAGATACATGTACCAAGCTAATCATGCTTTTGCTTTGGGACCTATACCATGCACAAACTTGTGACACCTCATAAATAGAAACATTACTACTAACAAACCTTCTTCTCCAAAAGTGCAAGCCTTCTAAGAGCCTCTTTCTCCCCACCAATCCAATCATTTTGTTCATGTTCTTCCTCGTCCAACTCAAGCGCATCATACGGCGGTACTCCATAAATCCTATCATGATTATCTTCAACAGGAGTCTTGCAGTTTCCAAACATTTCCTGGTCAACATCAGGTGCACAGCTGGCTGGAGTGCCAAGCTTTCTTACGAGGCATTCAAATTGTTTGAATGTAACTGGAACATTTCCATGATTCAACTCAACAACCCTACAATGAGAAGCAAACATTTGAGCCATCTACATGTATTTTCAGAAAGCCCTAAGATTAATTTTATCACAGGTTCAGTTCAAGACAATCTGTGATCTTTGAAACAGACAATCGCAATTTACATATGACAAGGGTGACAAAAAAAAATTGGGGGAAACGCAAGCAGCCATTTGGTTCACAATTTTTGAACAAATGTTGCCCCTCTTCAGAAATACCTGGTCAGTGGAATTACCACTAAAAATAGTTAACATGACTGACCAACCAAGTGGGTAAATTTATATCTTCTCCAACATACTGCAATAACTCCCTCCATAACTAAAGAAATTATGCCAAGTTCTTCTGCGCATTGAGTGACAAGAGACATGAATTGAACAAAAATTATCTTCATTTAAGACCACACTGTCCAGCGCATGCTTTGCAAACAGCAATGTCACTGGAGATAAACACTCACATGATGTTCCTTTGACAATCAAAAAGCTTGTGGAGGTCAATTAATATTCATAATACACTTGGCAAAATATCAACACTTGCCAACCTCTTTGTCTCTCATGCCAAATTCAAAGCATCATACTACAACAGGACAAAGATAAATATGATGATTCGTGAGCAAGCAACACACTGCATGCAAACGGCTCTCAAGCAGAAAGAGAAGGCAATTTCTGTTTCACGGGATACATGTAGGTTGCAATAGGTCAGTTTAAACATGGGAAGAGTCATTGGTGAGAGGAGCAGTATTTTCTAGAATTTCTTAAATAGAAGATCACCTCGCAAAGTATACCAAGTATCCGAGTTCTACTATTTATGAGGTAATGTTCTCTGATTTTACGCACGGAATTTCCGGAATCTTCTGTTGAATGGCTCGTATTTCGGGTATTCAACGATTCCTTGATTTTCTGAAAAACTTTCCTCGGAAATTACCACTATATAGCCTCGCTACAACAGTTCAGAAAGTTTTAGTCGATTTAAAAAACCCATAAAACTTCCACTTTTCCCGTTTACGGAAAGCTGGAAATTCAGTTAGCTACAAGTACATCTTTCGACGACGGGTCAACGATGACCGGAAAACGAATATTTTTAATACTACTAGCCATTCCATTCGGTTTGCTGATTTTTGCAAAATCCCTCACTGTTAGCTTTGAAATTTTCATCGTGTATGAATAAAAGTTGTATGTATGCAAGCTCATGTATGTAGCCAATAACTCCAAATCATGACGATGAGAAGTTAAGCTTATGTAATATGCACCCGCCGGAACAACAGACAACTACATCGTTCAATTAATAAGAAACACTACCTATGCAAGATGAAAATGTGCTTCACACGCTAAATCAGGCTGAAAATAAAAGTTTACTGGCAGAAACTGTTAAAGACATGAAGATTTAACTACCCACTTACTCGTCAATGTTGTAGAGCGTGTGCGATGAGGATACCAGAACTTCAACTCCTTGAGATTCAAGTAAACGTTTCACGGAGTCGTCTCGTCTTTGAGGGAAAGGTTCACCGTCGTATTCATACGTTACTCTTGTGATATCCCACTGCTTAATCAATTTCGGAAAGACATCAATCGGTTGTCCCCGCACGATGAAGAGACGGGAGTTGAATCTTCTAAGACTACTATCCAAGTCAAGTAAGCAATCCAAAAGAAATCGCCACTTGTTTCTCGATATGTTTATCTCGTTTAATGAGTCAACGTCGAGAAAAAACACTGCTCTGAAAGTAGAACTTCCATGTATTGCCTGGCGAAGCGATGGATTGTCGTGCAACCTAAGGCCCTTCCTAAACCAATGAAGTGAGTTCACGTTTTCATTCATGTTTTCTACCTCTGACTGAAAGAAAGCTGTAACATGTTAAGTCGCAAAGTTAGTCGCATCCAAAGCAATACCCGTCGTAAACGATCACGGCCATGACATCGATTTAAGCTCCACACTTGACGAAAATCTAACGACCATAGTACTTGCTTACTAAAGCCAAGCAGAGGCGCGTTTTCTTGTTGAATAACACCTACCGATGACCAGACACGTGAAATCCATGATGGCTCTTTCTAACACATCCTGTTATTGGCCGAAGGTTTTATTCAATAGATAGCCAATTCTGATTGGATAAAAATCCTTAACGTGTGGAAGAGCTCACACGCGAGTCATGAACGAATCTCCTAGTAGTCCAAATCCAAACTTGCTACAACGCGCATAAAGGTGGAAAGGGGAAATTTTCAGTTGGGATATAGCCTTCTCATTATTTAGTGTGAACCAACCCGCCATGATTAACTATAAGTTACAGGCGCCAGACCGCGGATAAATGGCTTTCCGCAATGATTTTGATTTTGTTACCTTAGAAGAAATAATCACAAATACATACAAGAGCATGGACATATTCATAAGTTGTCAACTTAATAAATAAATAAAAAATGAATAAATAAATAAATAAACAAATAAATAGAGAAAGTGGCAAAGGTGTAAAACGTTACAGCCCGCACGGCTTATCGGCTTCAACCAAGCTTGACGTAAACTGCTCTTATTTCCAAGTGGCCTTCGAAGGAGGCAAAAACACAAAATATTTGCGACTGTTTCGTAATCTTCACCTGGCTCACAGGTTTTATGACTTTAGAGCATTCATGTAGTACATAGGGACGGAAAAGTTTCCATGGAGCGTAAACAACGTGACCAGCCAGATATCGCATTTATATGAGACATTACTTTGGCTGACATTACTCACTGTCACGTGTAAGACAAGAAAGAAAACGTTATGTAAGTTACAGAGATAATTAAGCACGTTGGACGAATTCAAATTTGCTTTTGATTGTTCATTTTAACTTTTGGGTAGAGGAGGAGAACACGGGGTACCTGGAATGGTGAACTTGGCAATTAAAAATGTCAAAGATATTTCGAGATGGGGTGGGTTCGAGTAAATGGCAGAAAAGGCATTCAAGGCCAAGTGAAGGCGATTGAGAGGAATTTGAGATAACGGCTGTGTTCAAGGGTGATGTTGAGGAACATAGGAGCAGGAGCCCATGTGATGGGCTCCTGATAGGAGTTGTTTTTTAGAAGTAAACCACACGGTATAACTCCCTGATTTAGAATAAGGTTATGTTTATTGAAACATCACATGACCATGTACAAATCATGCAGTAAGCTTCTGTTAATATGAAAGGGCAGGAAGAGAACACCTGGGGACGAAGGTAATCACAGTTATATGCTGCGCAAGCTTTAAGTGGAATGAAGAGCCTAAATTGTTGTCTTTGTAGCTATGTTGCTTCGTCATAAGTAAGAACTACTGTGCGAGATTGAACACAATAACTGATTTGCCAGTGGCGAGCAACCCAACTAATTGGCTCAGCCGATCTGATTGCCACTGACAAATCGCGATATTTTGCGATAACCGAGTCAATAATTGTTTGATCATTCGATCACCAAGTTTCTTTTTCCACATTTAAATCACTCTCAAATCAAAAGCACTCTCAGAGCTCCTTTTGGTTAGAACCAAGAATCACGACCTCTGTGAAGGTCCAATTTCCTAAGCATGCTTGATCCCAGCATGTCAGAGTGACGGGAAGTTCGTGAATCGGGGACTTTCGCTGTTGGACCTTTGCAAAGGTCGCGATTCTTGGTGTTGACCAAAAGGAGCGCGGCCCATGGGGACGAGAATGATCAAGCAGACCATTATTTGCAGGTCACATGGTGGGTTCTCGGTCAGTGAAAAGGAAGAAAAACTGTACCGCATGATACTCTACCTCTCTAGCTCTATCTACCTGAGCTTTCTGCTGTCGATCTATGGGGTTGATTTTAGGCAAAAAATAAACAGACACCACATGGTGGACAGTTCGAAATAACCGAGTTCGAAATGGACGTTGTAAAGCAGCAGTAATCAAAGATTTTGAGAGTGCGTTGGACGCCTTCACTTTTTTGTTTGAATGCTACGCGCGTGAGAGCACCTCCCATATATGAACCGAAAGTGCATGAGCCGCCGTGAAGAGTTTCAGGCACTAAGGTCTAGGATAGGGTGTATAAAACAGACTTTTTTGGTCTAGGGTAGAGGAATAGGTGAAGAAAGAGGAGGAAGAAGAGGAGAAGAAAGATGAGGAGGAAAAGAAGAAATATGACAAAGAGAAGGGCAGAAGAAAGAGGAAAAGGAAGGGGAAAAGAAAGATGAGTAGAGGAGAAAGAAGAGGAGGAGGAAGAGGAGAAGAATAATGAGGAAGGAGAGACGTAGAAAGATGAGTAATGAGTAGGAAAAGGAGAAATAAGACAAAGAGAAGGGGAGACGAAAGAGGAATAGGAAGAGGAGGAGGAAGGATTAGAGACACACGACAAGTACAAAGGGCAGGACAAGAAGAGGAAAAAAAGGGAAGAGGAAGAGTAAAAAGAAGAAAAAAGAGGAGGAGAAGAGGAGGAAAAGGAGGAAGAGGAAAAGTAAAAGGAAGAAAAGGAAGGAAAAAAAGAGAGAGAAAGAGGAAGCGGGAGGAGAAGTGATGAAAGAGGAGGAACAGGAAGAAGTGTAACCCCAAATCTCGAATCGAATCCTATCTATAACGTATTGAAAGTAAGCAAGGCGTCCTACTTTGACCTACTTTGCAAATTAATGCATGAAAGATCATATAATTGAACTGCGGAGAAAGATATGATAAAAAACAATTCAGGCCTGAACGGGATTGGAACCCATGACCTGTGCGATACCGGCGCAGTGCTCTACCAACTTAGCTATCAAGCCATCTGGGTGCTGGTTACTTTGTGAGTTCGTAATATACCCGTAGAAGGTGAAGAATGCAAATGAATATGTGAAAGATCATATATTTGAACTGCGGAGAAAGATATGAATTTATGATTGATCATCACAGTTAT
>Ga0126337_10003358_pt1 | contig 10444 bp, 6 predicted proteins | sample DipCmetagenome_FD_92527 | JGI IMG/M metagenome (GOLD analysis project Ga0126337, IMG submission 92527) | Coral microbial communities from La Bocana,Puerto Morelos, Mexico - Diploria C A metagenome | ecosystem: Host-associated > Invertebrates > Cnidaria > Coral | place: La Bocana,Puerto Morelos... | reverse complement strand
TTAAGGCTTAAAAAAAGTGACAAAAAAAAAACTGGAAAATCCTAGGGGGTGGGGGGGTCCACCACAGACCCTCTGGAATGGAAATTCCAGGGGGGTGGGGGGGTTAAAACTGAACGACCATCCATGGGGGGGTATGGATATTTTCTGGAAACGCACAATTGACGTCATCATTACATACAAAATTCTTTCCGCTGTGTTTTAAAAATGACGGGGAGAATTGAGATATATATGTTATTTGCTGGCTGGGAGGTCCGTATAGTGAAAAACTGTGACCGAGGTCTTGAAAATGCTGCCCAAGGCCACAGGCCGAGGGCAGCATTTTCAAGTCCGAGGTCACAGTTTTTCACTATACGGACCGACCCTAAGCCGGTAAATAACTTATTCATGTTTTTCCAAGCTCTCAAACAAAACAAAACTCACAGAAAACAAACTCGCGCAAGCGTTACTGTGACCGTGGTCAGAGATAAGAAAATCCGGACCACGCTAAGAACCAATCAGATTGTGGGATTCGTTACCGTGCCCGATTGGAAAAAAATAAAATGTTTTATTTTTTTCCAAGTGGGCATGGTAATAAATCCTACAATCTGATTGGTTCTTAGTGCAGTCCGGATTTTCCTATCTCAGACTGCAGTCACAGTAACACTTGCGTGAGTTTTTTTCCGTGAGTTTTTTTTCTTTTGAGAGCTTGGAAAAAAACAAATAAGTTATTTGCCTGCAACCTTGGGCAGCATTTTCAAGACCTCAGTCACAGTTTCACTATACGGCAAATAGCATACACAAATCTTGAAGAAAATGCTGGAAAAATAAAGGCAATTTTTGTTGTCAGAGCAGTCCTGTGAGCCAAAAAGTTTGAATATTGCCAGTCACACCCTCTAAGCCCGCCAAGAAGTCGAGAGTAGTGTTAGGAGATTTTAGATGTCTTGCCAATTCAACGCATCCAGAATTGACGGGTGAATTTCCGCATCTCTTGTTACAATCATGAAGGGAAACACCATTTTCATCAGAAAATTTTAATGTGAAAGGATCAACATTTGACATGTAGTTCAAAAAATCTTGTCAATAGTCTGAGTTTGCTCTTGTAAACATATGCATTTCTGTTCATCCGCTTCCAACTCCATTTTCCTTCGCTCAAAGATATTCTAATTGTGTGATTAATAGTGCTGGTTGAAATACCGCTTGGAAAATTCCCATGTAATTAAACTTGTTCTTTGATATTTTTGGACGATGTGGAAGGTTTCATGGTTTTCATAGTTTCTATCAGGTGAAGATCTCCTGTACTCAATTTCTGTGGATTCCCATTATTCTTTTTTGGCACTAACCGTACCATTAGTACAAACTTTTGCCATACGTTGTTAGCAGTGTTTCTGGAAATTTATCGCCAAGTTCCATCCACTTTGCAGGAGAGTATCCCGATGTCCTATCGCCACTAGTTTCAAGAATTTTGTCAATAATTTTCCCTTTCAATTCTTCCGATAGTCCATTTCCCCTTTCATAGAATCTTCCTTTCTTGTTGAATGCCATGACCACTAATGCACTTTACACAAACCATGTGAGAACTTTTTTTATATCATGTGACAACTTCTTTTTTTGGATCACATGGTAAGTTTCTTACAGTACACATTTCAAAATTCTAATGGCAGATTTTACCACTCTTACTAGTGCTTTTGTGATGTGGGAATACTGTGAAGCCCCTGTAATGAAGAATCCATGTGAGGTGGGCAGGGCTTGACCTTAACTTTTGTTACCAGTGGGCTTATGGCTAGTAAATGGTAGTTCTTACTTACCAAAGAGCCCTTCCTTCTGGCCATAAAAAAGTTTGCTCCGTAAAGAGCAGCAAAAAACACGCTATTTTGTGCAGGCCTGACAAATTCTTATCCTCCAATACATGTCATCAAATACCATCAAAAGATTGATCATATGTCAAAGTTTGCACACATGATTTGCATTTTGTGAAACTGAAAATCCTGTGGTATTTGGCTAGTTGACCACTACCAAGGTCAGGCCCTGAGTGGACGTCAAACTGGTAAAAAAAACCTATGTTGGGGAACCACACTTTGTATAAGGCTTAATTCAACAGGGAAATCATAGAGAATATCCACAGGTCTAATAGATGTCTACGCTCTGTATTAAATTAACATTATTTTTGCATTTCAAATTGATTTAATTATCCTTATTAAATAAAATGATTTCAAGCAAGCTCCTTAGAGACTTGGGCTTGTAAGATGAAATACAGCTTGCCCAAAGGACAAGCAGAGCTTTTGAATTTCATCTCACCCTGAGACACCAGAAGATTTCTTATCTTGTTCAACATCTTTCAGTATCCACACATAATTTCTCATGGCAAATTCATTTAGTAGTTTTAATTTTCTTTTAGTTTTAGAAAAGTTGGCCAGTCTGTAGTCTGTGGAACAAAAATGGGTGAAGTACTCAGAAGTTCTCACTTCCCATTAATCTTCTCTCCTTCTCTCTCTTTCTGTATTTTCCTCTTTTTCTTCCTGTAGAGTTGTTACCTTATTTTCTTCTAGGCTACTAGCCATTTTCCATACCATTTCCTCTACTACAAAGGTGTCATTGTAGTGGGGAAAGGGTAGTGGGAACAGTTTTGCTCTCAGTTTAAGAAAAAAAATACACTGAGACAGACTGGGACTTTGTGTACACCTACATATCTTTTTTTTTCACTCCATTGAAACAAATGATTATATGCCTTAAAAACCTATTGAATTGCAATAGTTGTGTATATGATTAAATTTTTCAGTTGGCATGTGCGAAACATTGACAATATTCAGCGTGTACGTCGAGATGAAGAAAATGCAAGATTAGAAGAGCAGGAAAGAGAAAGAAGGAAAGCTCTGGCAGTAAGTTGTCAGGATTATTTTAATAAGCTTCAAAGCTACTACAATCAGTTGTACCAGATACTCTTAGTATATTATGTAGTATATTGTAAAACTAATTTAATTTTGAACTGTGTTTAGGAGCAAGAGGCCAGAACAGCCTTACTACGTGGTCGTGCTACCAGAAAGCAGCTCAAAGATGGAACTTCCCATGACAAAGCAGTTGTTGCAGTTGACAACAAACCACAACATCTTAATTTGTTTGCTGACATTGAAGAGAAGGTGGATAACTTGATGACATATTTTTGATGATGGTGGTCAAAAACTTGCCAAGGTTTTTTTTTTTGGAGGCCACTTAACTTACCTACTGGCCTGTTCAAATATTTTCTGATAGACATGTTGCTTTTAAGATAGTTTCTAGCATCCATACTGGAACTGTGCTAAACATTTTATGTTGTGTTATGGGCTTTTTAAATGATAAAAGGAAAGTTTCACTATTCATTATTATTTTATGAATGGTTCTCCTATTTTGTAGATTCTTCAGGAGAGGTGAAAGTCAAAATAAGTAAACCATACTCTATACAACACTCTTAACTGCCTGACTATAGATTTATCAGCCAGCCATTTGTAGAACATCACAAACGAAGGATTTTCTCGGCAACTGTTGCATGGTACTAATAATATTACACCCAGTTAATTCATAATTGTTGTTCCAGCTCAGTCATGGAAGCAACCATGAATATGAAGCTGAGAAAAGAGCTGAACAGGAGAAAAGAGAAAAAGCCATTGGCCTTTTAACTTACCTTGGACAGAGTGAAAGAGATGCCCAAGGTTTGTTATGTACTCTCTTCCTAACTACATAGTCAATACTAAGTACAATCATTTACAGTTTATTTATTTCCATTAAAAATCACAAATTACATTAACAAGTTAGTTCAGGAAACCAGCACTGAACTAGAATTAATTTAACTGTTCTACACGATCTACACGATCTTGTGCTGTGTTCATGAAGTTGATGGCTCCCTGTGCTAAAAGCTTGACTTTAACATGAATGTGCAACTTTCTCTTTTTCCATTGTTAGGTTTGAGTCACCAATAAGTTGGTTATTAATCAGAATTGAATGTTTGACCTTATGGTGTCTTTCCAATCTCTGGGATTTTGTCTTATCAGTTTCTGTAGCATTCTGTCTAATTTAACCAAGCTTGCTAAGACCATACTTGGAGAATATCAAGTCTTGTTTTTTTAGACCTTGCTGTGTTTGGTCCATACTGTCAAGACCTCAGGTCAAGTCTTTTTTTTGTTTAGACCTTGCTGTGTTTGGTCCATACTGTCAAAACGTCAGGTCAAAGTTAATATAGGGCAATGGTTATGAAGCCAGGCAAACATCAAAGGAGCAAGTCTTCCGCAGTCTTTTGTTTTCTACTCATACACTGGGTATGAATTATGTATTCTAACCAAAACGTTTGTATCTGTGAGTTCCTCAATATGGGGTAAACAACTACCCCCTACATATAATCTATTATTTTGTTTTGTGCACAGTCAAAGGAACCAAAGAATTTGTCAAGTTTCATAACCATTCCCCTCTAATGACTATGCTCAGTATTCTCCCAGTACAACCATAAGTATTAATATAATGTATGTGAATTTCATTATAGTAGGTCTATATGTATACCACATGGACTTGTAGATGACTTCACACTCACAGACTCTACTTTGAGAGTAGCACAAACATGGAGTAAAATGTAGTGTTGGAATGGAAATCTGGTATGAAGTGTTCAGTGGTATAAAGGTACCGCTGAATCACAATGGAGTGGTAGCCAGTCAACAATTAAAATTGTCTGTTATTCCATTTTCCTTGCATGTAGGTGTAAAGCCATGGTATGTCAAATCACATCAAGAGAGAATGAACATTAATGGCACAAGTGAAAGGTGAATCTTTTCTGTTGTTAGCTCTTTACTGGTCATGACATTTGTTTCAATTATTTGGTTAAACAATTAAACCCATGCAGTGGCCACAGAAACTCTCTTAATTATCAAACTCTCACAGCCAAGCAGGTTAATTCATACTAAATATAGTTAACCCTCTCTTAAGGACACCTCTCCAATATGAACACCTCTCTGTTACAAACAGTCTTCTATGTCCCAAAAATATTCTTACATATTTTCTTCAAAAGAAAACCTTCATGGTGCGGCTCATCTCTAATACTGAAAAAGGACAAGAGATCTTGGCTGGACCCAGAGACACAGTTCATATAAATTTAACCTTGTTATTATGGACGCCAGGTGACCAGGTAGTTTGTCAATGGATCACAATTTCTTGGTGGCGGTTACACACACAGATCACTTGTTAGCCTGAAAATGTATTGAAACTGTAACTTTTTGCTCTCTTTGTTTTGTGTGTTGTAATTTATTTTCTCTGTGTTTAGCTCTAAAGAAACTGACAGAAAGAATTTAATGGATCCACTTCAAAACATGACTAAATTCCTTGAAGCAAAGAAATCTCACAAAAGAGACAAGGAACGGAAACACAAGGATAAGCACAAGAGACAGAGACACACTGAAAAGGACTCTAAAACACAACCAAAGAAAAGTGTTGAACAAATGAGAAAAGAGAGATTAAGACGAGAGCAGGAAGAACATGAACGAGAAAGGAAGCTGCTAGCGTCCATAAGAGGAGAAAACAATAATGAAGCTACAACAGATCTTACTCATGACGCTTATAGGTATTCACTCATTATTTTCTTTTTAGTAAATTTCATTGTGTACATCCAGCTGCAAGTCACTTCTTCCCTTGCTGATCGTGTCTATAACAAAATTCTCGATCATGATTGCTTCTCTGTTCACCTATTTGCCACATAATCCATGCAAGATCATGTGGGTGTCTAACCACAGGTACTTTCTAACTAGATGCCTGTAATTGGATTGAATTTGCCACATAATCCATGCAAGATCAGTACCCAAATACAACCGTTTTAACTAAATGCCTGTAATTGGATAGCTACGCCATTTGCACGCCAATTACCTGCTCTCTAAGGCGTCCTTCTTAGTGTTTTCTTTTTTGAGTGTATTTACAGGGTTCAAATTAGGGGGTCGGGGACATGTTCCCCCGGAGAAAAATTTTTCCGAACTTTAAAACGTTATTTTTGGTAGAACTCTGGCACAGCGTTTGCACTGTTATAGATGCTGTTATCATAACACTTACATTCCAATAGAAATAGCCAAAGATTGAAAAAAGCTGACGATGGCTCTGTTGAGGGAAAGGGAAGTCACTTGTGGAGGTCAAGGGATATTTAGCAACCAAATTTTCAATAGGGGTTTAGTTCCTGCGGCGGCAGGTTACCTAGCATAGTAAGGGCATGCTCCCCAAGAAATGTTTGAATTTTCAGAGAGAGCTCCCCAACGCTATTTTATGTATTCGGTGGAACTTTTGCACTATTATAGATGCTGTCATAGATGCTGTCATTACAATACCAATATTCAAGTGAAAGTAGACAAATGCACGTCTTATCAAGAGCGAGTTATCTGTACAGGTTGAGCTATACAACTAAATGCTTAGTAGGGTCTTAGTTCCTGCTAGTGTACCTAACAAAAAACTGGGTCGGGGGGGGGCACGCTCCCCCGGAAATGTTTTAAATACCTAGAACCTCTGGAACGCTATATTAGAAATTCTGGTAGAACTTTTGTACTACTGTCAAAGCCGTCAATAACGTAATATTTTGAGTGGCCTCCTCCCTTAAACACATTTTTTTTCAGCCGACCCTCCTTTTGAGCCATTTGTTTTGGCATGTGGCAGCCACTCGTGGAAATTACTAAAAGTCGGATCAGTTTACGCGTACAGTTAATCCCTAATTGTTTCTCAAACAGATCGATTTCCTATACAAATTGTACTCGGTCCAATTTCTATTACTTACTTGTTTTTTTTTAATTTTTACCTACGTATTGGTTTTGTTTCAGATACAATTCTCAATACAATCCAGAGCTAGCCAGAAGACCTAGGAACGATCGACGTTGCCGACCATATTAGGTTTGTTAAAAACCACCGAAGACAACCGACTTCTTCAAGTAAGTTCCCCGAAGAGAGCCGATTACTATCGTGAGTTCTCCGAATATTCCCGACCGCTATAAGCAAGTTTACTGAGGAGAGCCCGTTTCTATCATCAAGTTGACCATAGAGGAGTATTAAATACGAGCAAGTTCACCAATTTCAGTGACTTTGTGGGGAAATGACTAGGTTAGTCAAAGTTTGGGAACATTCGCTGAGAGACATCTGAAAATAATCCAAATAACTTGCCAAGGCAAATTATGTGGAAAAGAACCGAAAGTGAATGGCACTCCATCTTGATGTGCTAGAACAAGCTAGTGATAATAAATTATTCCATACTTCCAAAGAGTAATGACTTTTATTAGTACTAAAATAACGTTCATATTATTATGAGTCAGATAAAGGTACACACCCTTAAATTATAAACGTTCCAAGTCACCAAACGCCTGTGGCAAGCAGTGTTTTTTCCAAAAACAAACAATCAGAAGAACACATTCAAGCACTAGCACAGTACCTGTACACATCATCAACAAACACCAAACCTTTATCATCTAAGAGATGTAGTTAGTTGACAGTTCGCGTTTGTTGATTGATCAGTATAACGTGTTTGATGTATTTCTATATGATATTTTAATAAAATTAATTTATGAAGGAAACTATAAATATTATTTAAGAACTCAATTAATTGACGTAGTATATAAAATTGAAAACAAAAACTGAAGAATTGCAAAATTGCTTGGGAAGCGCGTAAAAATATTATAATTGTCATCAATGGCGTAATCCCTAAACAAGTCTTACTCTCAATAAATATCGAGCACTTCGTCGAAACCATAAAGCAAGCACGACAAAAAAGGCAACAGAAAACACAAAACAAGCGAATAAATATGGAGAGCTTCTTGTCTTCTCAAAAGTCCTTGATAATACTGAAAGCAAGGTAATAACCAAAAGAGTTAGCATGTGACCTAATCTGATATTAAGAGACAACCAAGAAAAAACCCTCACTTAGTCCTACATAAGTAAAGACGATCTGACTAGATACGCCTTTTTCCTTTTAAACTCTGTGTATAAGTCGCCTTCTGTCACTGCTTAGGCATCTCTTCCTTGAACCCAGATACCATGTATAGGGTTGAGGGCGGGCTGGGATAAAAGCTAAATACTTCCCCAAACGAGTGAATTGAAGTTGCATACCTGATTTGTTAGGATTAGCTAGTGTTGACCCAACACCTGTAATACTCCGCACCATGTGGTTGTACTGGAATACAAATGAAGAAAAAATGGATAAAACTAGATTTATCAAACGTTGAGTTCTACAGTTCTGCTACCGAAAAATAAAATGCATACGAAAATCCTCCATAGTTCCGTTAGGGTTGTATGTCACGTGATAGTTTGTGTAGCATGCACCATAGATGTAAACCCTTTTGAGCCTTCTGATTGGCTTACTTAAGTTATATTTTTGCCTCTCTATCATGAATTTCCTTAACTGGTCAAACCACTGAAAACAAGTGTAAAATCGTTCAAAACAGACATGAAAAAACTCACCTGGTCTGTTACGTAGACGATTTTTCTTTTGTGATCAAAAGTCAGTCCAGTGGGGTGAAAAAACTGGGCTTGCCTGCCGACTCCATCCCTGTAGCCCTCTGTACCACCAGCCAGCGTTCTAACTTTACCTATCCATCAACAATAATCACGCCTCATAACCCTCAGCAACTTTCTCATTGTCTTATTTGTTAAAACGTAAAGCATATTTTTCAGCAACCCAATCGTACAAGCTTTCCATGGAAAATAGTCCTTAATCCCGGTAGTGGTAAGTTTGTAATGTAACTTAAAGTAGGAAAAATTCTTGTAAATCCAGAAATGAGGACTGCGTGTTTTCTTGACAGAGGTCTCCCTAACAACTGGAGTTAAATGATTGGAGTCATTGACTGAGATGGAATTCTGTTCAGTCCATTCACTTACCTGTGGGAGTAACAATCCTTACAGCATGGCTATCCTGAAAAGTTAAAAGCAATTTGTTTGTTAGCTTCTGGTTAGCTTATTTGTTGTGCATTTTTGCGATATTTTGCAGTATCTGTCCCGCGAACCTCTTTTCCAAAATTTGATTCTTCCGTTAAACGAGAGCAGATGCACTGCGAGATATACAATACAAGTTTAAACCGAGTTTCTTGTCAGTCTTTTGAGCCTCTCAAAGTTTCATGAAAATGTTCACTGAATAAATTTCAGTTAATTAAGATACTCACAAACTCGACAACATAAAGGATGTCATGATCCGTGTCAAAGTAAAGTCCCTCGGGATAATTAAACCTCGCTTCTTTTCCTACACCATCCTTGAATCCTTCTCGTCCACCACCAGCAAGTGTTGTTACCTGGCCTAGAAATAAGAATACTAACGTTAGTTACAAAACACAGAGAAGCCTACTGACGAAAAGACGCTGATAATTCTCATCAGCAACCTAACACTTGCAGTTGTATTTACCTATCAGCAATGCATTTTCCGTGGAGCCTAAAGGAGCGCATACCAATACAAGCGATTGTGAATAATCTAATAGACCAATTTCCAAGTTAGAACTCGGCCTAAGACTATAGACCTCAGTACGAGGCTCCGAGGAATAACTAGCGAGTCCGTGGGATTATTTCCCGGAGCCTCGTGCTGAGGTCTATTGTTTTCGGCTGAATTTTGATTTTTCGAGATTGGTCATAGCTAATCAGAGAACGGCGTTCGTGATAGAACATCAGTAGATTTAAGGTAAAACAATGTAATTAGCCTACCACTACTTACGTCCACCGTCCGTATAACGTGGTTATACTGCAATAATAAAGACAATAGAAATAACAAGTGAACATGTACTAATGTGCATGTGAAAAATTATGTAATTAAATACAATAAACAGGAATTTGTAATGGCATATTTTACGGGAAGGCTCGTCCTCTACTGTTTCCAGATCCTATTAGAATTTAAAAGTGCTGATTTGTGAAGGGAGGAAAACCGAAGAACCCAGAGAAAACCCTTGAAGCAAGGTGTAAGATTCGAACCCAGGCCACGTTGGCGCCAAATTTGTACCCAGTGCCAGGCTGTTAGATCTTATACAAATGAGGAATAAACTAAAACATGAGAAGGAACTGGCCAAGAAGAAACGACAAGAACGGCTGAATTAATGTTGTGGATATTTCCCACTAGCCACTCATCGTTGTATGCCTTCTTTCTCCTGTTTCAACAAGAGCCATTGCTTAAAATTATGTCAAAACATGATACAATAAAAAGGTACTTAGTGCCCGCACATGATCAGCCACATATAATATCCCAGAATTCAAGTCAAGTGAGTTCCCAGTTGGATGATAAAACTTAGCCTCTCTACCGATACCATCCAGAAGTCCCTGACTGCCACCGGCCAGTGTCGTTACTTTCCCTGTCGGAAAAAATGATCCTTAAGATTAGCTGAAATCAAAACCCGTGTTGTATCGATCCACACTCTTTATTGTTCCTTGACTGATTCCGAGATATGACAATGTAGAGATAATTCCGATAGATATTTTCCGCACAGAACTGGACAAAGACCTTTTTCCGTTCCTTCCG
>Ga0126337_10003357_pt1 | contig 10445 bp, 3 predicted proteins | sample DipCmetagenome_FD_92527 | JGI IMG/M metagenome (GOLD analysis project Ga0126337, IMG submission 92527) | Coral microbial communities from La Bocana,Puerto Morelos, Mexico - Diploria C A metagenome | ecosystem: Host-associated > Invertebrates > Cnidaria > Coral | place: La Bocana,Puerto Morelos... | reverse complement strand
CGAAACTTTCAAACCGAAACTTAAGAAACATTTATTTTTACGGGCTTACATGGAACATTGAATTTAAATTGTTGTTGTACTTTTTCATGAATTATATCTTATTTCTTTCTTATTTCTTTTTTTCTTTTTTAATTTGACATAGTTAGGCAATTTGTAATTATAATTTTCCTTCAATTTGTGAAGCGTCTTCGGACCACTGGGATAAGACGCTATATAAATGTATTATATTATTATTCTCAGTTACAAAACACGATCTTACAGACAAGTCTTTGCTTTTAGAGGATGATGTTGTTGTTGTTGAAGTTGTTTTTGTCAAAACCAAGATTTACTAGTCAGACGACGCAGGAAAAACATTTCTCCCAGACCACTTATTGTTTGTAAAGAATGTACGGGTGTCATTTCTTTGCAGCTGTTCTGCTCTTCAATGGATGGAACAGTGCTGTAAAAGATCTAAGGAAGCACAGCAAACGTAAGTCTGCTATTTCTTGCACTGAAGCGACAATAAAACGTACTTCGCTGAGACTTTCGTATTCTCAAAACTCACGCCGTCGTAACATTTGTTTTACGGAAAGCAGCAGTAAGTTCCGCGCGACGTTTTTCGCGCGTATTCTCGCACTGCTTTGATTTGCTCTATCCAATTGGTTCATGGAACAAATAAGCTCTGAGCATTCGGGCATCCTTGCGTGACCAACAGGAAACTCGCGTGAAAAAAGCATTTGCGAGTCATCTCGCGAGTTTTTCTCATTTCGTACTGTTCAATTTGTACCTACCAATAGTTGCTTCTGCTTTTCTTTCAGCGAGGTTGTTCCAGAACACGAGTCAAGTCTGACTCTGTTCTTGCGGCTTGTGTCCGTTCACCTTACTAAACTTATACACAGCGGTTCATTACAAGCGTGGAAACAAATCAAAGGAAGGTAAGGTTGAATTTGACCCTAATGCGGCTGTTACTTTACGTAAGTGAACGTTTAAGTTTGGCAAGTGAAGTATTGTGAAAATCTTCTTTTCACTTCAAGATGCGAATTTGGAAAGGTAATGCTCAGTTTCTACCATCGCACTTTTATATTTATTTGCTTATTAAAGGATGAATGCATGTACTTTGATGAGCTGCTCGCTTCCTAACACGTTCGTTCGTTCGCTTGTTCGGTCCTTGGTTCCTACTCTCGCCGTTTGTTACTTTGTTTGTCCAATCCGTGGCCTTTTCTTTCCATGTCTTGAAATAAGTGTTGAGCGTGACTGACTTATTCTCCACTGAAAAATGTCTGCTTTCTCCTCTAAGATTCTATTCCAAGTTCCATAAGCGGCGTATGGAAGAGCTGAATAGCACTGGACTTCATCACTTTATCAATCTGTTCCTTACTTTGTCAAGCGTGGCAGACCTCGAGGATGTGGTAAGCTAACTACGAGCAATCCCTGTTTTCTCTTAGTTCGTTTAGAGAGAAGCATTTGGCCCCCGGCCTCACCTGTTGCGCGTCCATTTTTTCCTCGCCTTTTTTCCTTGCTTCCCTTTTGACGGGCGAAGAGATAGAGAAGTCTGCATGTTCGGTCTGTCTAAAAACGCTGTCAGAACTACAAGCTTGCGTCTCAAAGCCAATTTTGATACAATACTCAAGAAAATACCATGCGGTGCTGAGGAGTAGTGACGTCAGAAACCTATTCACCCGGTTTACCTGTCCGGGGATGGCTGTTGTTTAGGAAGGGAAAAAGGGCAACATTTGTGAAGTACATCATCAAAATTAAAATTCTTAATTGGTTCAAATATATCTCTTAACGCCTAGATTTGTTTGCATATGTTAGTAGCTTAGCTTAGAAATGGATTGATCATTTGTTATCTACAACAGGCAAACAAGATGTGTTCTTTTCTTGACTTACTGGACTTCAATAAGATGCAACAGGAAAAGAAAATGTGTGTCTGGAAAGGTAATAGATAATAGGTGTAAAGACAAATGAATTCATAAAATCAATAAAAAAGCAAAAAAATAAAGAAATTTAAAACATAAATACTAACTTGATTCACTGATTGATAAAAAACGGAAGTGAGGAAGTCTAACCATCCCAAATTGTGATAAAAGGAATTGGCTCATTTCTCTTTGAAAGAAAGAGTTGCATTTTACACTTGACAGATTTAGTTGTAATAGGATTTAGACTTGATATACCGAGAGTAAAGGTAAGCCGCCATTAGAGTGTAGTTCGTGACCTACATGCTTACCATAACATAATCTTAGCTTGTACTATCATGCTGTCGTTTTTCTGGTTTTTAGGGCTCTTTGCCTTGACACTTATATACAAAGAAAAGAACGTGGATTTTGGATACGTGGCTGAAAGATTGTCACAGAATTTTGCATCTGTCGCAAGGTGAGAGAATGCGGAGGCTCGGAATTTAAGCATCTTTATTTAAGGCTATGGAACGAGAGTTGGAGTTTTAAAACGATTTCTTCTTTTCTGGACTTAGCTAACCACGTTAAAACACGAACATGGTATTTTTTCGTTACCTTTCAGAGCTTACGCGGAGTCTTGTTCGCGAGACAAAAGTCATCAGAAGAATTGCTGGAAGTTAATAACACTTTACCTGGACAGCACACAGGATGTGTTTGATCACAAAAACAAGCAAGACTTGTCTGAGAGTAAACTTCTCGGTACGTTGTCAGTAACAAACTGGTATTTGACACACTTTGAACGTGTTGCTTGCTTTAGAGAGTTTTTGAGAGAGAATATTGGTGTCTTGGCGTTTCCTGTAATTTCCTTCCTAACTGACACTACTTTTGTGCCACACAATACCTAATCGGTACAGAGTACTACTTGGTTAGCAAAACATACCACAGCGGTATTACTAACAACAACAATAACTGACAACAACATCAGTAGTAACATCATAACGACAATAAACAACATTGACAATATCATCGAAAAACACCAATTGGAAAAATACTAGCAACTTCACCATTAAAATGATTTTTATGTTATATTATGAAGCTACATTTCTAGGAAATCATTTCATGTAGATGTAATGCTGCTTGAAAATAACATATTTTACTTTTTAAGGATTGTTTTTGTTGATTTTTTTATTTTTCCAGCTAATGGGTTTCAGTTTCTGTTTCGTTCGTGTCGTGACAATGAGCTTCGATACTTGCTGACGTTTGTGCAGACCACCCTCACTTCATTAACGTACGGTGAAAAAGAAAATGTTTTGATATGTTTTCTTTATTAGCTTCTTTTGAGTTTGCATGTGCTAAGGTCTACTTCCTGTTTGTTATTTCTCTCGTAAAGTACTCATAAGAGTCCTAGAACAGGCCGCTTATTTCATTCAATCACGTCATGAGGTTTCGCGCTAAATGTTGTAAGCTGGAAGAGAGCGCCTGTGTACTATGCTGTTCGTCAACTGTCTTTGGTGTTTCCTTAGCTTTCTTTCTTTACTTACATTTTAGACAAAACAGCAGGCAAAAGGCAGGATCTTCAGGTAACTGACATGAACAGGTAATATCCAAATGCTGCAGACAAGGCAAACTCACATTACATGGAGAGTGAAAGAGAGACTCATTTTTATGTGATAGAGAGAGAGCTCATAATCGTCGTTTTTCCGATGCGATTCAAGACGTGACACCATAAGATACTCTACTCTCACAGTGCATCTCTACCCAGGAGAATATATGTGGGCATTTGACAATTCTAGGGAAACCTCCCAGGAAGCAGAGAAGGTAACCTGTCATGTGAGTAGCTTGTCGTGCAGGGGAGTAGTCAAGGATCGTAACGGACTTAAGCGTAGAAGCCGATGGCTTATTCTACCACGCGTTTCCTCATTTCAATTTTTTTTTGTCCTCAGAAGCTGTCAGTGTTCTGTGGAAGCACTTGTTTAGTCACGTGAGAGCTCTAGTATGTGATGCAGTGTGTATGCAGTCAGCGCCCAGTCACGTGGCTGATACTTTGTCTGCGTTTACTCTCTGTGCGCTCGACAGGTAAATAACACTTGTCTACAATTAAACTGACCAATAGCAGTTGCCGATGGAGAGTTGGGAGGGGGAGTGCAAGGAAACCAATTAATCAACCGATTAGCTTTCGACCCTATCCTGTTGATTCCTTCAGGAACCTATCAAGATTGATCTGTTGTGTGACTTTCTTTTCGTGTAAAGGAAGAAAGCCATCAATTTCTTGGTTGCCGGAATCAACTTGCGAAAGTTCCTAATAAGCAACTCTAAGTTGTAGATGTTTGCTTTATTGTGGTATTTGAGGTCTTTAAGTGAAGTATCTCTCTATACGTTCTACTGATTCCTTGCTCTCAGACTCTTGAGCAAGTTTGACTCTTGAGTACTTTTGATACGGTTTTCATCTGACATTCCTGTTTTACACAATTGTTTAAGTTACCCTGAGGAAGTTGAAGGCACAGCAGGTGTGTCCTTCACCAGTCTGCTCCGAGATCTTGGTGTTAAGGACGAGATGTCCGCCAGGTATGTTGCCCAGTAACTGCAGGGACGGTTCAACAGTTTTGATACTTGTCTGTTATGCTGTCAGCTGCAAATGATTTTCGATTTTATGTATAACTTTGGTCTTACGAGACATTAACTGCTTAGAGAACTTTTGTTTAGATAAAATTTTCTTTTTTCAGCATGAACCTCTTATTACCTCTTACCTCGCTTCTATAACATTGCTACACTGTCAAGCAGACACGCAGAGAGGCCAAAAATTTAGCAACTAGGCCATACGAGATGGCGAGCAGATTACGGGCTTAGACTTGACATTTGGTTGATTTATGTACGATAATTATAGCTTTCAATTGCACCTGAGTCTGCGGTGAAATATTCTTTTGTCTGAAAAGACCTAAAGAAAAACGAGACGAAAGGGTCAATACAAAGCAGAATTCACCCTTTCGCAACGTTTTTATGTCAAATCGCTGATCACTGCGATAACAGCTATTCTCGTGGCACGCTCTGAAACCTACAGCAAACGAAGCTTTGCACCGTGTCTCACGGTCTTTAGCAAAGTGAGCTCCGCCTTGTCACTTGGCTTCATGTGTATTTAGTCACGTGGCAACACGTAGTTGAAAATGGTGCCGTAGCCTTCATGAATTGGAACATTGGTGTACTGTTCTTTATTGTGTGTTGCAGCTTTTGTTGTCGATTCTTGAGCCACATGTTACCTTGTTCGGCTGCACTGACGGCAATTCAGGCAGAAAAGATGGAAGGAGATATCATTCATGCTTGGTTCAGATGTCTGTTACAGCTTCCCCCTTCGCACGATGGAGTGACGGAACTTACAAGGTATCTCCTCCCTCCAGCACTAACTCTGTTCAATGGAGCCTGATTAGCCTGTTTACTGCGTTTGATTAGTTGTGGAACAGCGCAAAAAGCAGCGAGAGAAAATATAGGGGACTGGTGCGAGGCGGGAGAAAACTTTCGCGCCTCTCCCCAAACCCTCCCCTGCTTTTTCTCGTGGCATTTTTAGTCCTGCTTCGAAATTCAACAAACGTCTGGAACTGGGTAGTAAATTAATGATTACCTGATATCCAATTTGTTTTCTTGTTTTTGTGTTTTGTCCTTATAGGGCAGTTGGTAAGCTATCCGAGATGGAGAGGATAGAAAGGGACCAGGTAATGTACTCCTTTCTTTCTTAGGCTTGTTTGGGTTTGTTTCGGGTGAGGACTACGCTCTGTCAAAAATCTTCAACAACAATAACTTGTTATTTAGTTGACTTACACTTGCATCTCTTTCAGCCTGGATTTGGAACTGGTGAGAGTAGCGAAACATCACTTCAACTTTTTATCGTTGGGCTCGGCCGCTATCACGCCTCTCTGGTAAGCATTTGTAGTAATTAGTCATTCAAGAGAAAAATAAATCTATTGTCATTAAACAAAACAATCAATCAGTCAATCAATGTCAAGAAAACCTGACAATATGCTAGGAGATAGCGTTCCATGGACGAAAATCCCATTCAAGGAGAGCTATTCTTCTGAACAAACCACTTTACGCTAGTGAGAATTTTATCAAAGTTGCCAATTCTTCACCTGCCAGATGAAGCCTATCCTTCAATTTTAGATTATTTACCACAGTTCACTTGTTTTTCCTTGTAGAATAGAACCCTACGCCTTGATACCGACAATAAAGTAAATTAGATTTTATTCTTTGTTCACCCAAAAATTAGATCACCAATATGAATAGGGTTATCCACCCTGTCTTAAGAGCTTAAGTCATTAGATAACAACTCTAACATCCTCGCAAAACGATGAAGGCAATGTTAACAGCGGGCGAATTAAGATAACGGTCTTCATGGAGATAGCATCGAACAGCGATAATACCGACTACATCATTGTATTTACTATCACCACAGACCACGTTTGACGAGTCAATCCAGTTTCGTGAGAAGGTTCAAAGATACCTTGGTGACATCATGAAGTATGTTGATCACGTGATAAAAACTGCGGGACCTGCCGACCTGCTGAGGTAAGAAAACCAATCTGTTCCCATGCTTGATTACCAGCCGCTGTTCGGGAAAATAACCGGCGTTCCTCCCCGAAGTCTTTTCTGGAGGAGGAGAAAGCTGATGTTCCCTGCGACCCCATTGTCGGTAGCCTGCGAACTCAGACCTATTTCCGGCTGTCGCTTGTCTCCGGAGACAAGCGACAGCCGGAGATAGGTCTGCGTTCGCAGGCTACATGGTCGGGAGAGCTGGGATTTTTATGTAATCTTTGTCAAACACTTTGGGTTCTTTTCTGTCTGTGGCTCAGCAGGACTTGCTTCTTTGACACGTCATTTAAGTTTCCCAACATAAAGTAGCCATTGCGAAAATAAAAAGAGAAAAATTTATGAGAGAATAACTTGGAAGGTCAATTGTGGCCCGTGCATGAATCACATGTCCTCATTCCTGTTTTTCTTGTTTCTCGTTAGGGTGGCTTATCACGTTGCTGGACTACTGACAAAACATTGTTTTAAGATCATTTACAGCAAGGTAAGTCCTTAGGTATGACAGTTTCGATTAAATTGGCGAGATTCTACGTTCATTGTGATAGCACTCAAAAACGGCGGGTTCGCGGTTAGCGCATGTACGTTTCAGAGGCAAAGAAGATGTTTGACATGCATCTCAGTTGACACAGCTCACTATGTTCCTGACTTTATTGCCTACAAATATCCGTGTACATCGGTTCACCTCCTTCACTCTTAGTGGGTGTCTTTGTGGCCTTGTCAGTGATCTGCGCATTGGACCCTGTGTCGAGCTGTCTGAGTTCGAGCTCTGGCTGGCGTTATTGCCGCGTTCTTGGTACAAACACTTTATTCTAAAGGTTTGTCTCTCCTGCCAGGAACCGGAGCATGCTAAAGGATGGGGGTGGGGGGCTCCCTGCGACGGACTCGCGTCCCATTCAAGTGGAGTCCTGTTCGCTTTTGCTCAAATGGTATGGGACACTTGGCGCTTGGCCCGCTACAAACCTTATTCTAGTCCTCTTAGCAGCCGGAATTGAGGTCGTCATGCAACGCTTTTCCTTCCTTATCGGTGTGTGTAGTCACGCAACGCCTCTCTCCACTTTAAACTAACCTTACTCTCACAGAGGTCGATTCTCAATCAATGTGTTTGTATTTCAGACTCAACCAAGGTGCCTGCTTCCTCGGTTGGTGGACCAATTCGCTCTTCCGTTACCAAACAGCAAGAAACCAGTAGCCCCGCTGGTGATGCAGTGTATCAAGGCTCATTTACATCAGGTAGCTATGGCGTGACACTGTGACATGCAAAGTGATGCGTGATTTTCCAGGGCGGGAAAAAGTTGTGTTTTAATCGTTAAAACGCGACAGTCTTAGCAGAACTTAAACAAATCCGTGTTTCCATTAGTTCGTTAGTGCAATTTATATTTTCTAAAAAGCTAGACAGCAACAACAAAACTATTTTTGCTTTCAACTGGAAAAAAATGCTGCTTAATTAATTGACATTGCTTGTTTCTGTGCAGTTTCTACAGGGTCTTGCCTGCTTGGACTTCAAGCGAGATGAATTTATTCGAAGAAAGATCAAACAAATATTTTTGTCGTATTTTAGCCAGGTGAGAGCACGGCTTAATATGAACTGTAACGCTTTGTTGACAGATTTACTACCGCTACAATGAAATGAATGACATGTTATTACTGTGTTCTGTTTACCTAGATGGTACAAACATCCTCTCAGTCGGCCAATATTCCCACTAAGAATCCTTTTATGGTAAGTAAAACCTTCACGTTATTCCGATCCAAACTAACAAATAACAAACAACAGCGATGATCTATCATATTTTCATATCTTTCAAAGAGATTCGGAGAGTCTCCCGGCAGTACGATCACTCGTATTCTTGTAGTGTTAAAAAAAAACACATAACATTCACTGATTACCGCATAACATATATTAACTCTCGAACAATCAACCATCCTATCTCCGGCTGTCCTGAACGGCGCGGTGTTTTTCGACGCACTCCGATTACTCTGTTTCCAAAGCAGCACTTTGAAAAGCATTTCAACTGCAATGAACCGGATCACTTTTGTTACGCTTTGTTTATGACAGGTTGTTCTCAAGGGATCGTGCTTATCTACCCCAGTCCCCGAGTGCAGGTTTGTAAAAGTGCATATAATCTTGTATGGACATCAATCCCCAGCCCTCCCCCCAGTGGCTGGCCCTGTATACCCGTAATGCCAGCTCTGTCGCAGAAAACCTTTCTGATGTCCACGAGAAGTTGTACTCAGACGGTCTGGACATTTGTAAAAACTATGAGAATCCTCTGATTAGTTTTTCAAACCTGGAAAAAAATGGAAAATAAATTTTTTTTCCTCAGAAATCTGGAATTTTGTGCAAGCTTCCCCACAGGCCGAGTCAAAATTGACCCTATATGATTCATAACCCTTATTGAATAATCAGATGTGCAGATATCCCTTTTTCTTTGAGTTTCCCTCGGTCATTCGATGACAGTGGGCTTTGCGAAGTTAATTTTCACTTCTTTGCCTTAATCTAAGCATTTCGTGACACTCGCCACGCCAACAGTTGTCCCGGTTAGGCGAGCCAAAGTGTTTGTTTGTTCCGCCTGCCAGGTTACTGTACCTGCCGAGGTGAGACAGCTCGTCCACCCGAGTTGTCTCGCCCTCCGAGAATACCTGGGGATATTCTTATAAACGGTTGTTTGAGTTTTACAACGACACAAGGAAAAGTTATCTCGCCCGGGGTAACTCGGGGTAAAGTGAAGTGAAATCTGTGAAACAGATAAAGTCCTTGTCCAGGGAATTTAATTTACCTCGGCTCAGCTGCAAACAGAAACAGTGGTTTGCAGAAATTTGTGGCAAATTATTCTTCAGTTGAGGATAAGTAAGTATGTGCGAAACCCGTTTGCCAATTTCTGCAGTGTTTTAGTTAAAAAAAGTACTTCTATGACAAGATTTTCTTCGTTTACTTATGGCAGTGAATTTCGTCAGTTCACGATAGAGATCATACAGGAATCTTTTCTGTGTTTCCCACAGCAACCTGCAAATCTTACATCGGTAAGTGTACTAAACAGCTTATGTTAGTGACAACTGTTTGAAGACCAATCATAAAGTTCCATGAGTCTTTTCAAGCACTTACAGTAGTCACGTGATATTGAGTGGACATCAAAGGACTCTTCATGCGAGAAAGTAGATATGAGGCCAACTGAGGGAAAATTGCTATGCAATTATTTTTGTTTTTGTTTTTCTCCATTTGCAGACTTTGTTCTTCTTGGAGCAGTTATTTAAACGGACTCTTTGCCCTTCTGAAACAGCCAGGTAATCATCAAACCTACTTCTTGCCCTTATAACTCTCCTTATGGCCTTCTTTCCGTCACATTTTCAGCGCTATTATTGATCTGAATTGTAAAGAAGATAGTGCTCAAAATCTGTTGTTTTTCCTGTTTTTTGTGTATTTTTCTTGACTACTCGATTAGCTGAATTTTTATTTTTGTATTTTTCTCGACTACTCGATTAGCTGAATTCTCTCCAACTGCATTTATTTTCGGCGTAAAGTCGGTCTTCAAACAAAACGAACTGTTGAATATGTCTTAACCAATTGTAAGATTTTCGTTCTTTGTAGAATATTAGGTTAGTTAGCATTTCAACGCCAGCCTAGGGTTTCCATATCCAGACCTGCCTTATCAAAAAGTATATGTATATCTGCGCATAAGAAGACTTAATCAAAGACGTCACTAGAATGTTGAGCTTTCACTTCACAGAAACACTCCTGTTCTGCTGGAATCCATCACGTATTGTTTATTGACGTGTAACCAGTTCACACAAGAAAATGAACCACCAGAGATAAGAAGACAAGGTAAAGTTTATTTGCTGTTTTTCCTGTTTGGTTATTTGCTTTTATTTTTTCTAGAGATATTCTTATAAGATTAAATTTGGAAATACAGTTAACGATAAAAATTAGCGAAAAAACTGAGCAACGACGTTTCGGTGTCATCCTGGCACCATTTTCAAGTTAAAAATATTTGTGCGAAAAGT
>Ga0126337_10003355_pt1 | contig 10451 bp, 8 predicted proteins | sample DipCmetagenome_FD_92527 | JGI IMG/M metagenome (GOLD analysis project Ga0126337, IMG submission 92527) | Coral microbial communities from La Bocana,Puerto Morelos, Mexico - Diploria C A metagenome | ecosystem: Host-associated > Invertebrates > Cnidaria > Coral | place: La Bocana,Puerto Morelos... | reverse complement strand
TCACTCGTTGCAAACCTTTGGTAAACTCACTCGTTCGCTGCGCTCACTCGTTCGTTTTCCAAAGTTTTGCAACTCGTGAATAAAAATTCGTACGGCGCACTTTCTATGAAGTAATCTATATTTACGCTTGAATTCACATGTCAAATTTTCTTCCAATAATGTTGAAGTAGCTTGACGCTTCATTTGTCACGTAAAGTACTGAAGCGTAACAGAAATTGGTTCTTGTATATTATTGAAAAGTAATCAAATGATTTTTCTCGTGCAATTTGAAATAAATAAGCACTCGTAAATTTTTCAAAGACTACAAAGACTACAAATTTGTAGTCTTAGAAAAATTTACTTGTGCTTATTTACTCCAAATTGCACTCGAAATCATTCGATTACCTATACCAGAAGCATATCACCTAGAAGCGTTTAGCTCTGGTTCAATGCTGCCCATTATTCCGAACCAATCAAATTTAGCTTCCTAATATGGAGCACGGGCTATAGCGTAGACATCGCGTGGACATGTCGTGTGTGCGTGGACTACACGCAGGCTTTCGTGAGGAAAGTTGCAACAACCGCAACATGTAGTTGATACTAATTAATTATTATAATATTAATAATTGTCGAAAATGTCGAAGGTTAAAAGAAAGCTGACCTTTATAGAGGTTAAATTCGACGAAGAAGGAACTACCCGCTAAGAGACAGAGACACAATCCCAGCGTGAAAAAAGAGTCCAATTGTGATGTACGATCGGCGACCTCGGGTCCTTTCTGCGCCCTGCAAACTGGTGTTTGGACGCCAATTGCACCGAAACGGTTTGCCGAAACACCTGAAACTTGCTTCAAAAATGACCGGTCTGCAACGGAAAACACCACCTCTGCAACGCCGGCATCTTTGACACGAAATCAGCTTGACAGCTGGGTTCAGCGCGTCAAAGCGTTTGTCGCCTCGGACCCCCTGAAATGGAAGTGAGTTACTGGGATTATTTTGACGGTAAACATTGCTGCGTATCGGAAAAGGATCTCTCCCGTTTTGACAGAAGTTTGATATCAACAATTCGTGTTTCCCCCATATTAATTCATGTTTCTGCGAATGGAGATTACGTGGTAAAAGTTCTGTTTCGTGATGTCTTAAAAGGAACGCTGAAACACGATAGAGACCTTGTTTACCTTTTTCGTGTCAGTACCGAGAATGTGATTTGTCCGGGATTGAATACGGTAGCCGCAAATAAGGAACACTCCACATTGAAAAGGTCCTGGGGTTTTCCTTTCGATCGTGTGGACAGTAAAAATTGTTGTATGCTACACAAGCCGCAAAACAGGAAACAAATGCCTGGTTCAGATCTGTATAATGTCTGTGGCAGTTGCAAAAAGCTTCATCACGAGTTGAAAAGAATGTCGAAGAAACGAGAACAAAATGCAGCAGGGCGTATTTCGAAGTCTTCCAAGTGTAACTGGAGATTTCTCAGTCCTAAGAGTCAGAAACGACGATGGCGAGCTCTAACTTCCGGTGTTCGAAGACTTGAACGAGAAATAAAGAGGATAAATAAACAACTTCAAGTTCCTCTATCCCCCCACTTTTCCAATCAAATGCGGGAAATCACCGGCACTATCTCATCCAAGTTTCAAGAAGATCTACACGATATTTTCGAGGAAGCCGAGACAAAAGGGAAAGGGAAAATCATACGGTCAATTTGGATGAGGGATGTTGAGGATAGACAGGCATTTTGGAAGGATCAGAATGTCAACAGTAAGCTGTCCAGTTACTTTTTGTTTGTTTTTTTTTTAGTACAGTTATTTTCAAGTAATCAAGACTAGGCAAATGTATCGTTAATTTTGAATTTGCAAATTAAATGTAATCGTGTGAGAGCTCATGACAAACAATTAACGATTTACACTACTCGTGATATTAGAAAAGTCTTAAAAATTGCACTCCTAAACGCTCGTGCAATTTTGAGAGAATTTTTAAACATATCACGTGTTGTAAAGACTAGTGGACACAATCAAAAGAAATGGATTTAAACATGTCGTTCAATTCCTTTGTTTGTGTCCTGTAAGTCTCACCGCCAAGCTGAAATTTTGAATAATATTGAAAACTGTCTATTGCACTTGCATTCATACCTGTTAGTGAATTCAGTTCTTATCTGAATATTTTAAAAAAAATTATTGCCTTCCAAAACAACTGGGAGGCCTATATGTACACTGTACATTCATTTTAGGCTTTGTCTTCCATAACAGGAACTGGAAAAAGTGGTAACCGCTGGAGTGCAATTACCTATCGTATTGCACTTGCAGTCTTCACAAGGAGTCCTGCAGCATACGATGCCCTGAAGAGCTATGGTGTTTTACAGCTCCCATCATTGTCAGCGATCAAACAGTTCACTTCGGCAAACTATCAGCCTGCTGGTACTAACTTTCAACATCTACAGGAAGCTAGAAAGTCATATACTGCATACATTGAAGAAAGAGTAGAACAGGGTCTTCAGAAACCAATGCACACAGGTGTGGTCATTTTTGATGAGGTTAAAGTTGTGATGAAGGTTCACTGGAACAATGCAGACAATGGGTGAGATAATTAATTTAAATATAATATTAACTTAGAGCAGTAGATTACTACTGGTGGTTAATGCAAGACTTTATTTTGTGACTCGGTGAGAGTAAACAAATCCTTGATTGCAGGCCTACATGTACATATACCTAGCGTGCATGTCAGTGCTTGTTTTGATGTTTGTTTTTTTTGTTGTTGTTGTAAATTTACTGATAAGGTTTGTGGGTCATGCAATGACATCAGAGGGCATGGCATCATTACAGGATGTTTATGAGGAGTTAAGAGCACCCAAGGCATGCAAGGCATCTTACCAGTTGCAGTTTCTGTGGCGTGACCTCACCAGTGACTTTGATGTCATTGGACCTTACTACAGCAGCCAGAAGGGAATGGAAAGCAAATTTATAATATCATGCCTGATGGCCAGCATCCATGCTTTCCATATCCACGGGTTTAAAACCATGGCAGTAGTCTGTGATGGTGCCAGTGCCAATTTAAAGGCAGTGAAGTATCTCACAACCCTGCGCAGTCGGGCATATGGCATCAATGATGACCCCAATGTTGATGAACCACACTATGTCAAGCCATGGATGATGAATCCTTGGACCAATGCGAAATTGTTTTTCATTCCATGCCCATCACATCAGGTTGTTTAGTTTAACATCAGATAATTTAGTTTTACATGTTATTTACCAGTGTTCTAAATGTTTGTATCATGTGTGCAATTTAAGTTTAGATATGCATGTTCTTATTCTAACCTCTTATAATCAGTAATAATATAATTGTTGTTCTAATTTTCTTTTTTGAAATCTGTTTTTGTTCACATACATGTAAGCACTGCAGGTCAATAAGAAATTTTTGGCTTATTTGTATACATTGTACATGCAGGAAATTATGCATGTCTAAATTTTTGGAATTTTTAAGTTATCAATGGATCCGTAGCAGGCTACATGTACCATTCATGTTCCTCAGTTCATAACAAATCATATTTATAAATTCCTTTTTAATGATTACAGGGTTCTGAAGTGAAGACTGAATTACTAATGTATATGTATGAATGATTTGAATTTTATTAAAGTTGAAGAGCCTTATTGCTGCTCTCCATTCCTCCCGACAAGTCGATGGTAAACAGGCAAAGGATTTTGATTTATATGGAGATCACTTTGGTTGGCAAGTTTTGAAGGACTTGTGGAAAAGGGAAATGAATCGTGCCAGGTGTGGAAGAATGAGAAGGGTACCCGGGCTGTGCTATCGGCATATCTACAGAGACTGTTGGACAAGGCTTAATGTAAAACCAGCTAAAATCATGCAGGTACTAAGTGCTCAAAGGACACTCAAGCCACAAACACTGGACTTTATTTCTGTGTATTGTGTTGGATGGTCTGAGTCTACCAAGGACTTGAATGTGTAGCTCTTTCATCTAATATAATATTTGTAGCTACCTTTGTCATGTGTGCTAAATCATATGTTCACTAAATAAAAACAACTCCCTCCTGTGTAGGCAATTTTGTTATATTCACAGATAGTTTACTGGATTGAATTTCTTTATGCAGCAAAACCAAGTTATTGCGGAACTGTCCGAGTACGTTGAAGGAAACCCACCAGATAAAGATAATGTCTGCAAGACTATAGAGTATCTAGACGGTTGCCGTGATCTGTTTGAAAGAGGAATATTGTGTCATGAAAAAATTACAGATGAACACAGCCCTGTGTTACACAATATGTTCAATGGTTTTTCCTTCTTTGTTGGCTGGGCTGATTATGCATGGGAGCAAGGTGGGGATTTTTTTAAAGCAATGATCTGAACTAGAAAATGCCTCAACTATTATATATACACCTGATAAGTGTTTTTTATTTAACTATCACGTTTTTGAAAAAGGGGGGAGGGGCAGGCAACAGAAAGACACTATTTTTGTCCCTCCACCTAATTCTGTCAAGTTTCTACCCTCTTACAATTAAATTAACCAGAAGCTTCAACATAAAAATATCAACCTTCTGTCAACACTAGGCTTACTCCCTTTACTCAGTTAATTGTTTTAATTTATTTCAGAACCTAACTTGACCTCTACCAACCAAAAGGGATTTCTTGCTTGGCTGGTAAGTCTTGACCTGTTAAGCCCCAGTTTCAACATGCAAATTCTTCTCACTTTTTTATATTTCTTACAGTTGTCATCAATAAGTCGATTTTTCTCTGATGATCAGTTATAGAGATTAAACTCTTAACAGCATAAGTATGCGTGTAACCAGCAAGGATTATGTAGAGCTGTGATACATTTTCATTGCCAGCACAAGCAATGCACAATTTTTTAATTAGTGATCGACATAGCATCAATAATTATTGAGGACCACAAGTGCAATCTTCTGTTATCTTATCATAGCTCATCAAAGTTTTTTGCCTTTTAGACATGGGATCTCACTAGACTGATGTACTATGGGCTTACAGAATTTTGTCAGTCCTTCCTTCATACATTTCCAGGATACTACATTTGGCCTCTACGCTTAAATGGCAGTGCTCTGGAAACCATCTTCAGCCAGCTTAAGTTTAGTATGAGTGGTCACTTAACTTCCGTTAACTATGCCCCTGCTCTTGCAACATTGAAGCTGAAACGACAAATACATGGTTGGAGAGGAAAGTATGTTTACAGGAGGACACCCCTCTATGTAAGAGAACCCCCTCTCAAGAGACACAGACATTGAGAGATTCAAAGTTAAACTGTCTGGCCTCTACAACTGACTGATTGCAGCAGTTCAATAGTTTGGGACACCATGATGCATAGTTCTGCACCATTCAATTTCCAAAACATAAGTAGTCACACGAATTTATGATTGATCATTGCATTGATCATTGAACAGGGTTGGAACCCATAACCTCTGCGATACCGATGCAGTGGTCTACCAACTGAGCTATCAAGCCATCTTGGAGATGGTCACTTTGTGAGTTCGTAATATATCCATAGAAGGTGAAGAATGCAAATGAATATATAATAGATTGTATATTTGAACTGCGGAGAAAGATATGAATTTATGATTGATCATCGCAGTTGTACACACAACTTAAGCAGCTAAAATTAAAGCCTGAAAACAATTCAGGCCATACATCATGCCTTTGTTGTTCAACATTTTACCCTGCACATATAGAACAAGTCCTGTTGTGCAAAGTAACTAGTAACAACTTCTGGCCTCAACTAAGACTAATACGTTTTCTGCAAATTGTCCTTCATGTTATAAAAGTATTGTTAAGAACACAGTGAGCCAAAATGTTTCTTCCATCCTTCAATGGTATATCAACTGTGTTAAATTATTTCAATTTTCCCTGACTTTTCTTCAAAATCAATCTTCCCTAACTCAAAATAAAATTTCCTGACTTTCCCGAGACCTTGAAAATTTGACCATTTCCCGACCTGTGGCAACTCTGCAAACATGGGAACTGGTTTGCTATAGCTAAAAATAACTGTCACTAACAGTTTTAAGGCAGAAGAAAAATTTGAAACTCAGTGTGCCTGAGGATGAAATTGATGTAAGATTTTGTGCATTATAATGTGCTTTAATTGATTAAATAATTTCTTCTTTATCATGTGGGACATTTGAGCCACTGATGAGTCCCAGACCAGATCAGCGTTTAATAATAATGATGATCATGATGGTGATAGTAACAGTAAAAGCAATAATAACATATAATATTGTACATTTGGTCTTATTTTTGTAACTGGACCTTGAGTTTTTCCCCTAGCATTAGCATTCTATCTTGTGTTTGTTGACAATGGTGTTCTTCAAGGCACTTCTGTGCTCGAATAAATTTAAATCTAAATTTTCTTAGGAACCTGCCATACAAATCACTTCTTGTACTGGGTGTTAACTCAATGTCAAGTTCCTTCAGGACAGTTAAAAAGGCTCTCCTAGTGTGATTGTCATTTTTGACATGTTGCTCTGCAACCTGCAATAGACAAGTACCATTAACTTGAAGATGAATAAAATTTAAAAAAATACAATATGTGCATATTCTTACATTCTGGTCTTAATTATATTCTGGTAGTTTTCTCATGATAAGCTGTCTTGTTATCACTCCTCTCTTGGTTCCTCTCTTTGAGGTTTCTGTTCTCGACTCCACTCACACTGTATGAGAAAAACTTGATAAAGTTTCCAGCCCCCCAAGAAAGTGCATAAATTATAAATTAAAATACTTACTAATGACATGAAACTTCAGTCATTTTCCAAGACTACTTTTTCAAAGCGAAGGTCAAGTTGCTTTTCAGATAAAAGAATTCACTCTAAGGACCTTGAACTGCTACTGCTGCTGCATTTGTTTTTGCCTTATTTCATTTACACAATGTAAATTATGCACCCACATCAAAACGCAATTCACTATGATTTGGTTATAACTTTCCTCAACACAATCATGATCGTCTCTTTGCCAGCCTAGTAGATGTTTATATCAGAATAAACATTTCAGAACAAAACCAAACCCATGGATCAGCAGTAGCCCTGGGTACAATTGCCAACTTGAAACAGAAGTATTTGGTGATAAAGAAACATCACTGGACAAGTAAGTACATCAAGGAAACCGTACAACTACAAAGATAGAAAATGATGTAGATCTGATAAACGAAAGGTTTGATACCAAGCAAGTTGATTGTAGCCCTCATGGTTTACCCCCTCTGAAAAAACTTTCGAGAATGACTCGAGAAAGGGAATGCATTCAAACTTAAAAACAAACAAGTTCCCTTCATCCAAACTTTTAATGAACCCGGGCAAGCTTTCTTTCTTCTTGTCCTCCATAACATTGATGGCTGTAATCTGCTTGACAAGGATGTTCCTGACAGATTGGGTGGACATTCGACTACTCATTGTACTGAGGACTTTACGAAGCCGTTTTCGAAGACTCACAGCCGCAGCAGACCCAAGCTTTAACAACGAAACCCTATCTTCTGACGTACATGGATACTACCTAACCTCGGACATTTTTGCTTTCCCGTTTCCCTGAATTCCCATGACATACTGCAAATTAACATTCCACTAACTTTCCAGATTAACACGAAACAATCGACCGTACAATATTACCATCTTTGCCACTGTCCTCAACTATCTTCCTAATTTCCTTGCTGCCTAATACCTCCCTAACATATCGAACCACCTCCTAACCTTAAGCACCGCGTATTTGTCCTTCACCTTTTCACTGAATAAATCAAGAAATCGCTCACTTGACCTTTTTATTACTAAAACCAGACTGCTACAACGTTTTATCGATTCAAACTCGCTGACACAAGAGGTTTCCGCCAACTCACCAGCAACTCTTTCAAATACAACTTCCTCTCTCAATTCTTTTCCCGAGGCACAAATCTTCCTTATGTTCATAAACGAGAGCTTCTTCGCTTTAGACGCCATTTTGCGAGAAATTCACGCGAGGAGTTCGCGAAAAGCGCGCTATTCAGAATTTCCTTATTTGGGCAAAAATTAAAAGGGTTATTTTCATTGGTCGGGAATAATGGGCAGCATAGTTTTAAAAAGATAAGGGAAGTTAGACGCTTCTAGGTGATATGCTTCTGGTTATAGTGTAGAGGTGAAAATGCTCTTTACACATTTATGGAACGGATGCTTGATGAAGTTAAGTGTTGTAGAAACAGGATTAAACACAATCAATTAACTTTTGAAGATGACAAAAATGATGAAGAGAATTTACAAGAACAACAGTGACACACTCGGGTATTGCCTCGTGTGCCACTTTCTTGTTCTTACCACATTTTCACGTCATCTGTGATTTTTTACTGAACAGACGCACGGGGAATCTATTTATTAAATAGAAAAAAACAGCGTCCTGAAAACCTATTTTTGATAAACTCCTATCTCCCTGTTTCTGCTTTTTCCCTGTTTCAAGTTTTCTCCTATAAATTAATACTGTTAATCAGTATATAATCGTGGATTTCTTATTCTCCGGAGATTTAAATGGAACTTTTATTGTGTTGAGGATACTGATAAAAAGAATATATGGTGTAACTGTGATTAATTGATATATTTTGTAGGTGGGATTAAATTTACATCAAAGTATGATGGGAAGACTGTCACAGGATTGGTTGGCTCGTCTGTTAACTTCACCTGGAGCTTCAGTGGTAATGTTGAATCAGTCATTTGGGGATTGAACAAAGATGGATTCAATGTCATCAAGAATGGTGGAAAACTGGTTTCTCTGGACAAGAATGGCTTAATGCCAGTAACAGTCCCTTTAAAATACAGTGGACGCGTGAGTGGAAGCGGTGACGTATCCTCTGGTCAAGTCACCTTCACGCTAAGCTCAATCAGAATGAGTGATAAAGAATTTTATGTTTGTAATATAAATGAGGCTGGTAGATTTGGTGTGAAAAAATATGACCCTGTGTATTTGGATGTCAAAGGTGAGTATCTCCTAGCATAGTTAATTGATAGCATTCTCCTCACCGGGAGAGGGATAGGGGTTGTACTGCAAGTTCATTTACACCGCCACGGATGGCCCTGTTTTGTATTGAGGAATAGATCAAACATGTTTGTTACGTAATTAGGCTATGTTTTATACAGCGTGACCTTAACTTCGAGAACTTAGTTGTTATGTTTGTTCTATCGCGGATGTATTGATGTTTAAAACAAAAAGTAAACATTTTCTCCCTTGTATGCCGGTCGTTTCGCCAGAATTATTCCAAGAATAAAACATTTTTGGTTGAACAGCAAACTGAGCCTGAGAAACTCTAAAGCCAGCAGATAGCTACTAACATAATTAACAATGGTGTATTACAAAAAAATAATGTTCAATTTGTAAAAATACAATTCCATTTCCTCAAGGGATTTATCAAAACAATGATTATCAGTGCAAGCTACATGTAACAGTATGACATAAGAAATTAGGATGACATCAGTCTCTCTAATGAAAAACAAACTCGAGCTTTTATGGAAGGCTTTTCATATTGACTTCAACAAAATACTTTTTTCAGAGGCACCACAGATAAGCATACCCTCAGTACCAGCAAGTTACAATGAGGGATCCTCGGTGAATATTAGCTGTACAGCATCGGGGACACCAGACTCATATGTACAATGGATCAGAAAAGGAAATGTGAAAAGTTCAGGGAAGAAAACAGTGTTTCTGACGTTCAATAGTATAAACAGAGCAGATGATGGACAGTACATCTGTAAAGCTAACAACTCAGCGGGAAATGACGAAAAACACATTACACTTGTGGTTCATTGTAAGTAATGAATTGGAATTGTTGCCATTTACGTATGTACAGGTGACATCGTCCTTTTTAAAATCATTTTTAAAAAGACGATTCAAAGGAAACATTGCAAAAATTTGAAATTTCAAAGTCTGATTTGCCTATGGGATGAAAAATCTATGTACAACACACTCATTTTTGGTTCATGTTGTTTTTTACTTATACCATAAAGCTACCCACCTCACATTGAGAGACTAATGTGCAAGCCAAAATATGTGCTTTCTGATCAACAATATGCAAGTTCCGTTGTCAGGAACTGATACATAATTTTGTTAAAATTTTATATTAGAACACTGACATCATTGCTATGGATAGGGTGCATGAAACTACTACTTGCCTCTTAGTACGTCCAAGTGATCTAGGTTTTTTAGACGTGTTCACTGACACATCTATGGTGGCCCATTAACGCCATAGCATTTCTGGCACTTTTTTTTATTAATTTTTTTAAATTTTCCATTCATAACTGCAGACAGTTTAAGTTTTGAAAGGAGTTTATTTACAATAAACCTAGGCTACAACTTAAAAAGTGCAAGGCACGTGGGCTTGGCCCCTCACAAAAAAATTTATCAGGAAGAAGTAACGGAAGTGTTCAATGTTCATACTTAAATAGAACGTAAGATCGCTAGTGTTCGAAAAGTGTCCGCAGAATGTCCATAATAACTTACAATAATATTTATACGATAC
>Ga0126337_10003354_pt1 | contig 10452 bp, 2 predicted proteins | sample DipCmetagenome_FD_92527 | JGI IMG/M metagenome (GOLD analysis project Ga0126337, IMG submission 92527) | Coral microbial communities from La Bocana,Puerto Morelos, Mexico - Diploria C A metagenome | ecosystem: Host-associated > Invertebrates > Cnidaria > Coral | place: La Bocana,Puerto Morelos... | reverse complement strand
CTTTGTCAATGACGAACACTGCCTCCACATTGTTGTTTTCCAACTCGCATTTCACTTTCTTTAACCCTTCGTTCGAGCCTAAAACTTCTAAGATGCGGTCGGATAGAGTCAAAGTCTTTTCAATCATGTCCGACATTTGCTTGAGGAACTTCGTCATTGCTTCATCAAACTGTGAATCAGGACCTTCGAAATATATTTCTTGACTTTCAGTGTCTAGCTCTATCTCCAGCTCCTTGTTCTTCTCTTTAAGTTTCTCAACAAACTTGATCTTCTTCAACAGAATTAAGCGTTCTTCAGAAACGTTTGGCACTTTTGTACTCAGGTAGGTTTTTCTGGTCTCCTCTCGGTATATCTCTTCCAATTTAGATTTCAACTTCTCCTCGGAATCTTTCACATCTGTGCTCAGAGCAACAATTCTGGCAACAAACGAATCTTCGATAAGTTTGACCAGCGGAGGGTCTACTCCCAGGCAGGCGCTAATACTGGATGACTGTGCCAACACGGCTTCCCAGAAATCCTTGTTGACTTGAACGTCACGTTTTGCAAATTTACCGAGGTAATTTTGTACTTCATCAATGCACTCGGACTGCCACGAATCACTTTCGTCTCCTCCATGGTACACTATTACAGCCATTTTGTTGTTCGGTTTCCAGTTAATTTCACTCCTCTTTGCTGCCAGGGAATTGCTCAGCTGATCACAAAATGCTGAAGTGGTAACGAATTCCATTACATCCGGATCTACGGCTATGTGCAGCTGCTGTGTTTTCGCTTTAAACTGCTGACTCACTTGAACTTCATCAGCGCCCCCGGCAGTAATTCCCAGTCGACCTGATTGGCTTCCCTCGCTTTCGAAAAACCCATAGTATATTCTGATTGACAGTTTCGCTTGATTTAAGTAATATGGCTCTAGTTCGTGCCTGGCTAACACTCTTTTCATGACTGAAAAATTATAATAAAAATAAGAATTATACCTGAGCAACTTCGGATAAATCAATTTCTTTGCAGCAATATAAGCAATCCTATAGTAATGTAAATACAAGATCGCCTTGTTGTTTTGAGAATTTTTCATGTTTTCTTATCATTTTGCCAGAGGCTTTCCTCTGAACTCCAAAGAAGAGAGCTAAAAATTAGAATAATTAGATCTTGGAGGAATAATGCCTATCTCATAGTTAGAAATTAAGAAAGTTATTAACTGAACACTTTTTGTGGTTTTTTAAATGTTAAAAACGTTAAACCAAATTCGGTTAGCATATTTGACATAGGAATAGATGACGCCACTCACATCATTTCTATACCTGAACTGGGTATAACGACTTAAGACAAGGTCAAGGCTAGGAGTGTGGATCCTCCATGTAGGCCTTATATCTAACGTAATGCCTCTTAGTTATTTTTAGACATGGTTCCAAACATCTTTCACGGATGTTATTCGCGCGTTGCACAGATGTTACTCGCGCGTTGTGTGGATGCTTTCGTGGAGGAAAATAGAGACTGATATCCCAGGATAAAACAATAAAACTAAATGAATCACAGAGAAATGAGCAGCCAAACGAGTGCAATAAAACTGAATAAACGACAGAGAAATGAGCAGCAAAACGAGTGCAAAGCAAACCAGCGCCCGAAAAACAATGCAGCCAAACAAACATATGGTCCAAAGTGCAGACAGAAGCTGGCCGCCCAAATAGCCGACAACATTAATACTAAAGACACTTTATAATTCAGAGCTACGAATCTCGCAAGAATTTAGATTCATTCAGTTTCCTTTCACTGTCAGAGATATCTCAACCAGAATATGTAAGACAGCATCAAAATTCGTGAAAGAAATCTAAAACTTGGCCGTCCTATAGTTCCCACTCTCTCGAATATGTGCAGAAAAAATCAGCGCTAAAAATATCCCTTAAAAGTCAAAACATTAAATGACTCGCCCCATTTCACGCCAATTTTGTTTTAGATAGTTGCGAACAATTCGCATCGCGCGACTAACATCCTCGGAAGAGCTAGGCGCCATGACCAAAAATAACTTAAGAGGGATTACTTTGGGTATATGCCACTCTCTTTCAGTTGATCTTCCCTTGTCGTTATACACTTTTATTATCATCATTTGCGCCCTTTGCGACCCTATGAGGCGAAAATAGTAGATTAATAAGCATTTAAATTCTGTTTGAACTAGACAGATCCCTAACGTAATGAGTTACAAACCTCCCGGATCCTGAAAGACAACAACAGCTCTGCCACTTTTTGGGACAAATTCTACCCCTTCCACAGGACCCCCACTGTTTCTTTTACTTTCAAAGTAAAGTAGAATAGCATCGTGGGTAGCGTCCTCCGGGAGACCACTGACAAGAATGCTTGTGCAAACTGGAACTCGTTCGATGGAAACCTTTACGGAATCTAAGCTTCTTTCTTCTGTCACCTTTGGTCTTTACTCTCTCGAAATCTAAGTAACATACAAAAAATGAAGTTATATGGGAATTGATCTCGCGTTCCTATACAGAAACCAAGCAAATTCAGTGAAGAAGCCTGGTGAGTAAAATTGTAAGAAGAAGATAACATGTACAAGATTTCTAAAAACCAGACGCTAAGGAGTCTAAGAAACGTTTTCCAAGCATAATGTCATAGTTAATTAAAAAATGAGAAACAAAATCTTTTTCATGTTCTTTCCCTAGCGTGGGTTCCAGCTTATATATGTCTATATAACTGTTAGGGATGCGCTATGAGATCATAATTAACTGTCTCCGGATCGATCGGTCCATATTCAAGAACTGGCCGGGGATATTTTGTTGCGTTGCGTTAACACGTTACTATCTCCACCCAGGTTTATAAATGGGCATCGGCGATTTAATGCTGGGGGTAACCCTCATGGACTAACTTCCCAACCAGGGGGGAATTGAAATACTCCTAGTTACTTGCTACAGACACATGACAGAGACTGGTGATGAGGGCCGGCTTAATGGGCAACTTGGCTCGCATGCAGACGTTAACTATGTGGCTGAATATAAGGTGGCCTCCCCAATAAGCCTAGCTATTTTTTTTTCTGGATGTCTTCTCGTCCTGTCTGAGTTAATGTAATTAACAAAGACTTCTTTTAAGACAATTAGACGTTAACGTCAATGATGATGAAGTAAATTTTGCTCGTTTTTGAAAGATTTTCAGAAACGAAGTACCTTAGGGAAAAACCAAAACTGACCATTTCTGATCTGTTTCCCACAGAAAATGAAGTTTGGGTTTGGCGGGGGTGACAATTCCAACACTATACTTTTCGGAAAAGGAAATTAAGCTGAGAGTAAGGGAAACAACGGTCCAGGGAAGATTTGTTCACCACGCCTTAATATAACCTTAGCATGACTTACTTGCTATGTCATTAGCCATTGTGATTAGTGCTTTGTCGTTTGTTCGCATTACGTCTTTCACCGTTCCACCGCTCATTACTTCGATAAAATTCACCAAGCCATCTGCGGTAGTCAATGTACTCAGCCCAGAAACGAGCAACTGATTCTGTTCAAATCGAGATTGTTCTTTTGTTTCTGCTCCAGTACCAACACTCTGGTCACCTCTCTGACCACGCCGGCTTTTGTTACTCTTCGAAGGCCTCCCGCGGGTCCCTTGACTGCGCCGTGTGTTTGGATCATCTCCGCTAGCGGCTGTCTGAAAATTGCCGTTTTTTCCTCTGTAGTCTTTACCCCTGCTCTTTGACTTCAGTTTCGGAGAAAGTCCTCGACCAATTTGGTCTCCAAGTGCTCTTTGCTTTTCCTTAAACCGTCCTCTTGGCTTTACGTTTTGTCCTTGATTTCCTTGGTAACCGCTCCTTTGTCCAGTTTTCTTGTCAAAACTAGCGCATGCTCCTTTGTCCTCTCCTTGCTCGTTGCGCGTTTCAAAGGGGCTTCCAAGCCTTCCTCTCCTTTTTAGCACGCCTGCCTCTGCGTTGTTAATTATGTCCACTGCATCTGGAAATTCCTGATGCTGCAAATTTCCAATTTTCAAGTCTTTTCTGATGTCTGCGCGTACTGATGTCCTGATAGCCCGTTCAGGCAAAGCGCTGAAAGATTTTTCTCGAAGTATCTCCCAGTTCCTTTCTTCTCGCTCCTCTTTTTCAGAGTCTTCGGATTCTTCTTCCTCTTCTTCACTGCCATTGTCTGTAAATCAAAGACCGACATTAAAATTAATCCTGTAACCTGTTAGGGCCCTTCATATGTGCCTGGTAACCGGGCTGGCTCGGTTACCGAGCCAGCCCGCTGGCTATACATGACAATTAATGCCAGTGTCATTTACCTTCAAATCGTAGGAAGCCTTGGAGAATTACCGAAGTAATGACCAAGAGTCAGAAATAAAAACGGATTGGGATTACTGGGGAAAATTGTAAGAATACCAGCGACGAACATCCAATAAAAGTATGCCATCTGCGACGGAGTTCAGTGAACAAACTAGGATGTCCTGTGTCAAACAGCGTATCGGCGCTCTGTGATAGACAAGGCTTTAGGGTCATTACGTGTTGATTGTCACTCTAATTAGAGCAATACATGTGTCTCTGTTATCAGTTAAGTTTTGGACCATTTAATTTGACTGTTGTCAGCTGGCATTTTCACTCATCATTGTAACCCACAGACTATTTGTCGGGTATAACTATGTATTTCGGGACATTATTTACTTCCCTAATTTATATCTGGTCCGCAGTAGGTGATACTTGATATCGTAGGCCACGTCCAGTTAGACTAGCTAAAATGATGGCAAATTAAGAGAAGACAATTCGATTCGGCATACAAATGTCATAGTACTTCCGCCTTGGGAAATAAAATCCTATTCCACAAAGACGGATTACGACAAAACAACATTTATTTTAAATAATGCATAAAACCGAGATTGATAGGACAGCCTAAAATCAACAACAAGCAAAGCGTGCTTTTCAGATCGTAAACCATGGCTTCACCAGAATTAATGTTGCATTCAAACAGCAATTTTACTCACTCACCATAACAAAAAGTGTCGTCCATTGCTGATGTGACTGTTGCGGAAGCTTTCAATCCAATGGCTTTATTTACAGGCGGGAAAAATTCTAAATGATACAATGACGTTACTAGTAAGAACTGTGTGAGAAGTAAACCATCCCCGCTGACTATATTTAAGGTTCATCTGTAGGTTCATATTTACAACCTTAAATACCACTGTGAAAGTAACAGCCTGTAAACGAGTTGTTGTGTCCTGTAGACTACAGTTAAAAATGCCAGGTCAGTTAATTACATACATATTACAATTTGTAGTCAGAAGCTAACTAAAGTGAACACACTCAAAAACGTTAAATATGGAAAATGAAAATAAAGAGATTAGCATTAAATAAATTATACGACGCTATAGGTTTACCGAGAATTCAGTTACCGAACAAACAATAGATTCTACAGTGTGACTCTAATCACTTCCGCAATCGGATCAATGAAACAGTACTGAGCATATGTTTGTTGCAGATTATAAAAATTCATGAGTTTCGTGTCTTCGATTGTGTTTGTTTATGGACGAAATGAAGTTTCAACGTACACTAGGCACTCAGGTTGCGACTCGTGACTTCGACGTCAGTAAATGCGCGTTTATATGGTCTTGGTTACTAGAAAACCCTTCCGCGAGTTATCATAGCCACGCTAACTTTTCACTTATTTCTTTGAAAATTCAATCAACCGTTTAGATAAGAAACATTAGGAATACGAACTCGTTTGGGGACCGAAAACAAGTTGTCTCGCCTCAACAGGGAAGGTAACCCTGGCACACGGAAAATATATTCTCATTCAAACACTTTGACTCACCTTCCCGGGACAAATCTCAGCGTGGCGATTGTCACGTTATTCCTGGATTGATTAGAAGCGAAAATCAGTATATCAAGAATAAAAGATTAAATCAGCAAAACCCTCTGTGATGGAATGAACAAACGGGACTCAAAGTATAAAGAAGGGACAAGTGCTCATTCGAATATTTACTGATAAGGGTTATGAATATTCTCAGACTCGGCCAACAGGGAAAAGTTTTTCTCACATAAACGCGCAGCAACCTCGCGGAGATCGTTGTCTCGGCTACCCCAAGAACACATAAATGCGGCCTTAGGCTGAAATTGTCCTTTTAGATCCCTCAATACTTACCGCCAGTCCCTGTTATGAAAGAACTTGCCGTGTCGCAGTTTAAAATCTGTCGCAATGTCGTAGCTTTGGTCTTTGCTTTACGCAAGCAAGACTCTATTTAGCTCCATTGAAAAATCGATTTTGATTGGTTTTAAAAACAATGAAAGTCACCGGATTAAAACGGATTAAAAAGTCCGATTTTTGAACTTTTAGACAGATTTTTTCCGACCGATGGTCAAGGAGAACCGGGGCTCTGGAAACGAGGTTGGGTTGGGTTTCCCGGAAGTATATGAAACTTGCGAAGGTTTCAATTTTGATATAATCAAAATAAATTAGCGATTTCACCTTAAAAGAAATAGAAACCGTTTGCTGCGTGTTTCTCTCGAGATATAGAAACACTCGGAAAAGTTCATGTTCCCGAAATCTTCTTTTCTATTTCTTAAATATTGTTTATTATATAATTAATTACTTATTTGTTATTTATATAACTGTAATCAATCAAGAGGCTTTGTTTTTAATAATAACATATATTTACGTTGTATTGCAAATCTACAAAATGTTACATTATATATGGAGTAAAACTAGACAAGGGGCTCGAAGATGAATGCAGTTACGCATGCATGATATACCACTTATTACAGCTTGAGCAAAATACCATTTGTTTGCATTGTTGATTTTTGTTCACCCAACTTTTATTTAATTCTTAGACATTTTCCGTTCAGGGAAACTGGCTAGACAGACGTTTTCCATTTCCATTTTCCGTTTCCTGATCTCAATTTCGACTCCCAAATAAATAAATCCTAATTCTTAGCTGCGAAAACATCCTGATTTTGTCAAATACCAGCTAGACGAAACAATAAATGTGAACGTTTGGACTTTGAGCGTTAATCATGTTCATTACAGGGTTACCCAAAACACCATACAGCCTATTCATAAATGGCTGCCAATAAAAGTTTTTTGTAAGTATTGAAGTTAGTCCAACTAACCTCGTTTCTGAGTTGATAATTCAAGAGTATTTTTACCCTCAAACGAGGTTAGTTGGGCTAATTTAAATGCATACAAAAGAATAATTATGTTAAATTGGCAGCGAATAGAGTCTAAATGGCACTAAATTAGGCTAACAGAGGAAACACACGAAGGAAGTTGTCAGTTTGGTACTATAATATACAGAAAGTTATCATCAGCTTGAAAATTAACTGACGTAGCGAGTGTATGGATTCCACGACAATTCTATCTCTAGACCATCCGAAACTCCAACGAAGGGCTAACCATGGGCAGGCAATCTCTACACCCTTTTTACTCGGGCTTCCTGTGGAATGCCCGAGTTATGAATTAAACTCCAACGAAGGGCTAACCACGGGCAGGCAATCTCTACACCCTTTTTACTCGGGCCGTTCCTGTGGAATGCCCGAGTTATGAATTGGGCTTCGTTTTGCCCATTCGGCCACAAAACGCAGTCTAGCAGATACTGCGCGTGCGTGGAGATAGCACATGCATCAACTCGGCATGTTAGCATATGGTTAGAAATAATGGCAGAGAAGGTATTTTCAAATTCAAGGGTAAATATGTTTTCTAAAACGCTCAAACTACATACAAAAGCACAAACTGTTCGTGGTAGACCCACACCAAAAGATGTGGACCGTTTTCGGAACGGATCGAACTTTACGAGAGATCAATTTATGAGTGAACCTTCTACAAGAACTATGCTATATCAAATAAACTATCTACTGAACTATCTAATGCAAGCTTAAAACATATCCATGCGTATCGTCGAGTATCTAGACGTGATCGAGAACTAAGCAGTATACCTATACGAACTGTGGAACGGCTAAAGAACAAGAGCCGGATGGTTAGAATGTTTGTTTAATACAATTGTATTAATACAATTTTTTAATTGAGTATGAGGGTAATTTTAAATTTGTCCCTTGATACAAATACGTTTTGGAAAGTAGTAAATTAGCTAGGGGTTATAGGGACTCTAAGCATTCCTAAGGAAAAAGCCCCGAGTTCGTGCAGTTTTGCATCTAGTTTTCTATAACAATATAATTTATAAGAATATCGAAATTGGTAAATTGGCCAAGTCTGCATGTCTGCATAGCCGATTCTGTGGCGCACGAGCCCAAGTGGCTTTACACACATTTTCATCCTCCAAAACAACATCTTCGCTACGGGCGGAATACGTTATACGCGAGAGAACCGGATACCATGCCTAAAAATAACTCTAGAGGGATGTCCTTGCGAATTAGGCCCATATATGTGGATAAACTCTATTACCCATCATCCTCTCTTAGGCTGCTCGATTCTGATGAAACTCTCATATCCCCTAAAAGCGTATTGGTTTTTGAAATTAAAAACGCCCTAGTCAACGTTTGAGATGTACTGTATTAACATTCAAGTTTTGAAACTCGAGAAAATGTTTTTTCAGTTGAGAATCTGTGTACTTGCTGTTGTTACCACTTTTAGATGCTCTATCACTCTTTAAGAACTCGTTCCTAACCTCCATCTTCAAGTTTCTAAAGACACCAACAGCGAAAGGGGTTAACACAAAAACTCTAAACACTATCGGATCAGAATCTATTTTGGAGAGTCTTATAGTTGGCAGATCTCAAAGTTGTACGTTAGTTTTCTAGTCTATTAGAAACAAGTTCAAATTGAGTTAAAGGAACTCAGTCAAGGTATTTTGAATTAGTATATACCACACAAGTGAATAGTGCTTTTCGTGCATGCTGATTGGCTAGCTTGGAGGTGATTTGCCAAGTACTATTCACCTCCGAGCAGCCGAAGAAAAACTGGCTTCCCGTTTCAAATAAAGCTACTCTTAAACAAGTTAAGTTACTCTTTGGTTCGTTAGTTATTCAGCTTGTGTGCTATATACTAAAACAATTATTCACCTCCACTTCGGTGAATAATTGTTAATTATTTTTGGCCCCGTGCGAAAGTACCTATAAATTAAAGGAAACCTGAAAAATAACAAATTAAAGAGACAGAAAAAGACCAAAGAAATAATAATAATCCATAAAGTAAAAAGGATGGATAAGGATGGAGAAGATTGACGCAGATTAAAAAGGACGAACTTGAAATATTGACGCTAAACTTTTCAAGATGCACAAATCGTGACGTAAGACGTAAGAAATATAAGATCACTAAAAGGTTATCAGATACTCAGGATAACACTGGTTATCGAAGAAAACCACAAAGATGCCGGGATTTCCCAAATTGTCCACCACTGAATCGTGCAGAATTTCCGGCTTGGACGGGTTTTTTGGCGGGGGTACGATCATAGCACTGTTTCCAAGGCAATACTGCCCGACCAGGACTCGAGCCAGATACATATAGCGACCCCCAGCACCGCCCCCAGCGTAACAAATTGAGTATTGGGCGTCCCTGGCAAAGTACACACCTCGTCCGTAGTCTGTTCCTGGAAAAATAAGAAATATACACTAAAGCAATTGCCACGAAGAATGGATGAAAACTACAAAACCTCAAAAGCTAGTTCGCTGTGCTTTCATACCGATCGTCTTCAGAGTCATGCGAAACGATCCACCCTACTCTAGAATAAAGGGTGAAAGTTTCTATAGAAACTGTGGTGCTGCTTCGGTGGGGGTAATTATGTAATTTGGTTATATCAACTAAGTTGAAAATGTAAATTGGCCACCGTAACGAGTTAAAAAGCTGACATCAGAGCGAATGACGAAGGACTAACGCTCGAAAAGTCAGCTTTTTAACTCGTTACAGTGGCCAATTTACATTTTCAACTTAGTTGATATAACCAAATTACCATCCTGGTCTAGGCCTACTCCACGCAACACTATCTCAGACAGAGGCCAATCACCCAGACACTCCATCTCATATACTATACCTTTTAGTCAACTCTTTCCGGTATCTTTTAATGTTTAAAAACAGCTCTCGTGGGTTTTTACAATGTCCCTTTTTCGTAGCCAATCCTAGCCGATTTAAAACTACCCGCTGTTTAAATATAACAAAGACTTGGATTCCTTTTGGTCGGCATTCAGCGCCGAGAGAAGATATTTCACGGGAAACCAAAGGGCACCTGCGGCAATTATACAATTCTAATAATAGAAAGATACGGAAAAGGGTTGACTCTGTGTTATAGTTCGTTTGGAGGCTATGGGTGATGGGCTCCTGTGTCACATCAAAGTTCCTCTACTCTTCTCTCTCACACTCACCGTGGGCTCCACAGAAAGTTCTGTTAAATCCCTGTACGTTGATATTGCTGATGTTCTTAGCGTCGGTTCCATGAAACAACTGCCGTTCACTATTTCCCCCGGTATCTTTATCCATCTTCTGTTTTCTCACCATGTAAGACTGGTAAAGATGAGGATTTTGCACCCGCTCG
>Ga0126337_10003353_pt1 | contig 10452 bp, 8 predicted proteins | sample DipCmetagenome_FD_92527 | JGI IMG/M metagenome (GOLD analysis project Ga0126337, IMG submission 92527) | Coral microbial communities from La Bocana,Puerto Morelos, Mexico - Diploria C A metagenome | ecosystem: Host-associated > Invertebrates > Cnidaria > Coral | place: La Bocana,Puerto Morelos... | reverse complement strand
TCCTCCTCGATTTCTGCTAGCACTGCTGCCGCATCGTCACAAAGCGGAAATCTCATCCTGTCCAAAACTTTGATCCTTCTGTTTATGTCAACCGAGTAGGAGCCGTCGTGAATCAGCCTTACCGTCTCGACCCACAGTTGTCCAAAGGACAACTGTTATACAAAACAACCCCCCAGTTCTCGTTTGTATTGAAAGTTGTCTCCTGTATATGCTTATGGCCTGCATGTTTGACCTATATCTTCTCTGCTGGATTTAGAAGTGAAAGCTACATCACTTTGCTTTTGGCATCATGACATGTTGCTTGGTGCAGCATGATGTGCCACTGGGCAATGTATATAGTCTACGCCCCATGATTGACTGCACCTTGCATGCACATATTACCTCCCGTGTGCGTTTTTGCTTTGTGCATTTTGCGGCAAAAGTCATTTTTGCATAAATATCTAAAATATTTATGTTTATGATATGCCCATGTGCGTGTGGGTGGAAATCCATGGGCACCAATCATGCAAAACTTTGCAAACAAACTCCCAAACATGACGCACCAACGTTTGTTTTGTGCACTTAGAAGGGGTGCATGATGTTTTCCATGTTTTCCTACAGTTCTTATACCAACAAAGGGGCCAACTGACCCTAAACCTCGCAAATCTGTATATGGTTGTTTGTCCTAACTTCTCCAGTTTGACTTTGCATGATGTAATCCATTTCAATCATCTTATTTCCCCATCACCTTTTGCAACAGCGAGGGCATCCCAGCACCCTTTTTTCTCGGACCACCCAATCTTGCTCATGTCTCCTGCGCAAGTGGTGTCTGCAGCGGTGAAATGGTTTTTTCCGAATATAACTTATACCTTAAAACATCTTAAAACAGATTTGGTGGGTTCAATTTCTGGGTAGGTTCGGGAAATATTCCAAATAACCCAAAAACACTGAATCCTGCACTTGGGTTTCATTGGACATTTGGGTGCCACGTTGCGAGCCGGTGTAACTGCTGCAGGCAGTGTTTTTGTGGCTTTTTCAAGGTGTGTCTTACTAGTGCTTTAGCCATGGATGGGTTGGCTGTTGCCGCTGATACACCTTGGCGCTCTGTGCGTTACTTTGTTTGAAAAGAATAAAGTTTTTTTTTGTACAGGTATGTTTGGGTGGAATGTTTTGTTTGCAAAACTATACCATCCTCTTTTTGGCGTCACACATCTTTGCCTGAGGGCCTGGAAAGATTGCTTGGACTCAGTCCGATGTGGAGCCTCCGGCTCAAACTCAACAAACATTTTTGGGGTGTGGTTCTGGTCCAAGGTTCTAGGAAACCAGACAAATAGTAAAATAAACAAACCAGGGGTGTTTACATAAAGGTTCCACCAAACCAAAAAATGTTTTTGTGAGCCTGTTTCTGTGGTCTGAGACTCCCAGAAACCAACTAGACATAACTTTCAACAACATAACTTTATGAGAATCATGAAAACAAACATGTATTGGGCGAGTTTTCTCTTGTAAGGTTCCAGGAAACAACAAGATTAACGGAATTAAAGAAGTGTAGTATAGTAAAATTTAAACCAAGTGGCTAATCGCCAAATGCTGGAAAACATGTATGGAAATATCAGCATGCCTGATATATGTAAATATATTTTTTGGATTTAAATACATATACATATATATCATATATACACAGATATGCATATATACAGATTTACATATTTACATGTTGTGGCCACCCTGCGCAAAGGAAACCCTCGCGGGTAAGTGGTTGGACGATATGCCGGATGTTGCTGTGACCATTGTGCGAAACAAGCGTTTGGCAAGTGGGGCTACTTTGGTCAAGCTGGAGAGTGATATCACTAGACCAACGTCTAGAGAATCTCAACTGGGATTTGGAAGGTAAACTATAGTTGTTTTGACATTACTTGGGGGTTAAGATTTCCAAAAGGTTAGTCAGTTAATTTTTGAACTGTTTCAGTGTTCTGCATAGCTGGCCAAAACGGTTCAGGAAATTTCTCAGAACTACAACTGGCTTCGCTCGGTCTGTGAACTACATCCTTCGAAGGCGTGGTGATGAATTTGGAAGGGCCCAACCAAACAGGTTTCCTTTCAGTGAGTATATTCTTTCATAAGGTTTTTAATGTTGCTTCTACAGGCAGTCATTTGGTGTAATAGACTCAAATATGTAGCCTTATAAAAGTAGTTACTTCATGACCTTTAGCTGTTTTTCGCCCTCGCATGGCAGCAGGTGCCTTCAGGTTTCTACCTCTCTGACTCCCTTCTTTGGTTGGACCGGTTGCTTGGAGGGGGTCTTTTGGTTCCCAGCCCGGAGGCGGACAAGCTTGCACTTGCTGGAAAGGAGGCCAAAAGAATCAAGAAGTTGATGGGTGCCTTAAGGCACTTGTTTCGAAACAGTTACTCAGTGTTCATAGCTTCAGTGAACATTTTTGTTTGCTTAGCCCCAACCGCATAGTGTGAAGTAACTCATGTTTCCATGGTTTGTTACAAACCGTTTGTGGAAAGAATGTTTTGGGGTTTCCTGGGGGTGTACTAGGTGAGATTGGGCAAGATGAACTCGTCACCAAGCTGAAGGGACTTTTGCAAAGGTCTCCTCGAAAAAGTGATGAGGACCCCCTTTTTTGGTTAACCTATTGGAGTTTTCTTGGTTTGCGACTTACCTCCCAAAAGATGTTGTGTACTTGGTGTTACGTGGGCGCGAGTTTGTAGTTGTCGATGGTATAATCTTTTTAAGCTTGGTGCAGGACGACCGGGATACATCGCCTGCACCAACACCTCCTGATGATACTTTACCAATTGGGGATGGGAGCCCGAAGGTTGATGAGAAGCAGCGTTTAAAGCAATTTTGGAAAAAGTATGTGGTCAAGCGTGGTCAGGTCCCTGAGCCTGAACAGGAGCCTGTTTCAGAAGAGGAGCCTGTTGGAGAACAGGCGGAGGATCCTGAGATCACATCTACCAGCTCAGAATCTTTGAACGCGGAAGACTTCCCCCATATATATGATCCTAATGATGAATCCCCCGAATCCGAGCCTGAAGGATTGGAAGAACAAGAATGTTTGCAGGATATGGCCCCCCTTGACTTTTCACGTTGCAAAGATCTTACCCAGGAAGACAAGGTAATGATTTCCCGTGTGTTGGGGGGTTTGGATTGCGGCCCTGTTGGAAGTTACACACCGCTTTGTGCCAAGATCAGGCAGGATAGGTGGTGTGTGGGCAATGGCTGCCAAGCTTGCAAGGGGGTTGCTCAGTGTCTTCTTGATGGTACGCTTGATGACAGTGAAACTGTGGATGGTCGTCGTAACTGGGGTAACAGTTCTGATGATGGATCTGTTTTGGCCACTTTGTTTGAATTTCCATCAAGTTTTAGTTTCAGTTCATAGGAAAACATAGGAACAAAGGTTATTACATTTACTGCCTCTATACCCTGACCTCCATTTTACTGTTCCTTGGCCACCTTGTGTTTCGGTTTTTGCTCTCAGGATGACATGTCTCAAAGCGAGGTCGGTGATGTTTGCTCAGAACCGGGGTGCAAAGGAGGGTCTTTAGAAGAGTTGGGTGAAGATACAATCCAACAAGATGTGGCCATTTCAGATTCACATTCCGATTCAAGCGAAGGTTTTACAGCACAAGACAAGGCCTTACCTTACGAGGAACCAATTGAGTCTGAAAGTGAATTTGGTAGTGATATGGATGCAAACATGGCTTTTCAGGAGGCCATGGTTATCACTTCGAGTAGGAAGCACAAGAGTGCGTTGGAAAGTTCATCTTCAACTATGAAGACTCCTGCATGCCCAATGCCGGACTTTTTTGGGTTTCCCTTGGTTCCTACACCTCCAAAGGCTGAGGTCCCTCCTGTTTCATGGTTGGGTTTAAAACAGTTTGTGTTGGTTCACCACCTTTGTTGTTTGAACACATTATGCAACTGTTGGTTTCCAAATGCATCAAGTTTAAACAACGGGATAAAACCATGACAGTTGTCTTTACATGTATACAGGTTCGATTGTTTTGTTGCTGGGGATACCAACCAAGGTTCTTGATGACACCCCTCAAAGTACTGCGCCCAAGAAGGTGAAGAAGAAGGTCAAAAAGGTGAAGGGTTCCAAAAAAAAGAAGGCCATCTTCAAGAAAACCAAAAAACGTGGTCTTGCTGCTCTCATGAAGCCGAACATCTATTACAAGGCCTATGATGTAAGTGGTTTGCCTCCTCCTGCTCGACCTGATCTTACCAAACCAAACAGGGGGGAACATTCATACACCTTAACCTCCGGATCTTCGTGCATTGAGGTGTTGCTTCGTCAGAAGGCATATTTCGTGAAGCGGGTGGGGGAGGGAGGCACTGGTCCGAAGGGCCAGGTCTCGTGGAAGTTGAATGGTGGTTCAGGGGCTGCTTGGAGGATTGCTATTGAAAGGGCCGGGTTTCCATCTACTGATGACATCTGAAGGGTTTCGTGTTTGGGTATAGTAGTTTGTACCTACCTTCCAGTTCAGCTGTTGATTGTAGACCAGACAGTCTACAGTTCATTGCGCTTTTGGGGATAGCAACTTGTGCAGCTTAAACCTTCGCAGCTTTTTGCCTAGTGATAAACCTAAGTTAGAGTTAGCACTTAGCTTCTTACAGTGTTCTTATTATACAGTAATAATTGTTCAAGGTGGTTGAAAACGGTCTAGACAAATAGTTTAGAACTTTTTGTTTTGCACTTAAGACAAAAGTGGCAGGCCGCAGGGCTGCTGTTTGGTTGCAAAGATAGTTACACCGCGTTTGGGAATATTGCAGTGTCGAACATTTCTGGCACTCCGAAAAAAGTAGGCTTCAACGCACCAATGCTTTTATGTCTCTGTACAATGCAAACATCACTGCATTCTATAGTTTTGTTTCGAGCCGTTAGGGACCAACAATTCAGTGGTGTTCTGGGGATTCTGACACATTTCCCTTTCAAAAATTTGGCATTGAATCAAACCATGTGGAAAAGTGTTTTTTGCACCGCTGCCCCATTTCCCCAGTTTCCAGGTGGCTCATCTTACTTGCTTTTGGGAAAGGATTCGGTGAAACTTATATGACAAATAGACAATCTATTCCAATGAAAGGATGTGAACTGAAGGTATCTGATTTTTATCGTCCATCAATCACCTCTGAAAAATCTTCTCTCAGTATCGGTAAAAACCTGAAAGCTTATGATCCTTCTTTGGAAAGCAACACATGTTTTTGTCCAAAAAAATATGGGGCGAAGCCGCCTGCGGGTGTTGCAATGCAACTGGCCACTTGTGGGGTAGGCTGGATCCAAACCACTGTTTACGTTTATTTTGTGGCTCCCACAAAAACGTGCAATAGCTTTATATTGAGAAGATGTGCTTTCCCAGCATTCCCACATCTTGCAGCCCTCATGTCTCCTCTGCCGCTGGAGGTCAAGTGCGCCTAATTGAAGAAAGACCTTGGTGTGAACCCGTGCGCCAAGCAGTGGGAACTGCATTGGGGTGTGGCGGAAGGTCTTTGATTTGCATGGTGGACAATACCTGGTATCTCCTGTGAAATAGTTCCATTTATGTAGCTTCTATTTATGGTCCAAGTATTTGAGACAGTAAGTAATATATACATATAGTGACATACAGTTAGTTCCAAATTGGGTCTTTTTGAAGGTATGCGTATGAAGGATTTGGTTCAAAAAAAGTTACTGTCCCCAGTTTGGCGCTGACCCGTGGAAACATGGCACGCAAAGATATCTCTGACCCTAAGTCAATTCCCAGAGTTTTCAGCGGCGAAGTTTCCAGTTCTTCGAAAAGCAAGCAACGGCAGTGGGCTCTAGATGGCTTGCGGATGTTGGGGGCTCCAAAAGTCACCAGTTCTTAATTCATGAATACGTTTTTGTTTTGTGCACCCTCCCCTTAAAGGTTTCCTTCTGAAGCCCTTGAACAAAGACCAAGGTGTTTTATAGTATAGTGTAATATGTGAAACTTATTTGTATCAATTTATTCTATCCATACACAACCTGAGCTTAGGTGTGTGGATATGTTTTTACTTCAAAAATATACATATAAGTTGTTTTGTAGGCTGCCTTTAATTGGTTTACTTCCAACCGCAAAAGGTCCTGCTGACTTTGGTATGCCTTGTTTACGCCCTTCCCGGAATTGATTTCAGCACCCAAACCGATCATGCTGAATTCTTCAGCGGGAAGATGAGTGTCACCTTGGGTGAGATGGAGGATGGGAGTCGGGATGACCTTTGGATGAAATGTTCTGAAATGGATTAAACAGGTGTTTTTTAATCCCCCCAACGTGTATGATGTTTAGGGTGGCAACCCTGTATGTAGGAGGGCCGTTTGGCTTCGGCCTATGACATTGAATATGACAGCGTTAACATGGACATGAATTCTCCCAAAGGATTTGTATTAGCAATGGTGCAAATGCTCCAGTTGAAGCCAGGGTCTTCTACGACCCTGGCACCAGTGTGCTCGACGTGGGTGTGGATGTATCTACGCTTGAAGTTTATAGGAAATATGTTTGTCCTATTTCATGAATTGTCATGAGCTGGTCTGCGAAACATACATTGAAACAAATTTTAAGATAAAGCAATGACTAGATCAGCCCATGAAATATCATCCATTCTTGCCTCAGGTCCAGGGGAAGCACCAAGCGTTCACGAAGGAACCCTGAAGGTGATACTTCTAGTTCTGCGGTATCAGCAGGGAATCTTCAAGCAGCTAGGGTGGCCTTACTTATCCTACTGGCCGCATCCCGGGGAATTTGGTGGATGGTGGAGCAACCGAGGGGAAGCCTCCTTGAAGAATCACCGTTGCTAAAGCGGGTTTTCCATATGTTGAAAACATACAGAAAACCCTTCAACATGGGATGTTTTGGTGCCGCAACAAAAAAGCCTACTTGGATCTATTCGATTCCGGGGCTTATAATTGATGTTTCCAATTCATTTCACACAAATCATACAGGTATGTGAGTTGAATGTTCAAAGTGTTTTACGTTGAACCCAAGTAAGTTGGCCTTTTTGAGGCCACAAAGAGATTGATGACCTGGACTCTTTTTATCCCAAACATCTTCCAGCCCCTGAAGTCAAATCCCTGGTAACCCACTATGTTGACGGTGCTGGAAAGAAAAGAGTGAAAGGCAATCGCAATTTAAAAGCTTCGCAAGCTTATCCAAGGCAGTGCCTCTTTTTAGTTTAGTCACATTTTATGTTTAAGATGTTGTACATTTGTAACTGCAGAAGTTCAAGTATACCACATCATTTTCCCGTGTATGTGTTGTAAGACCAAACTCCACATGTACAATGTTACCTGGATAGAGATGAGTTCTCTTTTCTTTTCAGTCATCATCAGAAAGAGACGTTCGCACTTTCATATCTTTATTACCTATACATGCAATGTTCATGTAACAAAAATTTGCATGATATATATATATATACATATATATATATATTGTATAGTTACATGTATTTTGTATAGTCACGGTATCTATAGTTCCAGCCTGCATTCAACCAGGCCCTCAAGCAGAAATCTTTCTGGTGAAACACAGTTAGTTTATCTAATTGGATGCAAGGTCTGGAGATACAAAATCTATAATTCATGCCTTTTTACCCCATCTTGTTTACACTGTATCTATCCACATTCTATCCACATTCCTTTCTCCCCCAGGTTTGGGCGGTCTCTTGCCAGATTGAGAAGCAAATACTTGGCTGTCAACAAGGCCAATGCTCGAAGGTTCCTGCGTGAAGCACGAAAGGCGGCAAAGATTGGGCACCTTAAAAAAACACGTGCCAAATTTTCAGATAGTGCTTTTATGAATGCGGCTGACTTGCAGCCTGTCATAGACTTCCTCACATCTTGATAAGTTCAAGAGTTGGTGGGCATGTTTTCACACATGTAAAAAAGGCATGTGTGTAATTACGTTTGGGCGTTATGCTTTCTGTGCGTGGACTCACCGCGACTGCATCATGGGGAAAACAGCTCCATGGGAGGTACACGATGCTCAATTGGTCTAAGAGTCTAAATATGTTGATGGAAGAAAGCCTGCGCCACCTGGGATGTATAAAACCTTGAAAATAATGGGAGAAACTGCCTATCAACTGGTGCAGGATTTCTACCATCAACAGTATATGAAATAACACGAAAAAAACTGTAGAACTGTGTATATATTTGCAAACTTCGATACAGTATTGTGTTGTTCTCAAAAATGGTAGAAATCCTTGTACGCTACCCTCCAACCTCAAACCTTCCAAAGTTGCAAGGGGTCACCAGCCCAAAGCTTTATTCTCGGCTGCCGGCCTCATCCAGGTACATGCCACGTCTCGTCTTGAAGACCTTGAAAGCAGGTGCCAACGCCCAACCCAGTGCCAAGATGGGATGGTGGTGGTACTGGGCTGACTTCATTGATCCCTTTATAGAGAAGAAACTTTTTCTCACTGTTTGGGTCCATCATCAAAAAAAACACATTTTTGTCAAAAAGTGACAGCCGCGATTTGTCGAGAATCAGTGCCGATTTGTCGCGAACAGTCGCGATTTGTAGGATGGTCCAAAAAATCATTAAAAAAACAAATCCTGATCCTGAAATCTTTGTTTATCTTTGATTTTTTCCTCATACATGCAGCAAGTCAACCTGAATTTGTAGTGTAGCTGTGATTTGTGTAAGGATGTTTTGGTTTGTAGGCGTAGCTGTGGTTTGTATATAGTTTATATATATTTATATACATATATTATCTGTATATTCCTCCTTCAGTTACATGTATCTCCCTTTTACGCGTAGCCATTTGGTAAAAAGCAGCATGCAGCAAAACGTCCTTTTCGTTTGTGACAACAAAGAATGGCTCCATCGCACAGCAAGCAGCCCAAAGATACAAGGGATGTGAAAAAGAAAGGGAAGGACAGCGAGAAGCCAAAAGTGAAGGATGGTAAGGATACCGCTGAAGGCAAGAAAGTAAAGCGCGAAGAGGTGTTGAAAGGGATTCAAAAAGTTGAAAGTCCTGGGTCTACTGCTAGCACAGCAGCTTCTTCAGCTGTTCCACCACGTCGTGTTAGCTTCAAGCAGCCTGCAGTCTGGACACCAGAGAACAGGACAAAGTCTGTGGTGTCGCCAGAGGTGCCTAGGTTGGAGAGGGCAAAAAGCTCAGCACACTTGGGAGAGAAGAATGCGAAGATGAAGGATAAGAAAGACGAGAAGGCTGAGAAGAAAGGCGAGAAGCCAGAGAAGAAAGGCGAAAAGCCAGAGAAGAAAGGCGAGAAGCAAGAGAAGAAAGACAAGAAAGAAAGGAAAGACAAGAAAGACAAGAAAGACAAGGGAGAGAACGCAGCTGAGAAACAAGCCATTCGAGAGAAGAAAGCGAGGGATGAAGGAGAAGATCAGAAGAAGAAAGACGAAGAGAAGGCAAAGGCGATTAAGGCAGAGAAGGAGAAACGAGATCGTCAACAGAAAGAGGAAGAAGCACGAAAGAAGAGAAAGATTGAGGAGAAGACAGATCATCAAGATGAAGAAATTGATGCTATGCTGAAGGACTTGGAAGCCATCCCAGACCAAGCAGAGTCTTGCGAAAGCGAGTGTGAAGATCATGAAGGAGAAGAAGAAGAAGATGTAGAGGAGGATGAAGAGTGTGACGAAGATGAGGAAGGTGAAGGTAGCGTTGATGAGGGTGAGTTCTCGGATGCAACTACCCTTGTCCTGGGTGGAGATCAGGGCAATGAGAATGAAAGTTCATCCGAGCAGAGCGAGTCCGATGAAGATGAGAAGAACGAAGACAAAGTGGAGGATGAAGGCAATGATGACAAGGAGGAAAGCAAAGAGGAGAAGGTGCCACCTTCGATCTTAAAGAAAGGCACGGGTATCAATGATGCAGCAGAAAATGGAAAAAGTATTCCTGTAAAGGCCAACAGCACCTTGTACAAGTATCAAGCTCTTTTTTTATATTACCTACCTTATATGTTACATTTCTTGTTGGGGTTTTCTTCAACCTCGAGTGTTATCATGTTGGTTTTGCATCAAGGTAAAACACACAAGAAGGAATACGACGCTTTTTACCGACAGCTGAATGACCGCAAGAAATTTCCCATCGCGCTCAGCGAATACGCTCATCGGAGCAAACAAGATCTTTTCAACATGTGGCTGGAGAACAATCGAGACTTCAGACAGTTCTACTCCCAGTTGTCACAAAGCACTGCTTTTGAAGCACATATTTGTTTGATTTTGATGGCTAAGTATTTCAAGCTAAGTGTCAAGATTGGGGGTATCATCTCCTATGTGATCTAAGTACAAAATACATGTATGTAATAGTAATCTATGTGTTTCTTTGCTAGGTGTATATATGGCATGAATATTTACATATACACACATCCATCCCTATACATACATGCACGCATACATACAAACTTGTTTATTCATTTACATGTCCATAATATTCTAGGAATAGTAGTAAAAAAGTGTTTGAACGAACTAAGGGTGGAGGTTGCTATCGAGAGGAAGGTAGCTAGG
>Ga0126337_10003349_pt1 | contig 10456 bp, 10 predicted proteins | sample DipCmetagenome_FD_92527 | JGI IMG/M metagenome (GOLD analysis project Ga0126337, IMG submission 92527) | Coral microbial communities from La Bocana,Puerto Morelos, Mexico - Diploria C A metagenome | ecosystem: Host-associated > Invertebrates > Cnidaria > Coral | place: La Bocana,Puerto Morelos... | reverse complement strand
CAGCTTTTGTGGCTCTGCAAATGCTGTTTGATGCTTGTGGGAAAGCTGATCACCTTGTCCATGTGTAGCTTGGCCAAAAGCAAATTGGAGGTGAAGGGTGGGTTTGATACTTCCATACATGGGCAAAAAAGCAGGGGACTTTGCACCATGATATTTGAACACTTGATAACTTGAAAATGTTGGTTTGGTTTTGCACCTTTCCAAATCATCCAAAAAGTAAGGGCCGCATCGGAGATCCATCCGTCCAAGCGGAAGTTCCTTGAGGAGAACTACAACATTCAAATGTTTCTTGGCAGTTTCTTTCATGGTAGGGTGATGCAGGGTGATGTTTGCTTGCAAGCTGCAAGTAAGGCTTACGAAGTCAGTTCTGAAGCAAAAGAACGATGGAATCTCCGACATGGATACTGGGCTTTAACCATCTGATAGAGTGAAAATCAATGAAATATGTTGGTAGTTTGGTAGTGATCAACGTTGCTTGTCAAACCCTGGGAGAAGCAAAGGATTTTCCAGCATTTAACTCAGGTAGATCTATATGTGGCTGGGTTCCCATGTACTCCATATAGTTCTCTGGGTTGTCAGATGCGTCTCAGCGACCCCAACGCAAAACAACTTTTCGCTTGCGTGAAGCGGATCCGCGACACACGGCCAAGAGTTTCTTGTTGGTAACTATGTCACATGCATGGCTGTGTAAAGTGAAATTCCGATTCACTAATTATAATTTTTCTTAAGCTGGGAAGCACCGTTGCCAACCAAGGTGAATATATTAGAGAACGTGATGGGGTTCAAAGCTGTGGCGGAACCTGTTGGAAGGTTTATCCAGCAGAACTGTCCAGGGTTTTGTGCTAAGTGGGTCCAGTGATGAGTTTTCTACTCAAAGAGATTGTTTGCCAATTTTATTCATGGTGTTTCCAGAGCTACCTGAGGTATGTGTTACTTTATGTAGCAACAAATCCGCCCTTGTCCCAGATGTTCTCTTTGTGGGTGTGTTTGTGTGCGTCATCACTATACAGAAAGTCACAGAAAATGATTTAGGTCATCTTTTGTATTTGTGTTCGACTTAGGCGGAAGTATGGTGCTCCAATCAGCAGAAAGCGTCTTTTCCTGTTGATGATTCAGCAAGATGTATTACGGGATGACATCAGTTCAGAAGAACTTCCTAGCTATGTTCAGAAGAAGCTAGATGACATGAAGGTTCCTACCACTGTTGGATGGTTTCTTGTCTCAAACTCTTGAACGAAGACTTGTACTTGAATTTTGCTAAGTCAGTCAGTTGTTTCCCTTGTTGATTCCTACATCCACCCCAGCTGTGCAAACCCTCAGGACTGATTTGATGCTTCCAGACGATCACCCTGCTGTTCAGCGCGACACATCGAAGCGATGCAGTGCAAGGATCGCAAATGCAGCTAAGTGACTGGGACTGGTTGGGTTTTTTTTGGTGTCCTGAAGTGACCTTTTTCCAGTAGGCATTTGTAGGGATGGTTTTTCAAAAGTACAAGATCTGAGGCATGTGTCAAAGAAGTTTAAATGGATAAAGCGACATCGTGATTGGGCCAAGGAACATCAGGCGAGCTCATTGTGTTTAAAGCATGTCAATGATACAGATTATAGCCAGGGCCATGACAATAGATCTTACCTTCGATGCTGCTGCAATGCAGGTATGTATCAAAAGGGTCAACAAACAAAATCTCTTTGCCAAGAAGTACCCAGCTGCAGCACAACAAGTAACAACTCACCGTGAAATGGAGGCCGGTATATGTAGATGTTGTGATGGTTGTGAGAGTTATCGCTAGTTCTCCTTTTTTCTTCAATGATAGTTGTGAATTCCGTCCAGCTATACAATCTTATTCGGAATGACTGACCTGAAAAGGCCTTGAATCTTTTAGCCAGCAAGTGCAAAAGCCTGAGCATGGTCAACACCAGTCAGTCGCTGGGTCAGATGCCCTACTTGGAGAAAGACAGTGATGCATTGATGTGTCTCACGATGCTTGGACTGGGCAGTGGTTTGGTATGTGTGTGTAGTATCATTCCGGAAATCTGGGGCAATTGATGATATTTGACGTGTTTCCGTTTCCACTTTCTTGCATTCTATCATTTTTGGCCTAGTTGTTATGGGCTTTCAGGCCATGTGGGAAATTCCTGAGCACCACAAAAGGGAGGTTTGTGCTTGGTCGAGAGACCCTGGTCTTTATGGGCTTGCCGGTACACAAGCTCAAGCTAGGATCTTGCAGTGAACGGGTTTCTTGTTGGCAAAAATTTATATCTGGTGAAAGTGTTGTGCATTTTTCCTTCGTGTTGGATGGTTGGATGGTGTGTTGAACATATGTGCCCTAGGTACTTCACAGCCTGGGAGGGAACTCGATTGCGGTTCGGTCGATCTTACCTTTAATATGTACTTGTTTGTCATTGTGTAAACCTGACAAGCTTTGGACGAATTGGGCCAAGAAGTAGTCAGCATAGTTTCGGCATGTTGGCAATGAAATTCGTTGCTCTTTGCACTTACTTTGCAAATCTTGCAATTAATGACCTGATCTTTGCAGCGGAGCAAAATACAGCAGGCCTGGTACATATGTATACTTGATCCTTTTAACCCTCGGACCTGATTTATGAAGTCCAACTTTTCATCTCTAGACTCTAGACGTAAAAACGCTGCTGAGTTCTCATCTGATGCACTTTTCCAAAAGATGGTGCTTCGCCTGATGTTTTCCTTCGGCTTGATTTTTCCATAGCAGTTTCTGGTGGTTGTGGATTTAATTAACATGAAAGCAATGATGCCTTCTTTGAAATAAAATCATGCATATTACAACGAAACAGCAAATAATCACTTTTGTCCTGCTGGTTGACATTTGGAACCATTTCCCAATAGGATGTCTCTTAAGATCAAGATTACATACTGGCAATTCGGTAGTTAGATACAATATGCTTTTACAGCGCTGGGATGCTGATGATGATCATCCTTGCGGCGATCTACTTCAGCGCTTTTCTGCCAGCTCATCGGATGTTTCAGGCTCATCCAGTAGCGGAGACCAGCGCCCCTGCTGCACTTAGTAAACACACTGAGGCTGCCTATTCACTGACGCCCCAACACCTTACTATGATTATTACAGATCATCTAGTTACATCAGATGCATCTTAGGTCCAGCGATGGTGGTTCTTCTACTGATGGTGGTTCTTCTACTGACATGTCCATCGCTGGCAGTGAAAGTGATGATGTGGGCTCTACTACTGATCCCATCATTGATTTGACCTTAGAAAGGCTTCAATCGCTACATGCTCATGGAACAGTGCAAAAGAAAAATTTGACAGAGTATGCTAAAAGAGGTATCTCAACATCACGCATCAAGCAAGCTGTCCTACAGCCTTCTTGTCATTGCGCATGCAAAATGCCTATCAAATTGCTCTACAAGATTTGTCTTGCATTTTGGACTTTGGCTAAACCAACTCAAGACTCTCTTCTTTGGGGGATTCAACATGAGTCTGGAAAACAGAAGAAGAAGCGTTGGCACATGGGAGGACATCCGGATTTTTGGTCAACATGATACCCAAAAAAATATGCAACATTCATACCCAACATAAACAATGTAAGGGTTTGGTAGCCCCTTCATTGGTTCAATCCGTTTTGCAGGATACCCAGTGTGTCGTGAAGCTTGGGTGCACTTTCTTGGTGTTGGCAAGCACCGCATTGGCCGCACACGGCATTGCTTTCAAGGGAGGGATCTAAGATCCATCAGTGGCCATGGAGGAAACCCTTCTCAAATATACGATGATGATGAATATGGAAATCTTTTTCCACTTAACTCACTCGGAGTCAAGGTTTATAACAAGTAGGGTTTGCCCAAAACACATCCCTGAAAAGCACCCTTCAAACAATGAAAAATCTTTAAAGTGGAGAATATTTTTCCTTAAACAAGAATGAGTTTTTAGCTTGAACTGCTTTCTGTGCCCATGTGCCACTCTCACCTCCGCCCTTGCAAGCCAGCTCAAACAACTCAGGACCAGCTGGGCCTCCTGCAGAAGTCAGCAAGCGTGATGAATTTCTTGATACACTTGTATTGGACTGCCGCTGAACCGATGGCGACTGGGTACCTTTGGTGGCAAAAAATGAAATACAAAATATTGTGTTTTCATCTAACCATTCTTATCAACTTTCATGGGAGTGAGTTCAAATCCGGTCCCATCCAACCCAAGGATGATTTCAAAGGATAACATCAACAAAGATGATGAAGGTCTGCGACAGGAGCTCTTAGAAAGGCTTATTGACTGCAGGCTCATGAAGGCAACCAATCAAATTCTTTTCAATGACCCTCAACGATTGGCACTACGTGAGCTACCCCACGGAAATTGGAGCAATGTTTTTGTGCTTTACCAAGCCCATTGCCGATCTCAGGGGGTTGCGGCTGCTTCAAAAGCAACTTTCTTTGCTGTTTCGCAGCTTTGGCGGTCATGCCTTCGTTTCCATAAGAAGTCACAGCATACAAAGTGCTTTACTTGCAGTCGTCTCAAAATGGAATTGAGAAATACAACAGTTTCTTGTCAAGCTAAGAACTGTAAACTTTGAACTTTATAGTTGCTACACACCCCATTGCACCAATCTGTTTTTTGGTTTTGGGTAATCAGCTTCCTAAACTCAAAAAAATTGAAACCCTAAGGATGTGAGGGAACATTGTCGATTGAGTGATGAACTACTTGCCCATTACTACCAGACTTACTGCGACAGGGCAGTATATTGGACAGCTAGGGACAGGGCACGTACATGCGGTGACGTGTTAGTTCTGATCATAGACAGCTATGACAAGGCGAAAGTGACCCTCCCTCGATGGCCATTCCAACGTACACCGAAAAAACCAATATACGAGGCAACCAGAAGAGATTCGTTTGAATATTACTCCAACTTTTTCATGCTTTTAACTTGTATCTGCATTGGAACAGTTTAACTTCCGCCATAACACATCAGAACTTGCTTCTCACCACCAAGGAACATCGATGGTTTTGACTGGTTGCATTGTTCATGGCTTTGGTGTCTTTCTTTATCTTGTGGATGAAGGAATGGCTCAAGGGGCTAGCTGGACGATTGAAGTAGAAACTCATTTGCAACCCAATCTCCATACATGCAGCCTCCCCCCATCATCTCAATGTGTTGTCCTCCAAGCTCCAAGGCAATGCGATCTATCGACAAGGCCTTTGCGATGGCACAAAAAAAGAATCGCCGTTTCCCAACCGAGTTCCTTGTTGGCAGATATTTATTAATATTATATTATATTTTATTTATATATATATAATCATATTATTCTGTTTACTTGTTTCCAGTCACCTGTGCACTCTGTACAAACTGAATTCTTTACCTGAAATAATGGAACTGCTTGAAACTGATTCAGTAGCAGTGGAAGAGTGAACCCCACCAAAAATTCTGCCAATGAATTCTGTAACTGATTATCCATCCCGAGAAGGTCCTTTGCCTCTCAAAATGCTAAGCCAAATTGATGAGGTGTTGGTTACAAGGAGATAATGCAGGCAAAGAGGTGCGAAACTCCTTCACTGGTAGATGGGCATCTCTTATGTGTCAAGGAGGCTGGTTCTCGTGTGTGTCCCACCATCATTTGATGGTGGGACACACACACGAGGACATAGGTGTGGGATGGTTTGGGCTGCGAAAAACTTCATGATATTCAAGAAACCTGAAACAGTTAAACAATACATCAATCATCTCTATCATGTTGTCAAATCGGTCTTGGGTTTGGCCCCCTGAGATGGCATATTCAGCATCGTCACATCAGCGCTGAACAGCCAACCAGATCTGCAAAGTCCACGCGACGTTCAACGGACAGGTGTTTAGGTGTTCTGAAATTTTCCATGTTTAAAAAAATTGCTTTTTCCACTTAGGAGTCTCCCTTTTACAACTCTCCACTTTCCCAACTCTTCCCTTTCCATGCATGCAGGACCTTGGTCAATCGCATGGAGCCCTTGTTCAAGAGATCTGGTATGGCCTTCACATGTGAGATCGTGGACTCAGTATCTTGGCACAAATGGTGGAAAATGGGTCTAGTGCGTCATGTAAGTGTGTTAACCCAAGGTCTTTTCTATCCATAGTTTGGGTCCTAGTCTTTCAACAATGCATCTAAGATCCGGGATTGGTGCAGCTTGATGCCAACTGGCGCTGCTTTGAAAAATTGCTACAGATCTCGTAAAGGTGACAACGAAGGGGAAGATCGATTTGCAGTGCCACAAAGCTTCACATTCATGGCCAGGGAAGGCAGGAAGGGTGGTCTCAAAACAGTACAGGTTTTATTTTATAATCATCATAATCTCTGCGTGTGTGTTTAAATATGACAGTACTTTGATTCAAACATTTGGCAGCAAACGCACCAATTATCTTTTCAGTTGCTTTTGAGTCGAGTAAATCAAACCACAAACTGATTATAAGTCACGCAGTGTACTCCCGCTCATATGCTCGATATTTTTGGAAACATCTGATCATTCCATTTAATTCCTGGATGACCAATGACCTGCCATGGGTTCCCCAAACTCCCCTAAAGGCATGCCAGGGGGTGGTCATGGCCTTGACCTAGATGAACGTGTACCCCGCAGATTGCGTTGCGATGGCAACTCCAGGGATATTTTCTGCATGGTGAAGGGTACTATGAGCGATGAAAAATTGGTACAACCACCCATCTTGGTGTATCCACACAGTTTTCTGCCTGTGACTGAATCTTTCTTTAATCGAATCAACTCCACTGATTTGCACATGACGGCTGTTCTAGACGACCAACGGTGCACAGAACTCATTGAGTTGGCCAACACCATTGAGGTGGATTTTCCTCACCTAAGGCGTGGTGTTGATTATCTGAGGTCCCTGACAAAACAGGACCGTCCAAGGCAGTGTTGCCCTGCATTGAAATTCATCGAAGCAGGCCCAAGTGCGATTCATGATTTAGGGGGCTTTGAGCTGGGAAACCGGCCACCACCACCCAAGCCACATAAGCTTCAGGTGGTTTTTCGTCATTAAAATGTCAATATGTCTTTGATTTGGGGTTGTGTGATACAACATTGGGGTCAAGTTGGTTGCAAAAAAGAGTGCTTGAGTCCCATCACTTGTGAAAACATCTGGGGTGCTGAAATCATTTTGCGCAGAAACTTAAATAGACATGAACTGGTGCACAAACAACTTCATACAACTTTGGTTGCCCAGGGTGCTTTTGCAAACCATTAGCCTCAATCTTGTGGACAGTGGTCGTTGTCCCACCAGTAGTTCCCAGTTGCGATGGGGGAATTTTCTGATGATCCCAGCAGTGAAGAAGCTCTTCAGAAGATTGCACTCTTCTTTGACAATGTTTGGAGCTAATTTGTTTCAACTTGACATTGAGAAATTTCACTTTGTTGCAACTTGCCAAACAACTTTCACATAAATGGTCTTAGGTCATCGAAACTTCCAATTTTGGGGAGTTTGTCAACCTCCGTGGCCGTGAGAGATTGGACAAGGCATTTAAGGGATGTACAAATAAATGACATGACCTAGTCCCCACCCAGCACCTCTTTGTGCAGGTGCTGACGAAGTTGCTCTCGCCCAAGCCTGTGGAACATCGGCTGGTGCTGGGTCTCATTCCGCAAGAAACGGTGAATGAGTTCTATCTGCCCCTGGTAGATTTTGATGTCTCAGCGAAGTCGAAATCCGGATGTGGGGAATGGGGGATGCAAAACAGGATCACTTTATATTGAAGAATCCACACAGAGTACACTAATTATTCTTGTGAAAATTTTGAAAGATAGTCACACAATAAAGTTTTAATCATCAATATGTTAAGTTTTGATTCCACATAAATACTTCACCCCTGGAACCTGCAACCTCCCTGACAGACTATCCGCAGAACACGCAACTGGCAGCATACTTCAGAGAGTTTCTGAAGCATGGATATCTTGCGAGTGCTGAATCCATTGTGACGAAGTTTCCATCAGGAGATAGCACACGAAGGATTCTCTTGGGGAGCGTCGGAATTATTGACGGTTTCTGCAAGATTATGATTATGACTGGGATTTGTATTATCATTGATCACCTGGAATCACGGTGGCATTTGTACTGCCAAGCCTCGCATCTTTTTTCCACTTTGTATTTTATCAAATCACTTACCATTGGAATGTCAGTTGATTTACTTCTGCAAAAATGGAATGTAAATTTCACAAAGTACATTGACAGTTCATGCGTAACATGCCATTTAATGGCGAGGTGTTTTCCAAAGTCATTCTCACCTGTACATTGATCGTTTGCCTGCACCAGGGTTCCATCATTTCCCCTCTAAGGAATTCACCGATGATCAACTTTTGCTGCCGGGGGTGAAGAAGCTTCTTGATAGTTTTTCCCTGGTGCGGTGTTGCTACACACACCGTTCAAACCCAGCTCACCATTATCTTGATTCACTTCGTCCCTTGCTCACCATTTAGTTATGTAGACAAATAGGTGAATTACGCCAGGAAAGGTTGTGATTGAAAGAAAAATCCTATTTAGAGATCACAAAAGAATGTGCGGCCAAGGCATTCAATATGTCACCTCGCAAAAACAGTCGCCTTCCGCGATTGACTATCTTGGTTCAATGAAGGAGGCAGTGGCAATTGAGAAGAGGTTAGCCAGTGTTGGGTCATCAAAAGCTTTGAAAGATGTCCTGGGTCGCTGTGTGAGTGAGTATAACAAGATGGTTACCAAGAAAGCTCATCGGGTGACTACAGAAATCAAGAACCTGATCCTGAACTTGTTCCCAAGTTTCAATATTAGAATCACCAATTGTTTTGTTTTTATCTTTGTTGATCCCAATTTGTTTTTTATGTCTTCGGCCCTTTGGGTTGGAACCTATTCAGAACACTAATCACTAATTGAGGCTGAGGACAGATGATGATGTGCAGCGAATCATCCACAAGCATTACGATTCGTATCCCCACACGCAGTCAGGCCTGGTTGTTTTGACAATCTTATTTTCAATATTTTCTCATCTCTTCAACCCCCATCTCGCCGCGGCCTGTGTGTTTGCCAGCTCTTCCTGTGGACGTCCTGCAGCAAGACTTTTGGGTGCCGGGCAGCTGTTCCAGAAGTGAGTCTTCGAAGTATGCAGGGAAACCACTGTTCAAAGAAGTGCTGACGGTAACTGTAGAGACTTGCAAGATGTGGATGGTTCGAGCTACAGAGGACTGTTTCCTTCAATTCCAAGATGGCGATTTTTTTCATAGACCCTAATCCGCCTAATCCTAATCCTCCCATACTTCTCAACTGAAAGTCACATCCTCCGCCCCAAACTGGTATGTTTTAAGCCCTGCCGTTTCTGTCATGTTTGCTTTTTTATTTCTTTCTGGGAATGAGTTGTAGTATCTCATCCGAATTTTGAAAATGAGTCGACACTTCATAAACCTTCCATGCACCAGCAGGATTTCAAGCGGCTTGTGAGTCCAAGTGATTCCGTCAAAGCCAAGGACATGTGTATGGGTAGTACGGGGTGCGAGTTTGAAATTAAATGTTGTCATAATGTGGGAAATACAGGTATAAAAACATAATATAAAAACAACATTTCGGACATCACAAGTCTAAGTGGTGCAAGATTTTTTCCATCAACAGTATGGTTATGCGATGGGTCATATATTTAACACGACTGTTCATCCCCACTGCTCTCCCCCTCCCACCGTGTAATCCCTGACCCAGAAGAATGCGCAGCTCAACGACGAGCAACAGCTGGTCTTGCACGACTTGCGCTGCCTCTGGGTGTGGCTTAAGCCCCGTTTGGATGGTGCTTTTCCAGCACCGGTGGTGGAAAAACACAAAGAGCTCTTCATGCGAGGGATACTTGGTGAATTTTTGGGCCCGTGACAAATTAAGAATGGCCAAACACGTCACAATTCTTCATTCGAACTTGGCCAGCGCCAAATCCAAACCCCATTTTATCGTGGGATTCTGTGGAATCCCGTCGCATTTCAAGGTGACCATTTGGCTGGCGCCAACCGGGGCATCCCCTTAACATCAAAAATGAATCAAAATCAGAGACCAGGATTAAACTGAGTTTTGTGATGTGATTCTGCAGGATCCCGTCACATTTTTGAAGAAAAAATTACAATCAATCACATTTGCATGATAAATCCCCAATCTCATTCGTGATTCAAACCCACAATCCATGGGAAATCATCAAGGGATTCTGCAGAATCCCGTCGCATTTTTGACTTGGATTTCAATGTCTGAGTGTGATTGGTTTTTCAGAAATCCTGAGGGCACTGGACTCGGATCTTGCTGGCGTGATGAAAGCTGCACAGCCGTTTGAATGGGAGAGAATCCCGTTCATATTGGAGGTTTGGTGAGAATCATAGAAAACCGAATGCAGGGCCATCATGGATTTTTTTGATAGCCATCATCCTACCCACAAAAAAATCTTTCCAACCAAGTTTCATTGAATTTATTGCCTTAACTAATTCTAAGAGATCATGACAATGTCAT
>Ga0126337_10003347_pt1 | contig 10459 bp, 4 predicted proteins | sample DipCmetagenome_FD_92527 | JGI IMG/M metagenome (GOLD analysis project Ga0126337, IMG submission 92527) | Coral microbial communities from La Bocana,Puerto Morelos, Mexico - Diploria C A metagenome | ecosystem: Host-associated > Invertebrates > Cnidaria > Coral | place: La Bocana,Puerto Morelos... | reverse complement strand
GTTGTGTTCTTGCTGCTGCACATCCGGCAACTCTCATATTGCTTCTCTCCACCCAGGAGTATAAATGGGTACCAGCAAATTGTTGGGGAAACCTAAAAAATTGCGGGGGAATGACCTGCGATGGACTAGCATCCCATCCAGGGGGAGTAGAAATACTCCTAGCCGCTTCATGCCACAGAAACATGGGATAAGTTCCGGCAGCTATGAGCCAGTCGGCTCCAAGGCTTCATTTTTTTTTCACATAATAATTTGATTACTAAAACTATCATAAAAAAATGTCGTTATTTATTTAGGCATTTAAAACATCAAAAATTGACTAAATTAAGAGTATTAATTAGACAGTCAAGAAATTGAAACTCTACAGTACATACTTATAAACTGACAGTGACTTAAGTTACTATCGTTTGTGATTTGGTCTCCATACAGTAGAGAAAAATTCAGCCTCCACTCTTTGACCCTAATCCTCACCCCTCACTCCTCCCCCGCCCCCGTCTCTTTCCCCCCTTAACTTTCACCTACGGAATAGACTTGACCATAAAAGAGTTTTTACAATCATTCACGAGAATTTAAGAAAACGATTAACAGAAGAATGAAAAGCTAATACATTCCAAACAGAATTTCTAAGAATCCAATAGCAAAAAAATGAGCACGACTTTGTTTTAAAATGCATTCATTTCCAACATTTGTTAACATTTGTAAATCATACACAACGCAAAACTCTAGCTACAGCTGGTTCCACGTGTAACTCTTGCAATCATCAAACATACTCACTGCGTCTTAATAGGTGCAACTCCAGGTCTTAACTTCACATCGGCAACTTTCGATGTAGCTTCTGATTGCAATTGTTTTTCTTCCTCAGCATTAGAAGCAGAGCTACCTCCGTTATCCTCCGCCGCTACACATCCGGCAACTTCATCCGCCATATTGAAGCAGCTTCGTTTCCAGTGCAGCTCTCTTGCTGTTGCTCTTGCTATAAGCAGAACCCAGGCTATCGAGCTTGACCGCGGTCGCAAAAATACCATATCCAGCGTATTTGCTTTTTTTTGAGTATATGAGAACTTTTTGGTTACTGATTTGTCAAAACAATTTTGTTCGGGTATGAGGAAACCGCACCTTGTTGATTCTCGTTTTTCCTGGAATGAGTAAGAAAATCACTATAGAATTTTCTGGGTTTTTTTTCACACCATTCCCATGTTCTTTGGAGAAGTACATGGTAGTTGCCATCAAAAATGAAATGCGACAGTTCTTTCCACTGGGACTTTCCAAAATGCAGAAAAATAATTGTACACACTCATACCGTCCAATTTTGCTCATTGAAAATTTCAGCACTACAACTAATGGTTTGCCACCGTTCAGCAATTTGGCGCAAAATTCTCACTCAAATGGAAGACCCTAGACTTGACCGCGGTCAAATGTCTCAGTTAGCTTTACTTTTTTTCCGTAACATTCAAAGAGAGGGTCCTTCTTGGTGTAGAAGGTAAAGGACATGTCACAATAGACCACCCGCTTACAAATCTATCGTTTTTATTGTTTACATCAACTGTGTCTTCTACACCAAGTAAGAGCTGTAACTCTGATACTAGCAGGTAAAAGATAATCTAAGGATATTGTCCTTCAATGTAGCCCCAGGGGGGGGTTGTCTCTTATATGGGCAATATAGGTATGTGCTGGTTGGGTATGGTTTTCAGCCGTTTTGGTCATAAATTGGGTATCGATTTTAGCCTTTTTGCCGCCATTTTGGTCACTAATAGGGTATCCATTTTTTTCAATCTAGTCTTCAATTTGCCCTCCTTCTGCCATCTCCCCTTTGCCTTCTTCTACCCTGTTTAAATGCCTGCTATGCAGGTTAGATAAAGCCAGCAACAAAAGCCCTTCCCCTAATAACCTTAGAGTCAGGTCAAAATAGGGTATGAAATTTTTGGTCAGGTCATAAATAGGGTAGGGAAAATCGCAGATTTTGGTCATAAATAGGGTAAAGGTTTTGGGAAGCAGGCCACACAACCATACCTAATTTTTCTGGGAGTACCCCACCCCCCAAGAGTGTAACCTTTTCAAATATTAAAATATACTGATGGAAGTTCAAAAAATTCCTGAAACTACCGTTAAAATTGATGGCATTTGTATAAAAGCGTAAGCCATACATAACTACAGTAAGCATATCAAATTACTTATAATTTTCATTTTTACAATAACTGTCCAATTTCTTGCATGCTGATTGGCTCGTTTTTATCATCAATAATAGTAATTGAAAACTTCAACTTGCATGCACAGATTTGCCTTTCAAAAACTCTATTATTCCCAGCATTTGACCAGTTTCATGTCTTGTTATGGCAAAAACAAATTGTCGTCAGTTTTTTTTATGGGGCCTAAAATAACTTACAAATTCTTTGTAAATAGTGTAAAATTAGGCATTATTTGTAACAAATCGATTATTGATACATGAAAGTCCTTGACTACAAAACACAATATCATTTGCATGTATTGCTTTGTATTTACAGATTTGAACTTAAAGGTTGTTGAGGAAACTTGGGTAATTCTTCTTGGCAAAAATACTTTTTGATCTATATATTTGGAGAGGACTTTTTATCTCTTTACAGTTTCCAAGAATATTTTTTCATTGCACATGCTTTAGCTGGCTTGATATTTTGTATCTGGTTTCATAATATATATTGAAATATTTTCTCCACTACTCCTTTCTATGAAATTTCCAATTCTCCTCACAAAAAAATTAAACAGCTCTTCCTTAGTTGATGTAAACTCTCCTACAGCAAGCACAGAAGTAGTCTTTTCATTTAAAAATTCACTTCAATTTACTTTTTATCTTTCAAAGACAATTTAAATTCTAGCACATACAATATAATGCAATATTGATTAAGTAAAAAATTTCACTTAAAAATTTGTCACTGTCAGTGCAGGGAAATTTTTTCCCAGTGTCATTCATTAATATTACATAAAATTATGTTTAATTAGAAGAGACAAACAAACGAAACCTTTAAAACCAAAATGCATAACTTGCATAAACCCATTACTGAAATATGTATTGACAACCAAAACAATGTTAGAAAAATTCATAGATATCATTACCTTCTCTAAAGAAACTCAAAGGAATTAAATGAAATTCCTTAACATTAACCATTTTCAAACTAGTGAAAAAAATAATTAATGCTGTTTTTTGTTTTTTCATATAAGTAAAAACAATCTACCGCATAAGGACCATAATGCATTGTATTAAAAGCTTAGATATTCATTTTAAATTTGATATTCCCAGGGGGCAAGAAAATAAGGATTTGATTGCATAAATCATTAGCAATCAAAGCCAAAACAGAAATTGAGCGGAGTATTGAAAATTATCCACTGTTGATAATTCTAAATCTATAGATGGAATATAATTTCTGGTATTTGCCCAGCAGATACAGAAGTTCCATTAGGGCTTGTATGTTCAATAAATGTGAATGTTACTCCCTCTGTCACCACAGTCGTGAAACCATCCCTTCCACTTTGAGAGCAAGGTCCCTCCAAGAGCAGATTAATTGTGTACACTACATCTTTCTCGATCAAATGGGCGCTATCGAATAAAATGTCGTGAAGTGTGGAACCTGTATCAGATGAAAAAGCCCTTTTACGCTCAGCCAGGACTTTGGTTTGTTTCAAAAGTTCCACACTAGTTGTGTAATCGCCTTCAATTTTGCTTGCTCCATATACAGCTATTCCTTTTACATAGATAGGTCGGTCGACCATGAATTTTATCGCATCGCATTTTCTTGTGTCGCAGAACCAGTCGTTTCCACAACAGCTTTTAAATCGTGAGCACCTCAGAGTTTTCTTTAGTATCGCTTCTCTGGGAGTTCGTGGGATTTTAGAGAATTGGAGTTTTGTTTCCATACTAGAAAAGAAGAACAAAAATATGTTGGTTGTTTCTTCGTATGACAGCATTCCCGATCTTGCAACTTCATCGGCGAATTCTAACGGAGACATTAAAGGAAACCTTACAAATTTCATGGCCTGAGAGGATACCACCCTCCTATTTTCAGCAGTCGCTTCAATGCCTTGTCGAAAGCATTCATTCTCAGACCAAGAATTAACAGCTTTGAACATTTGAATTTCCTTGGCCGATATTGTGTTTCGTTCTACAAGAAGCGACAAGGTTTCCACATCAAGGTCTGGAAATGCCTCTGACTCCAAGACTTGAGTTGTATACGTGTCTATCATCTCCCAGCATCTTTCTTGAAGTTTCTCTTTTCCTAAATATCTCGCATGACAGAGAACCGTTAAGGCGTTCTCCGGGTTCAAACTCGCCTCGACAAAATTTAAGCACTTGGCTGCAAGAACAGGCAACATGTACTTTTCTGCCAAATAAAGCACGCCTAGGGCATTATCCAGTGTCAAAACTGCTTCGTCTGTGTATACGAAACGCAGAAGTTCCATGAAGCATTCGACCTCGGAGTCACTAACGGCCACGTCGGACTCTTGTTCGGCCATTCGACCGTAAAACATAGCGAAAAACACCGGACTACTTATAGCCAAAACGTATTTATGGCCCGGAATGCGAACTTTATCTTTCCCCACCAAGAAGTGCACATCGCTAAGTATCTCGTTGTTAAACATAAGCTCGTTTCTCTCCCGCACTGTCGTTGCTTTGAGCTGGCATTTCTCGAAACTTGGAATCTCGCTTGCGGACGCCATCTTTGTTGTTGTTTCGACGTTGTCGTCGGGAATTTTTTGAATGAACAAAAGATTATGTAACCTCGCTTTGATTGCTGGGTAAGTAATTAATGAATGTCACGCAATATCTGATATAGAACGAAAGTCACCAAAGAAAACCATGTGATATCCTTTTATTTCCATCCGATAGATAGTGAAAATCGATGAATTACATCTGAGGAGGCATCTTCGAGAGAATGAATCTCAAAAGTGTATGAGGGCGGTGGTTTTCCACCCGTACAAATTCTAAAAATGACAGTGGGAAGTCCTTGTACGATTCTAATTTAATATGTCAGTTTAATATGTCAGTGGAAAGGCGTTGCCTGTTGTCTAGGACACAGTCAGTCGACTGACGCCAAGGACCTAAAAATATAGGTCACTTGGGATAGAAGACGAAAACATTTGATTCTGTGCATGTTTTCTTGGGCAAAAATCGATCTTAACTGCTAAAATAACCTAAGTATTCTTCCCATCTTCCCTTTCTACCTCCGGTTACTGCGAAAACAATACAAGTGATCCGCGTCTCTTATATCGCAATTTCTCTGCCTTTTTTCGCCGAAAGCAAAAATTAAATTGACGACATATTTCCGAATTTACAAATATCTCCAGGGCACGAAACATCCTTTCTTCCCATAATGACTCATCTCTCATGTTTCAAAATTAAACGTACTCACAGCAATAAAATTAACTCAAGTTGTAGAATGATCTAATTTACACGAAACATATTACGTGGCAGAGTTGTCGTAAGCTTGGTGCATATGACAGAGTCGTTTACCTTTACCTTAATTTTAATTTCGTACCTGAGGCGCTTTAATAAAGCCGTCACGCGTTATGCGTGTGCCTTCAATACATACAGCTGGCCCACCTATCATTGTTCAGATCTTCTGCCTCACAGTTCTTACAATGGAAGCACGCGCGACCTTATAAGCCCTCGTACTCCCCTGCAATCGACCCTTGCAACAAAGTTATTTTAGTCCCAACGAGTTATTTCAGTCCCAACGGATAGCAACCCAGTTTAGTTCGGTACATGGTCGTATGTAGTGCTAGGAAATAATCTATATAGGCGTATACAGCTAAAGACTTGGGAACGAGGTTGGATTATATGCCCTACCTGATGATTTTCCATATTCTCACTCCTTTTTTGCTTTAAAATACCTTGTTATTATCAAGAGAAACTAGACAGTGACCAGTGGCTTTAAATGACTGTTGCCTACTGACGTGCCTTTGATGGGCTTCCATGTCTCAGATATAGCTGTTTTCAATATGTTGTTGGCAAGCCTGACATTTTGCTGTTACCTTCGGTTCTCGGAAAACACCAGTTGATATTTGTCAGCCAAGAAATTAAAATATGGCATTTGCTCCATTACTGATTACTTTCAATTATTTTTTTTTAAGAAAAATAAAATTAAAAAAAAGCGATTTAAGCTCAATACAAATAATATCACTAATACCCTTGAAGCTGGTCAGGTTCATGAAATGGTGATGTAATAGTTAATGACCTCCCGTGATATAAGGAATACTTCCAGAGTTATCTGCTAAATTGACATGTTCAGTCCTCGTGACTTATCGCTGCAGGAAATGCCAAGCGTCTTTGAAAGTCTGATCTTCAATTTGTCAAAAGTCGGGTCTTGTTCCAAAGTCCTTCGCGCGATTTAAAAATCATGCAAGGTAATCGCCGCTCCATGGTTTTACTTTGCTTCTCAAATTCGTATATTAGTGTTCAAATTCGCATCGCACTGGAAAAAATCTTCAGTCACTTTGTTTCTTTCGCCAACAAATATAAAAATAAGTTCAAAAACCGAGTTGGCGGAAAACGTGGAAATCTATTATAATCTCTGGTAATGAAAAAAGGCTTTCAATGGGTTTTAACAGCCTTTCATGTCTTGATGGGATTTAGCCATCTTATTCAAGTACATCTTAAATTTCGAGTTGAGTTAGAGGGCCATTGCATCTTAAAAGGAAGAGATTTCCGATATTTGTTCGTAACGGGGGTGTACTCCCTGTTGTAACCACGACATATCTTCAGTTAACACTATTAATTAAGTCAATGGAAATTTGCGCAAAGATGATTTTTAAAAATTGTACCATACTGTATAGAACAATCGAGTCTCTTGCATATTTCAAGCGCTTTACAAGTTCTAAATTCTTATTTTTATTCGCGTGCAACATTGTGACAAGTTATCACAATTGCTTTCTCCATTAAGTAATGAGGCCATCAACATTTATCGGATAAATTACTCATCCCTGCTCTCACAGACATTTTAAAGTGCATAAGTTATTCGCGATAAGTGAATTATCAAGAAAAGACATTCAGCCTCTGGTTAAAGTAAGAGTGTTTGTAAAAGATCAATTTAACTCTCTGCTCTTTGCTCTCTGCACGTTTTATCTATAAATTTTCCGAAGTCTCTTGTACAAAGGTAGTCTGCTGAGGTCACGTTTTAATTTCAAGACCTGCGTTTTAAATGAGACAAATTTTCGTTACTGAGTCCGATCCCTCGAGAGATGTCTATAAACTTTGTAAAGTCACACGAGAGTGATTTTAAAATATGAAATGAATGATGACTGTTTCTTATGAATTATATGCCTGTAATTTTTACCGTTATCAGATCGCTAGGCCAAATTTGACAGACCAATAGTTAAAGTAGTTGATTATTTAGGGCTGTGTTTGCCTTTAGAAGTCAAAACATTTGCAAACTTCTGCCCCACCTACGCCGGACAAATATACCTGAAACCGCCAACAATTTTCTTCCTTGAGATAAACAGCGGTTGACACTTCAGAAGCCTTTATAAGAAACGGGTGTTACAGATGCAGTAAGGGGGTGTTACTGAGTCAAAGTCGGTCGGATCTAACGACAAGCGAAAAAAAGTTGCGTTTAAATCTCAAGAAGAAATGCCTTCTTTTGAGGTAAGAATTCGTCTTGCGTGGCCGCCTAAAAGCATGATGCTAACTTTGTATAGATAACAGTCTATAGATTATTCGCAAAGTTACAAAAAGCGCCGTGTACGCATCGAGCAGTCCGGGCCGGGGACATTCTGTTTTGTTCAGTTTTGAGCAACACACTTTAAGCTACTTTACTCTGACCGTGGGTACCGGCGAATTTAATGCCAGGGGTAGCCCTACGATGGACTAGCATCCCATCCAGGGGTGGTAGAGGGTAGAAATTTTCCTAGTCGCTCCATGCTACAGAAATCGGAGATAACCACCGGCCTTATTGGCTACTGGGCTCGTATGCAGACTTTTAAAGTGATGTTTAACGGTAAGGGCATTGCTCGCTCAGCATTATCAGAGGCAGAGTTAGTAATTAACTCGCTAGGAAGGCGTAATTGAACAGATGGCCCTTAATGGATCTTAAGCCGACCTGTTCCTAACTTCCCTGGAATAAATAGCCTGCGTAGCAGTCTTTTCCGTTTCCTTTCAGGCAAGCGGGAGTCGCGCGAGGGCTCGGGGACAGAGGTGACAAAAAAATTAGTGGCCGTTCCTCTTTTTGCTCTCGCCCCATGCGTTCGCGCGACTTCCCCTTGGCTCTCGCTTTCTCCCGGACCCTCCCTCTAAGAGGAAACGGAAAAGACTGCTACACAGGCTATGGAATAAACCGCAACTGAGTTTCTTTCGCACCTGTACTTTGTTTAGGTTGTTTTAACAGTCTTGAAAAAACATACCCGGCCAAACTAGTTGCACATTTCTGATGCAATAACAGCCTACGTGCACTCCCTTGATAGTGACAAATCTTGCGCTTCGCGTGTGTCAGTCATGGTCGAAAAGCCAAATTAAACCCAAGATCAAATTTTATCTCTGGATATTATGAAAACCGATCCGATTTAATCGTACTGCTGCGATTATATATTAAAAAATACCCAGAAGCCCGTGATGATATACTCAAAACCTAGTGACCAACATGCGACGTGTTCAACATGGGTCCAACATCTACGGGAAGTCAGCTTGGCCGTCTTTATTGAAAAATGTTGTGAGAGGGCTGATTCAGAGATCTACATTTAAAAATAGTTTAAGACAAAAGCTGTAGCGGAAGAAATTTATTTGACTGAAAAAGTGATCGAGTTTCTTTTAGGCTAAGAAATAGGACTGATTGCAGCACTCTTTCATAATAAAAAATTGAGCCGTCATAGCAAGCTCAAGGTATTAATTTTAATTAACACGATGTCTTTCGCCTCCGTCTTAACTTACGTTTAACCTAACTGCCAACCGGGAAATGACAAGAAATCTTTGATAACAGACATGGATCAATGTGGTTTGACACTAGTGCCTTTTGATCTTTGCCTGAAATGTCGACCACGTGTGGTTCATTGAATAATTAACTCAGATTATATTGTTGTGGAACGTGGCATTACTCAAGTTTTGTAAACAAGAACTGTACACCATGTACTCGTCTATCAACTGTTTGTTGCTTGCGGATTTCCCGCCTGGGATTGAGGTGGTGCTGGTAAGTGGAAGGAGAGATCCTGGGAACTAGGTTAGATCACTTGTCTCGACTTGTGAGGTGGGGCGGAAATCAAATCATGACTTTACATTCCCAGTCGGTTTAATTCCATTTTTAAATTCGATTAAATTAGAAGAGCCCCGAAACCTATATTGCACGCCATATCTCGATTTTGAAGCAAAATTGTTCTGCTAAAATCGATCGATAAATCCATGTTGTCAAAAGAAGGGCAGCAAGCGCTGAAAACTTGTTTCGAGGAACTTCATTTGAGATGAGATGCGAAACGACAGAAAAATCCGAAGAAGATAACATCTACCATGCTCTTTTCACGTGAATTCTCGACAAATATGGCCAACATCTTCACGTGAATAACGTACTAAACACGACTTCGTCAAAATCCCTTGACTCAAAAGTGTTCTAGCCTGCACTTCCTAACCGTTGGCAATTTATAGTATTAGTTACTAATTATATCGGATTATATTGGATAAAATGTCTTAATGTTGCTTCTTCATGACGTTCTTTCGAAAATTTTTGTTGGATGTCTCTTTCATTACGTAGCAAACGGTGCCTTGCGTGATGACGTCACACAGGAAACATAAAATGTCGCGAGCGTTGAAATCATCATATGGCAAGACTAGAGTGTTCTAAAATATTAACCTGGAGAAAATGTCTTCCTACAGGACCTACACGTCAGACGGAGAAGACACGAGCAGGAAAATCACTGCGATAAAAGCTATTTAAATGTTCCATAACATTCCATAATTAAATGGCAAAATCGTCAAAAACCGTGCGCTAAGACCCACAGGTTTTCCATACATTAAGCTGCTACAATCACATCAATCAATTATACATTTATTTAAACTCGTATTTTAGATTAGAATACAAAAGCGCTATTATCTCCGACTCTCCCTTGAAATTATTTACAAGCAGACATAATAATTTTAAAGAGTTTTAACTTTTCTCTTAAAATTAGTTAGATCCGGTGCCTTTGTTATCGTGCGACAGAGAGTTCAAAGAGGAAGTACACAAATAGCAAAAACTTTTAAGTCAGAAAGTAATGGTGGCTACCTTCGGTACAGGGAATCATATTTACAACTGCGAACCTGAAACAGAGCTGTTAGTTCTGAAGGTGCCATATTGGCCAAGCAATTGTAAACTTAAGTCAGCATGTCCTGTATTCTCGCATTTTTCAAGGAGACCATATCTAAATCATCAAGTAAAGAAGAATAGCGGTTGGTATAATCATAAAGCGGCCTGTTTGTTGAGTAGTCCCAGTTTGTCACTATTGCCTTTTTCCACAAAAGTACCAAACAGCACTGCAG
>Ga0126337_10003346_pt1 | contig 10459 bp, 6 predicted proteins | sample DipCmetagenome_FD_92527 | JGI IMG/M metagenome (GOLD analysis project Ga0126337, IMG submission 92527) | Coral microbial communities from La Bocana,Puerto Morelos, Mexico - Diploria C A metagenome | ecosystem: Host-associated > Invertebrates > Cnidaria > Coral | place: La Bocana,Puerto Morelos... | reverse complement strand
TGAGCACGGAGATCAAAGATAGTCTAAGATACGTTAGCTGTGTTCGATCAGCACAGCTTGCATTGAGCACGGAGATCAAAGATAGTCTAAGATACGTTAGTTGTGTTCGATCAGCACAGCTTGCATTGAGCACGGAGATCAAAGATAGTCTAAGATACGTCGGTGCAGGGCTGTAGCTAGGTTGATGTTAAAAGGCAACATTGAAGCCTGAAAATATTGAACAAAAATATGTTACACACAAAACTTTAAAACACAAAATAATGTAACTCAATTAATCTGATTTGTTCTCTTTTTTTACCTTAGACCAAGATAAAGTCGTCCATTCTGCAGGACAAGATACTTCATTACAACGTTGGAAGAGGAATTCAGCACCACTCGGTTTCTCTATCGCGTCGCATAGTGATTCGTCCAGTTTCTCATAATATGAAGCATTAAACTGTTTTCGGCAGTACAAACGTCGAGAATGGCTACCATTTCCACACGTCTTAGAACACTCGTTCCAGTCTGTTAAATGCCACCTTTGAATGAAAGAAGATAGCATGTGTTTCAAAATTGACTATCCATTTTCAAAGACAAGGTCAGTGTGCAGATACTTAACAAATACACCGATGCAGATTGTTGTAGGCTATTTATACCATCACACCCTATATATCACACTCAACGTGCACAGCCATTTCTCTGTAGAACACCGCGTAAGGCGGTCGGAAATTTAGTTGTTCTTTTTTTCATAGATGTATTTAAAAAGGTTTTTAAGAATTATGTACCATATGAAATAGTCAGTGGTTGTTTACAAAAAAGTAGTATTACTCGATTAACAAGCAGCAAGATTGAAACAGTAATACTTACTCTGGAGAACAACTGCGTGTGGTGCAGACTTTCTGTGATTTAGGTTTAATTATGGCTGAGCAGGATTGGACCGAGGCAGGCGTTTCGTCATCTGATCGAACACAGCTAACGTCTCGACTTAAAACTCCTACAAATGTAAAAAGTCTTCAGTCAGTGAGTTGTGTGTCCCGGGAGGAGGATAATACAGTATTAAAAGACTGGGAGTGATTATCGGAAAATTTGAATTAATCTTCTTTAGGGTATACCAATCTAGGCATGGCTCAAGATTTATTTGACTCTTGAAAGATACCACTTAGACAAGACAGTTTGTTTTATTACTTCGAATACACATTAAAACGGATACTTCGACGACTAATACTGTAACTCCACCTGAACACCAAAGTGCCGTAGAAATATCTTTGACTTGCACCTTCGAGACTTCGAGCATCCCCGGCCTGTTCAAATGGGAATGCACCAGGCTTATCTGCTCGTTAACGACGGTCGTCCAAAGCAACTTGTCTGAGAAGACTCGTCCAACAGAAAGTTGATAACGAATCGACTCCCCAAAAATCAGTTCTTCATTAAGTAGGCGAGCAGTCAGAGCACAAAATGTAAACAAATCGCTTCGATGCGACCCGAGTGTAAACCTTCAACCCATACTGCTATTGCAAGCGGTAAAAGAACGATAAAGGTCTCAATTTTTTGCAATCAGAATGACGTATAAATGAAAGACATTTGCCACTCGTTATGAACTGAAATAAAAGCAGTCTACTGTCTGTCTGTCTGTCTGTCTGTCTGCCTCTCTTTCGGGTAATAAACTCGATCTAAATTCGCGCCTGCCCTTTCTGTTTTGTGCCGCTGCGTTCTGCTGGGGAATGGAAGCTCTTATGAAAGTTCTTTACCATGCATTTTACCTCTTATTGGTGGACAAACAATCAACAACGAGCTTTACCTTGACCACATGTCACTGAACAGGCAGACCAATTTCCAGTGATCCATTTTGAGGAAACATTCTGGGCAGCCTCGCCGGACTTTAACGGCCTGTAGTACTGAAAGTCAACTCCTTGATTTCTTTCGTATAAGAAAATAAACTGAAATATAATAAAACAAACAGCAAAATTAAGTGGCTTTGAATTTCTTTAGTACATTTTTTAGCGGTGTATTTGAGAAGCTTTAAAAAAAAGGATGTAAAAAGCACACTAACCCTCAGTTTAATCCTTTTCAAAATTTTTGAAACGTGTGATATATACTGTATAATATATACTATATATATATGTACTGTATATACTGAATAAAGACATTACTAGTCTATAATCATCATCATCATCATCATTATCATCATCATCATCATCATTATTATCATTATGACACTCAAGAAATATCAGACACCCTGGTTAGGAGGTTGAGTGACTTTTTCCAGATTTTGTTGCTTTTCACAAGTCAAGTTTGCTTCCATCCCACCGGCCAATTGGCACAAGACAAAAGAAATCCACCCTTGTTGTACATTTACTTGTCGTCGGATGCAAATAAATATATGAAAGAACATATATTTCAACCGCGGCCGGGAGAAGAATATGAATTTATGATTGATCATCGCATTTATACACACAGCTGAGGTAGTTGTGAAATTGTTTGAATCATTCACATTCTACGGGTATATTACGAACTCACAATGTGACCAGCTCCCAGATGGCTTGATAGCTCAGTTGGTAGAGCACTGCACCAACATCGCAGAGCTGGGTCATGGCGTGGAATCCCGTTCAGGCCTGAATTTTTTGGGGGGTTCTAATTTCACAACTGCAATGATCAATCATGTCTTCGTATCTTTTTCCGCAGTTCAAATATATGATCTTACATATATTCATTTATATTATCGTTACTGTTATTCTGTTGGTTTTTGTTGTTGTTTTGTTGTTTTCAAATTCATATCCTTACCAACACTCGGAAAGGCACGTTTGTTGGTCCATCCAGTATAATGGTATCGGCGTACTTATTTGCTTCATGTTTGAATACAATCTTTGTTCCTTTATAGTAAACAGTTCGACTCCAAGATGGAAGTTTAATTACATATTCCCCCGTTGTATTGTCTTTAATGCCTGTTTCAATTAAAAAAAAAGAAGCAAAGAGAACTCGTCTCGTAAACAAGTTTCTCGCGGTAATTTTAAGAAGTATACCTACAAGGCATCCATAAGGTTAAACACACTGCACGATTTATACTAGTTTATAGTTCTTTTCCAGTACTAAATTCTCGAAAAGTTGGAGACGGCTTTGTTTGGAAGAAATTAGTTAAAATCACACAACAGCATGCGAATGTCTATCTCCTGTTCATAATATGAAGGAAAGCTTAGAATCTAGAAACCATAAGCGAATATTTACTTGTATTCTTACTTAAGATACTTAATCAGTGTACATAAAGAAGCGGGGAAAGGTGTTAAGTCTTCCTTTGTTGTTGACAAAAATACAGAAAAGTAGGTTTTTTAGTGACAGAGCTCCGAAACGTACCCAGCATATTGTAGCCTTTTTGTCTTTGAATGAATCTGGCGTTCACTGCGCCCACAGGTAGTACAACAATTGGGTTGTCACCGTTGAAACCTGGACCGCAATTGAAAAGAAATCATTTACAACGGTTATTTCATGTACATGTGTCAATGAATAAAATTAGAATTGTTTATTTCCACTTACTAGGGACACTACTTCAATAAGATTGTAATTTGTCTTGAAGCACGTAATTTCCATCACACTGAATATGACATATTTAATTGCGGTTAAGGATAATCTAGGACACTGTTTTTCTCTTACCATAGTCTCTGGCAAATTTTGTGTAAGAAGATTTCTCTAAAATACAACGGTCTCCATTTCCACCACAGATTCCACAGCGATCCTTTCTCTTTCCAGACTCCAGCACATGGTCGCAGCCTACAGCCTTAGAGAAATAGAAATGCGATAGCTCAAGATTATTTCCATTGTTGCCTCCGAGCTATGTATCCTTCACAAAAACATTTACCTTGCAAATTCTTCCTTTTTCTTTACACTTGTATTTAAGTGCTTTTGTTGTTTCAAGGTGTGGTGTTTTCCGGATCAACTGACTGTTTTTTAAGTGAGCCGAGGTTAGCTTTAAGTGGCTAAACGTTGCTTTATAAATTCAAAATCAACAGACGCGTATAAACGCGTATAAACGCGTATAAACGCGTATAAAAACGCGTATAAACAGCTACTCCAATTTCTTTAGGAACGCTTCGTTTATTCTTACCCGACATTTTCCAGCAATGCAGATATCAAAAATGTCTGGGCGGTTGGTGCATCGATTTCCATCAGCAACTGGGCCATGCCAGGTAAGTATACGTCCTGGACTAAGGCAGGCAAGTTCACAAGGATCTACAAAAATGGAGAAGTCTTAGTAACTTCTAGCACTGATGTACACATTCGCCACCTACCTTCAAAGATTCGCCACCCCAACCATTGAACCCGGGTTTTTTTAATGAAAGGGGGGGGGGAGATGTACACAATATCTCCGAGTTAGATTGAAGAGGTTATGATGAAAGTAAGTCATGGATCCGAACTTAAGGCTGGAATTGGAAAAAGTGCCCGTTAGTAGAGCTGTCCGCTTACGAGAGTTATTCCCACCTTAACAAGAGGGAAAACGGTAAAAAAGGGGAATTGAAAGCAGTGTCCGTAAGTAGAGCTGTCCCCTTAAGAGAATGTCTGTTAGGGGAGAGTTGACTGTATTAATTCTGCTTTTCTGGGAAAAGAGATCTGTTATAGATTTATTTTTTAAACAGCCTAACAGAGCATACCTTTCACGTAGTAGGTTCTTGTGCCAGGTCGTATCTTCTTGCACTGCAAGTCCCGATAAGAAGGCAATGGACATTCAATCTAAATCAGGAAGACAGAAATATTAATAATTTTTTCTAGACTATTTGTATTGCCCCGTAATTAATAGACTTAAATGTTCTATACCTGGTACCCCAGGGATAATAGTCAAGAAAATTTACTTTCAGAATGATTGTTATCGTAGTTATCAACTCAGTGACGAGGATCAATTCTGCTCTGTAGTGACCCTTTCGCCTCGTTGTTAGCCTTAATTTGCAAACGAAAGAATATTTGACCGCAGATTCAACTAAATGTAAGCTATTACTAGTTTTCTCGAAGCTTCCCAAATTAAAATGAATTATTATAGTAGACTTGTAACATTTTTGTTAAAAGCAAAATGATTCCTTTCCCTTGTAGCAGGGTAGAAGACATGTTTCGATAATGATTGATGACGATGATTGTTATCTTCCATACGTTCTTGCGTTAGATGGAAAGAAAAAATGGTATACTATACTAGGCCACATACTATGCACTATGCACTATGCACTATGCACTATGCACTATGTACTAGAATAGAGAGTGAGTAGTGTAGCCAATCAGAGATTGGCATTCGCGGTGGAACGCTACTAGATTTATACTAAAACTCGATCGAAACACGGTACATGTTTTGTTTCTTAATGTATTTCAGGGACCAACCTACATCTGTATTTGTTTTAATGTTCATAATAAGAACAACACACGTCTCCTAAAAAGCGGAAACAAACCTGTGAATTACATATTTTCCACTCTCCTTTCGTTGATCCCAAACAATCATTCCCGTCATTTTTAGGTCTGCAAAACATTGGCTTGTCGTATAAATTTAAGGTTAAGTATTCTATCACCAAAGTAAGCTCAAATTAGGCTCTATTGAAGGAATTGCATTTGAGCTAAAGAACAACCAAAGTAGAGTCAAGGGTTAAAAGTTATTTAAACATTCATGTATACCACGCATTTTATAAAATAAACTTATCTCTCATTTCTCTACAAACAAACTCTTATGACTTTTCAAAGTTATAGAAAGACTATGCTCCCATGACAACCATATCTTGACATGTATCTTTTTTTGACGTTATGAATTCACTTAGCTTTTTGTAATAAAAACAATAAAAATGTTAATTTCTTGAATTAACTTAAACATTTTTGATAATACTTTCAGTATCATTAATTTTAATTCAGTTTTAATCGTCTTTAAAGGTTATGGAAAATGGACGGTGCCTTTTTGAAGCTCTTGACGTAAGAACTACGTCACATCACGTCAACACGCTATGTTGGGAACGTGAAACAAAGAGAACAAGAAATACAAAAAGAACCGATAAAATAAAAATAGCCACGTTCACGTCACATTCACTTTTTACTTTTTACTGACTAGCTGCCAAAAGTTAAATCAGTAATTTGCCTTTAGAGTTAAGTCTAAACATGGCAAAGAAATTGAAAAAGAGAAAGAAAATAATACAGTATTCATTGATGATAGACACTTACGGTGGGTTGGTACACGTCCTCTCTCTGTATTGCACTCCTCCCCCACAAGTAGCAGAACAACGCCTGTAATCAGACCACTTACTCCACCCTCCGTTAATCCTTGTAGAACCATTGTCCACACACTTGCCCTTGATACACCACTGGTGGAGAATAATAACAAAGCGCCTGAGATAAATGACATAAAAGAGAGGGAGAAATGATGGTCGGTAGTTCCTTTTTTTTTTTTTTTGCACTATTCTTGAAACAAGCAAACAAACAAACATACGAAACGTGTCTACTCTTGTACGTTTGATCTTAATTTCTGCACTGTACAGCTGAGCCATTGAATAAAATTACAATGGAATCAGAGCGTTTTTAATGATAGTGTTCATAAGGAGTTTTGACATTTAAGCACCACAGTCATCAGTAGCTGGATATTATGAGTTGGAAGTGGACATACATGCCGTGGTCCACAATTTGTACCATCAGCAGGGGGAGCAAATCGGCTATGGCAAACCGCACTTGCTGTTCTTGAACACCACAATTTAGCACAGCTGGACTGAAAAAAGATTAATGACATATTAGTTTGGGTTCCCATAACGTTCTATTAGAATTGAGTTATTTGTTTCTGACATTAAATCGCTTGGCCCAAGCCTTTTTTCTCTAGAATGAGTGACCGTCGGTACTAACAAATAAAAGTTTTTTATGTTATTCTATTTTTTAAGAAACTCGTCAAAAGAAGTACCTTTCAACAAAGAAAGGAGCCTATCTCACCAAAAGTCGAGAAAAAAGCGAAGGATTTTAAAGATATCCGAATAATTATCAGCAGAGTCCTGAAATCATGTTTGAAATTCATTCCCGGCGAAATCTCCCTTTAAAAAATCAAAACCTACCATCTATCAGATGATGCAACTTTAGTGTAATGATAAACAGAATAAAATAAAAACCGATCGTGGGAACGGAACTCAATAACAAAGTTTACTGTACGTGATAGCTCAGTTGGTAGAACACTGCACCGGTATCGCCGAGGTCATGGGTTCGAATCCCGCTCAGGCCTGAATTTTTTTCAGGCTTTAATTTGACAACTGCTTAAGTTGTGTGTATAACTGCGATGATAAATCATAAATTCAAAGTTCATTGTACCGTGCATTTGTACTCCTGATGGGCACGGGTACTTAGGCTCCCCCCATTCCACCTTTTTCTAAACTCCGATCTACTGCGTTCCTCTCGAGAAGAAACTTCGGGAAAGAGAAGGCGGGCTCATTTCGCGGTCAGCGGCTTAATATTGAGCCCAAAGAACACTGTCTGTCTGCATCATACCCAGACAGTTGGACCCTGACCAACGGTCCTCCCTAAAAGTGTGGCACTACACAAATGGCTAAAACATCTACTTAGTATTTCCCTCATAATACATTAAACACAAAATATCGGACAACTTGCCTTTAAGGCCCGACATTGTTGCCACCCCGCGCCGTAGATAAATTTACATTGCGTATCTCCATTGTACAAATTACCAGGTAATTTCCTATCAGAGATCTTCAAGTTGTTAGAATCAGGGAGAGTTATGATCCGCGGAGGATCGTCCAAACACTTTGAACCTGGACCACTGCAAAGTGTAAAATATAAAAAATAATTACCTCCTGACTAAACTAGATACTTGACTTTTAATTTATTTCATTATGATGTCAAATAGAGAAAGTCTAGCAGACCTTTTCAGAATATGTTGTGTTGTATTGGAAATACCACAAAATGTTATCTTGATTTGCTCCCCCTCCCATAATTCATCTTGGTGTTCAACGTACATTTCGACAATGTGCAAGCGAAGATACTTCCAGTTAAGTAAAACTCTGGAGCACTCGGTCTTTCGCAGACATCTTCTGTAGTCTTGTGGAACATAAATGTTACGTCTCTTACACATTGAACATACACTTATAAATTTTTGGCAACACTATTGGCCATTGCATTAGATAGAAACGACCCATCACCAAAAATATGTCTTTTAGACATTTCGGCCTTTTGAATTCACTTTGTGCCCCTTCAAGAAACTGGTCCTCTCCCTACCTGAACATTAACGCAAATATATTGTACAAAAAGCAGAATTTTTAATTTCCTGGTATAACGCACGACTGCAATAAGAAATGTTTCAAAAGCTCGCATTTTCAATGAAGGCAGAGCACTTCTCGTGACGTCTTTAACATAACAAACCTGAGGAATCCCTGAAGCACATCTCGACTGCATGAAGACCATTTCAAGGCCCCCGCTCCTCCTGGTAAAACTGTAGACATGATGTTTACTCCATTTGGACACCTATGATCTCCATCGTGTCCCAAACCAATACTGAATGAGAGAGAATCGGTGACTAAAACCCAGATGTGCAAGTTTTCCTTGTGTATAAGTAATAAAATCACCATGATCCCAGAACAAATTTTTCCTTTTTACATTTCTATGTGCCATAGATAGTACCAAGAGCTTAGTTAGCATGCCAGACCAAGTTGAATTTTTAATTAGAAAAATAAATATTTTCACGGGAGTTTAACAAGTCAAACATAACTAGCCTCCAATAATAAAGGTCGTCAGGGCTGGTACTCGCTGGAAAGAATCGATTTGATCTCTCGCAGAAATGCTGCCATACTGCCTATTAAGCTAAACGTACGAAGGCATGATTGATCATCGCAGTACAGTTTTACACACAACTTCAGCAGTTGAGAAATTAAAGCCTAAAAAATTCCGGACTGAACGCCGGGGATTTGAACCCATGACCTCCGCGATACCGGTGCAGTGCTCTACCAACTGGGAATCATGTTCAGCTCATGGGAATCGTATTCATTTAGCCAATTATGCCTTCATATCTTTCTCTGCTGTTCAAATCAGTATGATCTTTCATATGTTTACTCGTAAATTAAACTTACTTGTGTCCAGTTTCGTGTAAAATAATTCCAGCGGTTTGTAGACCCATGTACCCGTTCACATTACCAGTGACTCTGTATGAGCACATACCCCCAGCTAAGGCTAGACCTAGAAGTAAGGATTAAAGTCATTTCCTGAAGCTAAGGGCGAATAGGAAGAGAACAAAGACACTGATAGAATTAGCTCTTAGAACGTGCACCAGGGATACTGCGGAAAACATTATGTTCACTAGAAATGGCTGGTTCCAAAGAACTACCAACTAATTCATGTAATTCGTATGTAGGCGTGGGTTCACATGATTTTCAGCTGAAATTTACAACAAAATATAACAGAGTTTAAATAAATAAATAATCAAACAACGAATAAATAGCATGGTTACCTCCACCAGATCCACTGTATAGAGGAAAAAAAAGGAGAAAGAAAATGTCAGCTGTTGCCTGCAGTGCAGCTGTTTCGTCAATATAATGAATTATTAACTTGATTTCCTGATTGATTTTTATTGACACTAATTATGTAATTACGCCACGTGAATAAGCCAGCTTTCAGTTCAGATATTTTAGAATCGAAGTACGTGTATGTTTTGCTGACCCGTCTTCTGTTATACCCCGACCTGTTTTATCTGTTGCTGACCTGAACACCGTGAAACAATCCTAGGCATCGTCAAAGAAGTAAGTTCTCAGTGCTGTAATTCTAGCTAATAGTTTTACTCGTAGTTTTACTCGAATGTTAATGTACCAATGGATCCTGTTCAGTTTCTCAAATGTGTTTCGTTCTTTTCTTTAGATCGAATAATATTTATATTGGAATAAATGATACGATTTGCGTAACCTAGTTGGATTGCCCGCTTGGTTTTATTGGACCACAGGCGGTATTTTAGAGCGAAATGCTAGATAAATCGGTTCGATGCCACCATCTTGGATTGTAACTGGATGCTTGACCGGTACAGGGTTTTAACCCCTACTCCCTCTTCAAATATCTCCTCGCCCCAATTCTCCACAGTTACTGAATCCAAGATGGCGGTCTAATACGAAAATGTGCACTCGCGTGCCCAAAATACGCCTGCAATGCAGGCTATGTCAGCTGTTGACCGTTAACATTTATGAACAAGCTATGCAGTAGCAATAACAATCTTTTTTCCCTATTCGTTCTCAGTTCTGAGTTACAGAATTTCACTGACGGGTTTTTCGAGGAGAGGACGCAATTTAGATACTGCTACTGATATATCTGAGCGATATCACAAAAACATGCCCGCTAGGTGTTCGCCGGCTCGAAGCCCGATTTCAGACATAACCAGTGGCTCTAAACCTAGGCGGGGGGGGGGGGGGGAAGAGGAAAACCCCCAAGGGGGGGGCGGGGGGGGAACCCAACAAGGGGACAATTTGGCGGGGGTTTTCGCCCGGGGCGCCAAAAAGAGGGGGGG
>Ga0126337_10003344_pt1 | contig 10460 bp, 10 predicted proteins | sample DipCmetagenome_FD_92527 | JGI IMG/M metagenome (GOLD analysis project Ga0126337, IMG submission 92527) | Coral microbial communities from La Bocana,Puerto Morelos, Mexico - Diploria C A metagenome | ecosystem: Host-associated > Invertebrates > Cnidaria > Coral | place: La Bocana,Puerto Morelos... | reverse complement strand
TTTCTGTTTAAAAATAAACATGAATCCACCTTTAAAACCATTCCTTACATATTAACTGCTGCGTAACTTAAATCGTCCATAAAAACTATTAGATACTAATTAAAGATCCCGTCTTGTTAAAACTTCATCTTTTGCCACAGAATGGAAAACGCTTTAGTTTCGAAGCACTCTCTATCTTCAATTCGTCTAATTTTCTCTTGTCCATTCATAATCTTTATGTTCCTTTGTACATATTTGCCTTTCGTAGCGTCTGCTAAATAACTCCTAGACTCATTCTCAAATGTTCGTACACCACGTAGCTTATACTGACTGCAGGCGCAACTTTCAAAAAATTAGGTGCAAGTCCCCTGTAAAGTCCGCGCGGTCCATCTTCTTTTAAAATGTGCTTGAACACTGAAACCATGTTATCTCCTCTGCTGGAAGTACGAGACCGTGCTGAGGAAGAAAGTAGAGGTTTTTCGTTTAGTGTTTTTGTGCACCAACTTTTCAGAACTAACAATAAGGAAATGTATGTGAACCAGTTGAGGAGAGTTCATATTTCATAGGAAGAAACTCAAAAGCTTTCTTAACGCGGAAGATATCTCTTACTGACCGAGTTCGAGGTCCGTACTGTAAGTTACGGACGGAGTTTTTTCCCTCTCGATTTATCGAAGGGAAAAACGGGGACTCGTAACTTAAATTTTTTCTGACGCGTTCGTGAACGATTTGTATTCAAGCTGAACGGATTCATATTTCTAACGCACCTCGAAGGCAAAACGTTTAATTGTTTAATCACAAAACAATTTGCCTACAAAAACAGCTTTAAATTTAACCAATCACAGCCCGCGTAGTAACTGAGGGTTATACATGTAATAAGATACATACATTCGAACCTCTCGGTAAGCGACTACGTAAAATCTCACGCCTATGTGGTAGCGTACGGGAAGTGGTCGCTTACGATATCAAAATTGTGCCTGCGAGGTTCGACTGTAATACAACGAAACGTTCCGTCACTCCATACCTTGCGCTTGCAGTCTAGTTCTTACTAGAGAAAGAGGATAACTAGCTAACTGTCCACATGTGCTTGACGCTGTTCCACAGGCTAACAACAAAAACACTCCAGGATCAGCAGACTCATTCTTGTGATAATTGAGGTAAAAGTTTTTAAGTGTCTGAAAAAAAAAAAGGTAAAACGACCGTGAGCTGTTAAATTTAAACAAAGTGACCGTCTTCCTCCTTCCTGCGCTAAAATTTTACAACAACATTCAACTATAAAAATTGGTTAAGCATTTCACAAAACAAAGAAGTATCAAATTGACCTCATATATTGCAAGATCTATTCCAGCATATGGTATAATTCCTAAAAGACTTGGGAACAGTCCACGGTAAAAGCTCCTGATTCCCTCAGTCGTAAAAATCACATAAGCTGCGTGAACAAGCCCTCTATACTGTCCTGTCTTACGAAGGGCCAGTCTTGTTTTTAGAACCTACAAACAAAAAAGAGATAACTGCGCTTTTTGTGGGCATTGGACAAGTGAAAATGTCATATCAACAATGGAAGGAAAGAAATAAATTATAGCACTTAATCACAGATAAATTTTCAGGAGAAAAAATGCCAAGCGATGTTGGCAGCTTTGCTCATGTATCATGTTTGAGTTCGAGTGGAAGAATAACGCACAGCCTAAGAAACTTTCAGTTTCCAAAAGCAAATCATAGATTGACTGAAGCACTTTTAGATTTACGTGAAGAAGCATAGTTTACATTGATGCTTAGTTTTTCATTTTCTTAGCTTATATTTGAGTGTTTGTTGCAAAGATATTGAGAATGAAACATGTCAGTTTCGTGACTTAGGTTTTGTTTGCTTGTTTTTTTTGCTGTGGTAATTAATTCACCTAATTGATTGTGATAGACATCTTTCAACTTGTTAATGGCATTCCAAGACTGTATAACGTCGTTCATGATTTCTACATTCTCATCACTTGCTGCTTATCACAACAGCGACATAGCACAGGTAGCAAGTTATTACAAGTTAATCAAATTACCTCAAGTGGGTATATACTTGTCTGTGAAGCCACACCAGCCATTGAACCTGCCATTAGTCTTTCTCTCACTCCAAGCTGCTTTTCGTCAGCACCTAATAACTTCTTGGCCTGGAAAAAGAAAAGGTTTAAAAAATAAACCATAACAATTTTGAGCAACGTTCTGGTATTTCAGTCAAAACTATAGCATCTATCCACTGTTCAACACATACCTTTTCATAGGCAAAGAACTTTATGGCTGATTCCGGTGCAATTTTCACCACGTTAGCACCATTTCCTCTCCACAGTGATTTGATTCCACCTTCCTTTACCATCATTGTAAAACCAGATGTAATCGATATTCTATTTTTACTTGATGCTTGTACCTACAAGAAACCAATTTGTGTTATCAATTGCATGTTGAATCCTGAGGGATTTTGTGCAGGACCTTCAAGTAACATCCTAATTTTAATTAATAATATCTATCATTAACAAGAATAAGCAAAGTTCTAAAAAAGCCAGGGAGCTTATGTTATAAGGACAGATTTTATGTTCAGAGCCCTACTACAAAGACACTCTGCAGCGTGAGGCTGATTTGTACTGTTCCACAGGAAAACATCTAAAATCATAAAGAGATCATTAAAAAAGTTACCATACACAGATGAACCTCCCTTAAAAGACCACCCAAGCCTAGGTGGTTGCTTACTGGAGGTGGTCAGTTACAAGAGCTTAAAATCAAAATTTTTCCTCATTAGCATGAGATAAGTGCAGTTATTTATCCCATGTTTCAAATACTTTATCAACATAAAAAGCTGATTTCAAGAAAAAAAAAAGTGCTTCCCACTGAAAAAGTTAAGTCTCTTGCACTAGCTAGGAATGCGATAATGTTAGAACACATTATTATCCAGTTTTCGCTCTATTCTCTGTCAAATGGTTGCTTACTGGAAATTAAAAACAAAATAAAATTTCAAACTTTTAGCTTTAAAAGTGGTCGTGGTCATTTACTAGAGATTTTGAATATGGTGGTTTCACTCAGAAATGTTTGGTATTTTGGTTGCTGAGGAGAGGTGGTCACTCACGACAGGTGGTTGCAACTGAAGGTTCAACTGTATTTAAATTTTGACTAATTACATGACAGAAAAAATTAATCTCAAGTTACACTTGAAGTTGTGTAGTTACCAAATAATTCTAACAATATAATGTTTTGAGCTAACCAACAGTTACCCCACCTATGGCAAAAAATTTTTCCACTGACCACAAACTAATAAGCAGTTTTCATCAACAAGGAGTTGTTATCAGAGGACACTTATTTTTGAACACTGCAGCAGCCTTAAAATTAAAAGTGTTTGATGTTTCCCTGACCTGTAATAAAACTTTTAATCTGTCCAGGGGAGCTGTAGCTGTCCTTGAAACTAGAAGGAAAAAATAAGGAAATGAAGCAAGAACGAAGTTAAGCTGGAATATGTTGAACCCACTGTACTAACTGGGAAGGATACCACTGCCATGCAACCTTGTTATGTAAATTATTCATGCCACATTCAACAGTAACTACAAAGAGTCTAACAGAATAGGAAATACAAAGCACCCACCAACTCCTGCTCCACCTCCCGCGACCAACTGTTTCCACCACATTCCTGTGACTTTCTCTTCCTCAGTGAATTCATCAGGAATCGTCATATCCTCACCAATGTCAATGACCTACATGTGAACACGAAACACAAAACAAAAATGGGTGGGAAGTCTTAGCACAGATAAAACAAGAAATACAAACATTTACAGATTGTTTACTTCTGACAATTATCACAATATTTCTCTTTCATTTTTTCACACAAGGGGATAGACTTGTCATATAATTGATGCACACAATCTACATTAAACAGATTTTATACAAAACTGAAGCTATGGAGGCATGGTATGTAGTCTTTCATGGAGGTAAAGAGAAGATTTTGCACCAAGAGATGTCTAGTATCCACCATAAGCCATCTTTGGATTATTTTAAAAGCCGCTCACTGTCGAATGTCTCCAAAACTGGATGATGTCGTGCATACTGTGACCACTGGGATTCAATAGGTGATACTCTCTCCACTCCTTCCAGTTGACTTTAAGGGTTTTGTCCTTGTCCATACTAAAATTTGCGATAAGAAATATTTCAGTTTGTTTCCTTATAGACTCCTTACAGTGGTAGAGTCAAGGCAGTTTAAACTTGGGCCATGGAAATCTCTAGCAAATCCCTTTTTTGAAAGTAACGTCTGTTATCATCAGTTACAACTATAGACAACTTAATACACAAGTTTTGTACTATAGGTGCATGTCAAGTCTGCATACAAGCCAAGTAACCCATCAGGCTAGTGCTTATCCCGGTTTCTGTAGCACTAAGTAACTTGTGAGTATTTTTACTCCTCCCAGAATGGGATGATAGTCCATAGCAGGGTTATCCCCAGGATTACGTTTGCCAGTACCCATTTATACACCTGGGCAGAGAGAGGTACTGTGAGAGGAAATTGTCTTTCCCACAAACACAATGCAATATCTCACGCCAGGCTTGAAACCCAGACCACCCAATGAAGAAACCTTTAAACATTTATGCTCAAAAAGTAGTAACCAAAACTGCAATATTATAATAACCTTTCATAGAAGAGTAACCTTGGTGTTAAAAAAAGGTGAAGGCAAGTATTAAGTGATTTGCGATAACCAGTATTGACATAAATTAATATTTTGCCAAAATGTGCAGTACAGTCCCTATTTTTCTAATAAGAGGTTTTGGGGGTTTACATGTCAAGCCTTGGTGCATAGACCACTTTGTTGTAAGCTTATTGTTGCAATTAAAACATATCTGGGCCTGGCTGAACAACACACTCATACCTCCATTTTTGAGTGTGTTCAGCTGTGTAGTGAAGGCAAAATGTTTCAAATATGACATTCATGAAAAATTATACCTTCATTATTGTCTGTTTTACAGACTGTTTATTATTGTTATGTCAGGGAAAATGTTTATAATAGTTCATTTAGCACTATCAGGAGTAAAATTAAAAAATAAGTTATCAATTTAATAAATGATTAAGACAGCTGCCTGTTAGTATAATACAAGTCTGTGTTTAAGATTAAAAAAAGATCTTTTCATTATTGTACCTTTTCAACAACAGGTCTACTTCCTTTTCAGTTACATGAACATCCATCCTCTCAAATGCTTCCTTGAGTTCTGTCTTGTCCACACATCCTTAAAAAAAACGGACACACGTAACAGAAAATTAAATTAAATACTTCTTCTATCAGACAGAAATTAAAATGTTCACTTGCATTATTAATTATCAATAACATTTTTCTTTATGTCTGTTCTAAGAATTTAGTAGCACATCAACATAATACCAGCTGGTTGAAGATTTCCTTTCTTCCTATCACTTGTCTGCTTGATAGCAGGGAATTACCAGTAATGCCACACCACAATGTCAAAGATGATAATAACAAAGAAACTTATTTTGCATTATGACTATTTACAGAAAAACTGAAAAATTTCAGCACTTTGATTTGATTCTGACAGGACAGTTTTGAGCTGGCCAATCAAGTTAAGTTAAAACCACACACTAATTACGGTTGCAGTTTGTGGTTTAGTTTTACCACACCTAATTGGCTTTTCCTGTGTCACACAATAACATGCCATAAATATTTCTGGTGTTCATAGTTCTCTGAGTTTCACAGTAATATTCTAAGAATGTTGCACATTGAGTTTTACCAGATTATGTTTCTCCTGGACCTTAAAGCCCAAGTTCTTGGTCTGTACACTACATGAAAAAGCCTCATGCAAAGAAATAGAGAAGCACCAAAACATTCTTATCCTAATTAAAAATTAAATATTAATTTAAAATACAACTGTACAATACAAAAGGTACTAGTTACCACTGCCATCTTGATCAATGGATTTGAAAACAATCCACAGCTTCTTCTGGTGATCTGTCACATACTTGACAAACTCTTCAAATGACATGTGTCCATCAAGATTCTGATCACCAAGAGTCATAATTTGCTGTAACATATACAAGGAAGAAACCAACTAAATTTGGAGCCAAGAACTCGACAGCAATTAACATTCACTGGCAAAGGGAATTGTAACTGTAACCATGGTTTGGTCATCTGGTCTACAAAGTGAACATATATTTTTTTTGGTATCTTTAAAAATACCAAATGTCAGAGAAGATACCAGATTATGTTTCTTTGGACCTGTTTTTGGTCTGCAGACCAGACAAAAAAGCCTCATGCAAAAGAAATATAGAAACACCAAAACATTATTACCCTGATTGTCATCTGATTTCAAAGTTAGCATAGATGTTAATTGTTTTATTTCTTTTAAAAATACCAAATGTTGGTCTGAGAGAAAATATATCAAACACCCTAGAGAGTGTTTCATCACACTTTAATAACATGAATTTCATCAGAAATACACTTCTGTGTATATTAATTTGCAAACAAAATTAATGAGCATATAAATGCCTGCAAATCTCAATGCAACATATTGTATAGTGAATATATTAGTGGCATTGTAAGCACATTATATATTCGATATACAATAAGACGCATTAATGCATTTGTGGTTAACAAAACGCAATCACATTTAATTAGGGAAATAAATCGAGTGTCACTTCACTTCTTTTCAAAATTTATTTCTGAAACTTTGCCAAAACAAATATTTTGAGGTGCTACTTTCAGCTGCATTGATTTGTTTTTTGATCATTCCAGTAAACATTTAAAGACCGATATGACTGTATTGTAGACTGTTAAACTTACAGCAAGTTAGGATCTGCAAGTCATGATCTTACAACAAGTCACTACTGGACAGGTGGAGCACCATGTTTTCACTTAGATAAATGCAACAATGCTTTGTATTGTAAAAGTATGAAGGAAATAATTTAAATGCTGGCATGTGCCAAAATCATGTTCACTTGAAAGTTCATCTTCGTTGTACATGCATAAATGTGTCACACTTCAGCTGTAGAATGGATCTGTAAAAAACTGTAACAGTTGCATTCAATCTTTAGTTTAGTGCCAATTTCCAAGCCCTTTGGAGGTGGAGGGCTATGCAGCGTCTAAGGAGACAGCATTTGCACTTTCTTTGGTACAAGATAATCTGTTTTCAACAAGATCAGCAATTTACTAGTTAACCACGGTCATTAATTGCAGCAATCTTCTCTCAAATATTCTGCTTTTCACCCACTGCCAATAATTGGCGTTGTATTTGTTCATTGGCCCATATTTCAACAAGACAATTGACCCAATTGTAGTTCTATTGAGCACTTGCCTACTCTCTGCATCCATCCGCCATTTCGAACATGTTTGGTCTGATCATGAGGTTGTTTTAACCATGCTCAGAATAATCCTGTTTCAACCATGATTTGCACAATGCATTATCTGATGTGAACACTTCTCATAACTAATGTTTCATTCGCAATCAGACTAATCATGTTTTGGCCCAGTGTGAACACAGCTTTAGTTGAACTAAATTTGCATAATATTGTTATAATTAGCATCGCCACTTGATAAATATTAATTTTAATTCTCTTATCCTACTACTATGGGAAATGAGCCATAACAGAGGGAAAAAATTTTCAATGACCACTGGAAATCATCATGGCCAATATTATCTCCTTTCCGCTTTAGAATGTAATAGAAAACCAACTGAGGCATGGCACCCTGGTGTGTAATATATTTAAGCAGTTCAGCTACTCAGAGCTACTGAAAAGTAATATTTAAACCGGTAGGAACAAAGATAGTAGATAATTAAGACGTACACGATTTACCAGATAACAGTGCAGATAATAACTTAGCTTAAATTTCTTAGGAAGCTTCTCTCGGGCATTAAAATCAGTAACCGTGTAAGGATGTTTGGGCGTAATTTTGAGTTAAAACGCTGGAGAAATTTTTAAAATTCAAGCTTATTAATTTCCAGTGCGATGTGAGGTTATCTCGAGTCTGTTCGACAGGTACCGTCTTAACATTTTGCTGGAGAACAAAATTTTAAGTAAGCGAAGCTAAATTATGCTTACAACCAAATCCAATATTTACACTGTACTGTATAGACTTACAACTACATGCGGCAAATTATATTCTTCAGGTTAATATAACTTCAAATGTTTCCAATCGGTACAAAAAAGAAGTAATAAATGTGTAGAAAGATTTTAAAGCGAGTGTCCGCGAAATGCTTCGGTAGCTGTGTTAATTTTAATACACACCTGAGCTTGGCCTGCCTTGTACCGTGATCCATGAAGATGCTTTAGTCCTTCTGCAAGTTCATTCACGTCTATTCTACCATCATTATTTTTATCTAATTTCTTGAAAAGAGATTCTACTTCTTCGTGATCCATTTGGTAGCCTTCGTCGTGTTTATTTTCTGTATCATCCGCATCTACTTCCATGTTTACAACTTCGAAACCATGATGGCGGTGGGAATCTGACTCTGCGACCAGGCCTCGACTCATGTCAGCGAAGAGCTTATAAAAGCTTATACTTACAGACTTTCCATCAGACACCTCACCTTTCCTTACATTTCTGTTCAATTATATCAAAACGTCTGCAACTGGCGACAACTTTTCTGCGCAAATACTATTTATAGTAGTTTTGAGATACCCGCTGAGGAAGCGCAGGCGCGCCAGGAAAGATCTGCGCGGGTCTCTGCCCAGGACATGGGGTTTCCACGGGCCATACCATCTCCCACGTTGATAATAAATCTAGTCAGGAGGCTCTTGATCAAGTAGCTAAATATCGGGAAACAATATTGCAATGAAACCACAAAGAAATAAGATATATTGAATGTCTCTCTTTTCCAGATCAAGATTAGTAAATATTTGTCACACATACTGAACAATTCACTATGAATATCGCCCGGGAAATGAACAAATCAAGCTATAATAATGATGAATTAACCATATGCTCGAGAAGTCAGTTGAGAGGCAGAATTTGAGGTGGCAGAATTTGTCAGGTTGTTGCAAAAGTATTTTGGAATTGAGACTTTGGTGCATGAATGTGCAATGTGATTGGCTGAAAACAAAATCCAAAAGAGACATTTAATAATTCCTATGAGCTAGGGGTCTATGGCGCAATTTTAGGGTCAAAATCGAACGTGCTAACTTTTTGCAATATGAATATTTAAACAGCTCTTTTATTAACCATTACTTTCCAATTCTGTTCTTTTCTAAACCATTACTTTCTAATTGCATCTCTTTGACACGAAGTTAATTGCGAATAAAGTCTACATTTACAAACTGTGCTAAGAAATACTTCTTTTCACAGGATTGATTGCGAATTAAGTCTTCCTTTACACGCGTTTACTGTGGGAAAACATCGACACGCAAAGTAAATATTCTGAACATAAGTTGATTCTCTCGAAAGAATATTTTGTAAGTATTCTGACTTACGTCGCAAATGTTCTGCACTTTCTTTGCCATTCATTGCTTGAAGCTGCACGTCTTACTTCCGATGGGATCGAAATCACCAGGGATTACATTACTCAAATTCCCGCCCCTCCTGCCTTCAAGGGAAAAGCCCTGGGAACGAGGTTGGTTCTTAGGCTTGTCACGCGTTCCTAAGAATGTCTGCGGGGGAGGCTAGGCAATCTGCGATAAACTAGCATCCATCTCATCTAAGGCGAGTAGTGGCCTCCATGTAGTGTTATTATTTATGGTTGCTTTTCGTTCTTTTCTGTTCATTACCTTAACTATTTACGACCGAGTTCGAATCTCAAAATGGGACAAAACCTTTCGACGAGTTTTCTGTTAAGACCGCTTCACCACGTCCACCGCCTATGTAAATGAAAACAGGTCATTCCACAGGAAAAGAAAAGAAAAATGGAGGAATGACAGTAAAGTATGGTATAGGTGGGGCTTTTGCCTAGAGTAAATAGTTGTGAGAGTCATAGTCTAGATGTCAAGGGGAGGTATTGTGCGTTTTTTGATAAAATCATGCACGTTTGTAACCCTTCAGGTACTCAACAAATCTGGATATTAAGGCATCGCCGAAAAGTCCTGAAACAAGAATAAACCGGTTTTAGTAACAATGCTGACGTCAGCATTTTTATCAATCTTCTCAGAGCAGATTACCTCGGCAGATCCTCTTGAAATACTAAAAGGAAACCTTAAAGATTGTAACAGTGTTAAGAAAAACGTCATCTGACTTCATTATACCGCACCTGACCGCACATTTTGTATGAAGGTGTCTATTTCAGTTACACTCCAGAAAATAGTATGTAATGCTGGTTCATTTTTCAGTAAATGTATTCAATTTGATTGTAGATCCTTGAAATCATAATCATTAAATCTGTTAATAGTAACAATAATCACTCAGGTGAGTGATTTCTCTTGTAGTCCATGGGCCAGGACCCCAAAAATAACATTTCGGTACCACTCAGGGGGAGTAATGCTATCATACATATTTGAAAACTGCATTTATTCCAGTTTCATATTATGTATGATAGCAGTG
>Ga0126337_10003343_pt1 | contig 10462 bp, 6 predicted proteins | sample DipCmetagenome_FD_92527 | JGI IMG/M metagenome (GOLD analysis project Ga0126337, IMG submission 92527) | Coral microbial communities from La Bocana,Puerto Morelos, Mexico - Diploria C A metagenome | ecosystem: Host-associated > Invertebrates > Cnidaria > Coral | place: La Bocana,Puerto Morelos... | reverse complement strand
CTAAAATTACTGTTACACGATCTCCTTTCGGCTCTTAAAAGGCTTTTATCTAAGATGTCGTGTCTATTCACTTTTGATAATAATCAATGTCTCATCCGGTTCTTGTTTACAATACATATGTTTCGGATAATTGGGAAGTCATTGTTTCGATTTTTCCGTAGTACAGTGCTCGATACACTAAGGTAGAGCGTGATACATATTGAAAACAGAAAAAAACTACACTTTCATCCTTACAAGCCTGTTTCGTGATGAATGAAAGTGTAGTTTTTTCTCTTTTCAATATGTTTTGGTTAAGTTGCGTTACTTCAACAAATAAATGTTTTGCGACACCAGGTGTTTGTTGCACTGCGGAATAGCCACAAAAGTTCTTTGTTTTTGTGTGATCTCGTCATTCATTTTATTGATGTGCGGTTTCTATTTCAATATGCCGTCGGGCTCGGATAAACGGTTGCCATTCCAACGTCAGGCTCGGGCGGTCTCGTTTGGCCCGCCTAATTACGTAGAGTGTCTACACCGGAGTGAGTGAGTGAGTGAGTGAGTGACACATTTGCATATCGGAGTCCTCATAACAAACTTCGTTTCAACGCTTCGCGTTACCACTCGTTTAAAAACTACAATCCGTTCGATCAGATCTTTTAAATTTTTCGTGTTTAAGAAGCAAATTAACCGCGCACTCGAAACATTCGATTCCCACTCGGCAATCTTCTAAAGCACTTTAAAGCAGCTTAAGTCTATTCAAACGATTCGGCCGATCTCTTGTGCTTTGTCCTTGGTAAGCAGAAATGCTATTGCAGTCCTCAGTTAGGACACATGGTTCAATAACTAAAGCCGTTGGGGACATTTAAGTTGGCTCTGACATTTCTCGAATGAAGGGCAAAAAAATAGTATAAAACGCAAGGCCAACAAAAAGGAAATGGGCGCAGCAACCAGAAACAAAAGGCTATTAATAAGAAGACTCCGAGGAACTACTCAAATTCCCATAAATAAAAACATGCAGGGACGTCAGTCAACTGAGGAAAAAGGCGCAAATTACGAAATTACGAAATTAAACAGAATAAGTACACTTCGATTCAGAACAAGTGCCTTGTAATGCTTACCAAAGAGAGTGAATGACTTTGTGACAGTTTGAGTTTCAGCTTTACAATTTATTGCATAAGCAATGAATTCCTTATTTCTCAAACTTTCAAACGATAGAACATTGGTGCAAAATTCGTATTCATCTGCTCGAAGAAGTTTAGGTGATATTGAAACTAATTTGGTAGAGAAGGAAGTCCAACCAAAGTACAGTAAAACGTTCGCTAACGGCATCTCTCTAAAACGGTCACCTTTCTTCAACGGCAACTTTTTCTGATCCCGGCGCACAGCAAATACATTCTCTCTGATTTTAACCGTTCTACAACGGGCTCCTCTCCACAACGGTAACGGCCACTAAAACTCGTCCAAACTGCCAAAGTAGCCTTTTGATAACGGCAGTTAATTAACTTGAAGACTGACGAACGGTGTATACAAATCCCAATTTTTATTGTAAAGGTGACGAAACTCATTTGCTCCGTCTCTGTCGAAAATCGTTTCATTGACACATTTTGATTTATTCTTGCTAAAATAAGTTAAAAAAAAATGTTGTTAACCCTACCTTCAGCGAAACATGAGTCACATTTAAACTTTACCTCTCCATAACAGCCACCGCTCTACAACAGACACTTTCCTCTGTTCCCAAGGTGGCCGTTGTGGAGAGGTTCAACTGTATTCAAAACTCTTAACGTTTGGAGAGATAAATCCTAAATGTCAAGAAAGAAACATACCCTGATACATCGCGAAAAAAAACAACAACAGTCCTTCTTAGGCTGGTTTTCACTAGCGACGGAGTCGTAGTCGGAGTCGCAAAAGCGCTTACGACCTAGTGAAAATCGAAAATCGGTGTCGTAAGCCGAGTCATAAGCTCCGCAGAATCGGAGTCGGAAGAATCAGAACATTTCTATTTCTTCCGATTCAGTTTACGACTCCGTCGCTTACGATCCATTAAAATCTAGAATGTCGGAGTTGGAAGCAGAAGCGGAAGACCAACTAATCACAAGGCCTGGAATCGAACATTGTAATTGGCTTACTCTTCTGCTTTGGGTTCACACAATTCACGACAGTTCACTAGATCATAAACGACGGAGTCATTAAAGAAATTAATGGGTGTCCCCGGGGAGGACTCCCATATGAAAAGAACGGGGGAACTTGTCGTAGCTTTCAGAGATTAAAAACCAGGTTAAAAACCAGGCTTTGTAAATTTATTTCTTTGTTCCTTAACAGACGAAAACCCAGCGGATGGGTCCATCATCCCCTTCCCCTACGGTAGAGGTATGAATTAAATTAATTCGCTCGTAAAGACGGTTTCAATAAACGCTCCCAATGAATTGAAGCTCTCGTATGGCATTGCTGCTGAACTATCTGAACTGGAACTTGGGAAGTGCTCAGTTCAAAAACGAAGACGCCATCTGAGATTGTAGAGCTCAGTCAGCCCACTAACGAGCCGTATGTGCGGGGCCTAGCCCCAAGAGACATCACCCCGACCCAAGGCGGCCCGAAGACAACAGTGACAGAAGTTGCGCGCAAATGAATATATTAAAGATCATATATTTGAACTGCGGAAAAGGATATGAATTTGTGATTGATCATCGCAGTTACACGCACAACTTTAGCACTTGTGAAATTGTTTGAATTCGTCCTTTATTCTAACGATTCAATTTAAACCAAAACATCAAATACATAATTAAAATAAACACGAGCTTAAACTTAAGTAAATCGAAAATACGAAAAACAGCAAAAAATAGAAAGCAAAAAACGAGATTACTTACACTGAGATCTGTGCGGCACACCACAACTGACAACGCCTGAATATTACTAGAAACTACAAAGCTATAAAAACGGAATATTTGAACAGAATATTTGACTTAACGAGGTTACGTGATGAGCAATAGACGATTACATAATACGACGTAAATAAATAAAAAAAAACTGCACGAGGAAGTACGCAAAAATTAGCCAATAACAACAACGACAAAACAAAAAAAAGGGCGACCAAAAACGGAAAAATAACTCTCGTGGACAGGACAAGACAAATGAAAAAGTGACGTCAAATTAATTACTTGTTGCGGCAAATGTGTAAAGGCTGAATGTGGCTAGGCTACTCTGTTAATACAGCGATTTTAACATTTACGCTGACTGTCATCACGAAAACTCAGTTTTCAAACCGACGCATCGAAGGCTACTTAATTATGGCTTATTTCTTCTATTTCCCTGCCTACCATTGCCGCTCTTTTCGGCAATAGTAGGCTCTTTCATTTTTAGGAACTAGAACTGAAAACTACGTTACGATTTCCCTCCATTTGAATATAAAAATTTTGACTATTGTAAATGTTTTGTCCATATCAAGGGAGGCTCTTATAATAGTCACTAATTACCCACGTCACTATTATTTGTTGATGGTGTTATTATATTTCCTAAGATGTCAGACCTGTTGAAGGAGGTTAAGGAGGAAGGAGGCAAGGTTATCTTTGGGGTTTTCACAAAATGGGATGAATTCAAGACAAACAGCACAAAAGGAAATACTCCTGTCGATCTGAAATTCCTACGAGAAAAACGCTATCGAGATTATCTCGAGAAGGTTTACGGAAAAGAGGAGACAGCAACAGAGGCAGCAGAAGAAGAAGAAGAGAAAGTTTTCTTTGTTGACGTAGGTGGCGAGAATAACTTCAACGTAAGTATTTTGAGTGGAATTCCGTAATGATCTGATTTAGCGCCCTCCTTCCAATAAACTCCTCCGTAAGCGATTCCCTTTGAAAGACAATGATAGAAAGATGCAAATAAATTACAGGCGGTGCCCCCTAGGTGAAGGTGATATTCAAGATGAAGCGTGACTTCACATCTGAACGCAATATTGCATTACGTTCGTAGTTCGTTGTTGTCGCGGCTTACAAAGCAGTCTAGAATAGGAAGTGTTCCATCCAGCTGGATGTCGGCGTTCTGGTTGTTAAGGTGGTCGTGAAAAACGTAAATTTCGTCTTTCTAAACGACGGCAAAGTGTCGTCAACGTAGCGTAACCAAAGCGGTATCGTTTGTGGGCAAATTGAGGGGGCGCGTTCCTCCACGGCTGCATAACAATTTCTGCGACACCAAAAGAAACAGGAGACCCCATTCCTCTGATCCATGCAACTGCTTTTAGTATTTGCCGTTGTACTGAAAGTAAGGCGATGTAAGGCAAACGTTCAGTAAGTCCATGATGGCTTCTGTCAGTAACGGTAGTTTGACGTTTTCGGTACATTGTAATCCCAGTCGAATTAAAATACTCGTGAACACTGACTTTACACGAGTCTTTCAGCCAATACCGTCACGGCTAAAGTGACCAATCGGTTTCAACGGACCAGATCATCGCCTGACAAACACTATTCACTTGACTTTGAAGATGACTTCCGCTCAGGTTGTCGAAACGTCAGTCACCAACAATAGCATTTTTCAAAACGATCCTCACCCTTTTCAGGAGATTTAACCTAACGCTAGCCAGCATCACCTAAATGCGTTTTCTTAGTTTTGTGCCTTGTTTTTCGTAGGAAAAAGCCGGCACTGAAGGAACTGAGGGTTTTCTCAAGTTCGAGAGACGCCTAGGGAGCGGAAAAAAATTAGAACTCAAAATTATCGAAGAAAAGACAAACTCTGTTAAGTCAGAAACAGGGAAGATCTTTGAAAAGTTTCAAGGCATTATTGACGCAAGAGAGAAGGAGAAAACAGAAGAACGAAATGAAAAACAAAATGTAATCAAATATTGGGATGAACTACAGAAATCCCTCACTGCGATCAAAAAGAGTGTCAAGGGTCGAAAAGAAATAATGGTTGCTTTGTTTACTGAAAAAAAAATAAAGGAGTTATTGGCGAAGTTTGAGGATATGGCGGAGTGTGAAGACAAAGAAGAAAAAAAACATGAAGAAGACGAAGAAAAAAAATGTGAAGAAGACGAAAAAACCAAATGCGAAGAAGACGAAAAAAAAAAACGGGAAGAAGACGTGATCAAAGAATTCGTCGACCTTGTGCAAGGTGAGATCAAATCTGCTGAAGATAAAGAGATGAGCAGAATAAACAAAGAATACGAGGAGTGGAAAAGAAACCTGAAATCAGAAGCTCCCTATTCAATTGATCTTCCGGAAGCGTTGCCAGGCTACGGGTTGTGTACGTTTAAAGCCAAGGAGAAATTAACGAAAACCGAGTACGACCCATTTTGGGATTGGCATGCCTGGCTGACCAGCGAAAAAATTCAGGGTGCCGCAATGATTGGTGCTGGAGCATTGGCTATCGCCACTACAGGGCCGATGGTAGCTGGCGCTGGTAAGTGATGTTTCTTTATTACTTTTCGTAAATTACTGAATTGGTTTACATGGGAGTGATTATTTAAACACTACTTTCGCAGCCACTTTAAAATTCAAATTTAAAAGGAGTACAACATCAAAAAGCTTGAAGTCCAAACTGTGCGGTTAATGATGAACTCCATTCGCTAATAATATGATAGTTATGCTGTTCTTTTCGCGTGTTTTCTCATGTTTCATAGCGTGAAAGTCATCAAGCACTTCCACGACCAATATTCATTGACAATAGTTAATTATCTCTGTACATATTTTTAACATAACGTATATTCATTATTATTATTATTATTATTATTATTATTATTATTATTATTATTATTATTATTATCATCATCATCATCATCATTAGTGGGGCCGGCAAAACAGCATTATGAAGTAATATATCCTCTTCTGGCAATTAATAAGTATGTCTGGAGCATGAAAGCGGACCAACAATGTTTGTGGCGCGCCATCTTACATTGGCTTATGCGCTGCAAAAAAGAAAACGCACAGATTTCATTTTAAATTATGGGCGTAAAAAGATCAGAGGCAACAGGAAACCACTAATTTGCTTTTAAGTTGACTTGAAGGCATTGGAATTACTAAGCTTCAGCTTCAGGAATGGTTGTTACGATCTCACGCAAAACATCACCCACGTTTTTTGCCTCTCTGGCGTGAAATATTCATTCACAAGAATCAAGTGGAAACTGACAATCATGTCATGCAAGTGAAAACGTGCGTATTCAAATAATTCGAACTTCTGTCGCCACGTTTGATAATTGTAGTTTTTGTTTTGAATTTATTGCATGTCGCGGGAGCGCATGAATAGTATAGGGCGCTTTTTGATACGGTAGCCAATCACGGGGCAGTGTATTTCATTAAAAATCGCTTTCGACCAATGATAAGGTTGCCTAATGTACATATACAAGATAGCACCGGTTTATTTTAGACCAATCATGAGCCGAATTAAGAATTCCAGATGGCGGCGCCCATGCAGGAGTAAGTCGGCCATGTTGGAAACAGCCCACAAGCCTCGACAAAGAACTGGGATCGGTCTCACCGATATCTATGGCAACGAGAATAGAAAGAACCGATAATAGAATACATTAAATATGGAAATAATAGAATACATTAAATATAACTTTCAGAGAGAGAGAAATGGATCCGAGTCGTGGTATATAAAGCAGGACGCAAAGCAGGCCGGGACGATGACCTTATCGGGAACCAATCGGAGACAAGGATGATATCAGGCTACATCAGACCCATCTACCTTGCTTTCATGATTGATTAATGAGATGCATCCAACAGTGAGCAAGTCGTCTTCGTCTGGCAAGGGTGTCACGCATCACGCAAAATTCATTTTAAAAACAAACATTATATTTTTCAAAAATTCTGTTGTTACAAACTAGATCGTGTTCTGAGTAACTAGCGCCCAAACATTTTTTATAAACAACGTGTGTGCGTGCTGACGAAGGGGGAGAGAGTGTGTCTTGTTAGATGAATGTTATTTTCTCAGTATAAAATTACGTTGCCATTGATCATTGCTTTTACGACAATTGGTGGCTCCTGAAGGAGCCGTTTTTTTATTTCGATGTTCTACTTACTGCTCCAGAAGTAAGTCTAGCGCATTCATGAGGAGTGCGATTTTCTCTTCCTGTTCCGCCACTCTCTTGCGAAGAACCAACTTCTTGGAGTGCCTGATAGGTTTAGCGCTTCTGAAATCACAACATGAAATCACATTCTAGTTTCTCAGACTCTTGGTTCCAGACCCCAAAACGCACAATATTCTGGTCTGTTTTTCTTTGCTTTTGGTCCCGAAGTCTTTGCCTGATCCGTTCCTTATTTTTGGCATAATAACTTGTCTTTGTTGTCTTTGCCGTACTTTTGTCGGTAACTGGGAATTTTTTTGTTCTGTTGACAATATGCTCTCTGGTTCCTGACGATCCGTTCCTTGTTGTTTTCATACCATCTTCTACGACGGGCTTTTAGAACCTCAGAATTCTCTGTACGCCATTGTCTTTGACGGGCTAGGATTCGTTCCCTGTTCGCTTCATAGTACCTTTTATGGTAGGTACTCCAACAAACGACCTTCTTGTCATTTTTTGGGGAATTATTGGAGCGATTCATCTGACTTCTTACGTATAATAAGTACGAACCCTACAATCACCCTCTCTTATTCTAAGTCAGTGTGTCGCACCAAGGCTTCTTCTTTATCTTCTTAACCTTCCCGAACGTACTTGCTTCTGAAATAATGCGTCATCGTCCCAGTTCTCGGGGAGAATCTGTCTGTGCATGACTCTGTTCAACAGGAATTTTCGTTTTTCCACTGCTGACTCCGCGGCTTCGTCAAAATCCGTGTTGTCCTCGTCAATAAAGCTTTAACAGGGTATAGAAAGCAGCATCCTCGACATAAGTTTGGTTTTTACCCCTGTCCATGAACCGTTGGACTTGTTTCATGTAGGGTCTTTGATATCTTTCCCCACTTCTTTACGTAACGGACTCTTTGGGTTATAGTCTGCCTCATCGTCCTCCAGTTCTCCTTCCTCTTCAGAGCGACTACTTTTCTCCTCCTCTTCCTTCTGTTCCTCTTGAGGGTCCTCTTTTTCCTCCTTCTCTACGTATTCTTCATTCCTTCCACCTTCTTCCTTGGTGTCAAAAATATCTGGGGAGCCGTCTCCCATGGGCTTTATTTCTTTGAAATTTCTTTTTGAAATTTCTTTTTGAAATCCTTGTAACCGCAAGATTCGAAATCTTGGATCGCTGTCTTTCGGTACAAGGTAAGCTTAGCAAGTCAACTCCTACAATCCAGTAAAGGAGCTTTTGCTGGACACGCCAGAGGGAAAGCCCGACCCTCAAATAGATTCCAGTGTTATAACCTGTGACAAAGTCAAACAACGGAAAGGTTTCTCGGAAAACGTTGGAATTTGGGCGGGAAAGGCTTGAAACATCTGAGAAGTAACATAACGACAATCTTGACAAGTATCTGAATATAGATAACCTTCCCGAAGGTACTTGCTTCTGAAATAATGCGCCACATACAAGATATCTGCTGCACTGTTCCACAGACCTAATCGCTTAGGAGTCTGTGTCTCTAAAATAAATGGTTTCCACACACAGCAAGTACATCTCCTTCTGTGAAGAGCTGTTTTACGGAATACTTTCTCAGTCAATCCTCGGTCGGTAAGAAAAGTTAAAGCTTTTGTAAACAACCTTCGAACGAATCAGAAGCTCAGTTGATCGACACATGTCAATAATATTCGCCCAGCCCAGCGCCATTCGCTTCCGAACGGAGGTTTTCAAAATCCAGGGGTTTGTCGGCAAGAATTTCCTTTCTTCCCCTTCCCCACCCCCCTCTTTCGTTTTTTGGCTCTCGTTCCATTTTACGCGCAGGAAAAACACCGAAAATCCCGTTCCTCGGTTTTACTTGGCTCCCAAACCCCACGGAAACGCTTGCTACACAGGCTAATTGTACACCAGTCTCTTGCATGTCTCGAAATCCATCTTGCCACGCCCCGTAACAATACATCGCGCAGAATGGCTATTGTTCTCGGGACATTTACTTACAGTTGGAGAAAAATCATAGGTCCGTCATAGCGTTTGTTATTATTCATAGACGCGAAGAAAGAGCTTTTTTCATTGGTTGCTACGGACGCGCGGCGATGCTCATTATCAAGATTGAGGCGGTAAACTAAACAATGAACACAACACACTAATGTTTTTCCTTTGTCTCAATCAACTCACCGCGCTATTGTTTCTTCGTTTGTTTCGCGGCACTAAAACGCATAAGTTGTCGCTTACAAACATTTAATGGTTTTGATTTGCTTTTCCATTTGCTTTTCGGGAGGTTTTGTTTTGTCGAAGGTCGGACTCAAAGCGCGTTTCATAGTACTGCGCGAGCAAGACGATTGTGTCGTAAATAAACCTCTGGCACCCAGGGTAGCTGTGTGCCGTTTGCGCGCGGAAGCGATAAAGAAGGATAAACAACCTTTTAAGTTCCGCTCGAAAGCTTTTCCTTTTTCCCATTCGTTATGCTCTCAATTTTTCTTCGGATGGCAGAGGGCAGTTCGTGTCCTACGCGATCCCGTGATACGTCTTCAAGGCTTCTTAGGATCAACGCAAGCGCCCTTCCTGAATTTCCACTGATGTCCTTTTTTTCCACAGCACTTCGCCGTTTACTTGTAATGAAAACATTTTGTCGCTTAAATCAGCGTAGGGGGTTCACCATATTAATTTGTAATGGCTGTCGTTGCCCTTGTCCTCGTTCATTGTTGTTTTAAGTTCGAGTTTGAATAAATCGTCAGCTGATGCACCGGGATCTTAAATTTCGCCGCACACGACTGTTTCACGAGTGAGTAGTTTTGTGAATACGGTAATTGTATACCTCAACAACCATTGTTATGCAGACGAGTGGTGACAACAAAGGCTTGCTGGAGCAAGAAGCGCCATTTTCTCACGAAATTGAAATTGTTATTTTGAAACTTAAAAGGATAGTGGTTCTCGTCCACCAATTTTCGAAGCTAAAACGGCTTTTAAGAGACAAAAGTGTTATCTTTTAGTTACCGTTGGTCACTTTTTGAAGCGTATTCTAGATTCAAAAAAATTGCTTTTGAAGTGGGCTTCCATACAAAAAATGGTTCATTCCTGTTGATTTTCAAGTGCAAATAGATAGACCTTACACTTGATTAAACTTCTTCGTTTTGGTCTATTATTGTAGATACATCCTTCCTATTCAAAAAGCCGTAGGTCAAAGTGTTGGTTAGCAATTATGTGATGCCACACGAGCAAGTTTTCCCTGCACACTCGACCAATTTGAGCCCTTTCTTCTCTTATTCTGGGGTTTTCAAAGCGCGTACGTTTTCAAATTTGTCGCCTCGGCGATTATGAATAATTAATTATGTCCACTCATTCTGCCCGATGAATGAATTGCGGATTTTGGGAGGAGGATTTACAAACAGTTCGTCCAATGTTAACAGGTACTGTTTGTACAAACTTGCTACAACTGGCTCATTTTCAATACCATATATCATACCTTTACTTTTATAATTAAGGCCTTTAGCTTGTAAATAGCTCACATTCTTCTGGGG
>Ga0126337_10003340_pt1 | contig 10467 bp, 4 predicted proteins | sample DipCmetagenome_FD_92527 | JGI IMG/M metagenome (GOLD analysis project Ga0126337, IMG submission 92527) | Coral microbial communities from La Bocana,Puerto Morelos, Mexico - Diploria C A metagenome | ecosystem: Host-associated > Invertebrates > Cnidaria > Coral | place: La Bocana,Puerto Morelos... | reverse complement strand
GTTTTAGAACAGCAGCACTATTGATGGTAACGTTAAATATGGAGTCACGAAAGCCCATGGAGCGTGTGTATGCAGAAAATCGCTTCAAAAATGCAAAAGGCCTTGGGAGGTAAAGGGTTAAGTTGTGTACTTATCTGCGATCAGATCATCTATATGTCTTCATATCTTTCTCTGTTCAAATGTATGGTCTCTCATATATTCATTTGCACTCATCTTCTACGTGACCAGTTTTCAGTTGGCTTGATAGCTCAGTTGGTGGAACACTGCACCAGAAGCCCAGAGATCATGGGTTTGAATCCTATTCAGGCCTGAAGTTTTTTTTAATAGGCTTTAATTCACAGCTGCTTAAGTTGTGTCTTCATACCTTTCTCCGCAGTTAAAATGTATGACCTTTCACATATTCATCTGCATTGATTGTTTTGTTTTATGTAGATTATCATTGCTAGTCACATTCATGCAATTTACACTCATTCTTTGGAAGAAAGGCAGCGCATTGAGCCTGGAAATACTCCCATCAAGAAAAGAACAAGCTCCCAATCACAGGTGTGGAACTAAGTTCAAAATATCAATTCACCCTAATCACCCTTCTAAGATATAGATTTAATGTTAAATGTAAATGAAAAAAGGTGGAGTCTGCATACAAGTCAAATGGCCCATCAGTCCAGTGCTTATATCCTGGTTTCTGTAACATGAAGTAACTAGGAGTATTTCCGCTCCCCCCTGGATGGGATGCTAGCCTCTCGCAGGGTTAACCCCAGCATTAAATTGGCCAGTACTCTTTTGTATACAATGTATCTGGCTGGAGATAGGTGAAGTGTCTTGCCAAAAAACATAACACAATGTCCCCAGCCAGGGCTTGAACGTGGACTGCTCAATTTGGAGACAAGTACACTAACCATGAGTCGACCTTGCCTCTACTAAATGTAGCTTGGGAGTACTTATAGCCCCTTCTTACCATTAACTTTTCCCTTTTGCATTACAGTACATGTATAATCCAACATGTATGAAGCCATTTTTCGTTTCTGCCCAAAATTTTCTGAGAAGCAGGGAAGGGGCAGTGGTTGAATGCTTGCCTCCCACCAATGAAGCCCAGGCTCGATGCCAGTCCAGTGCCATAATATTATGTGGTTGAGTTTGTTATTGGTTGTCTTATTCTGAGGGATTTTCTCCTGGTTGTTAAAATTCCAATTCGACCAGGATAGAGGACCTCCATGAAAACCAGCTAAAGCTGTTGTGGTTTCATCTCTAAATATTGTAAATTTATCCACATTGCATTACATGTCAATACAAATAGGTAAAGCTATCAGTGAAAGGGCTATTTGGCGGTCCTATTTTTGTTAATCAGAAGGTCTCATACTGTTTGCCCCATATATTAGAGTACTGCAAGAATTGCCCTTACGGGAGATTTAGTTTTCCTCTGTTGAATTTGATGTCTACAAATGGTAGGTGCCCTCTCCATATCTGATGTCACTCATATTATGGGAAGTGTTCTGACTTGAAATTGACTGAATTGACTTTCTGCTGTTCAACAGAGAGTTGCAGAAACATCAGCCACTCCCAGCCTAGTTACGTTTGCCCAGGAGAGAATTTCTGGAGAGCTCACCCAGACTCTGTTCTCGTAAGTAATATCTAATTTACTTTTGTATTGTCAATGGATTGGAAACTCAAAATTAATTAAAAATTGGACGATATGATAATCTTAGAATGACAGCTAGTGCTTCACTCGAAATACAGTGTGGTTAAAAGTCTAAACCTCTTGATCTCTCCAGGAAGAAGTGTTGATCAGCGACTAATTAAATGTATCTTTTCAGTATCATGTATACTATAAAAGCATAAGTCAATTGATACCCTTAATTGACAGTCAGTGGACACCTTTGGTCGATGCTTAATGAACATCTTGATTGACAGCTGATTGACAGTCGATCAACTGAGCTGGTTGATAGACAGTCAAGTGTTGACTGATTCGTACATACTCATTGACACTCAATGTGTGTCTGCAACAATTAGTTAATTCTCGACTGACTGTCAACCAAGGTGCTGATTGACAACAACAACAAAACACTGTAATAGCTGACACAATTACTGGTAACCCAGTAGTTTACATTGTGGGCTATAAAAAAATATATTTAGTTAAAAAATGATAAAATAGTGAAGAAGTTAAAATATAATACAACATGCACATAAAATATATTTGAATATATTACAAGACATTTTCAAAACGTTCTAGAGATGGTAAAATGTTCACGGTCTGAATTACTTTGTAAAAAGTTGTTCACTAAAAGTTTCTTAAAGTTTCTTTCATGTGTGATAGTTTTAAATTTGTTGTCTAGACAGTTCCACAGGTAAGTGGCACTTGATTGAATGTTGATCAATTGTATTGATCGATACTTAACTGCAGATACCTTAAGGTATCTATGATCTACCTTTAGATGAAGGAATATCATTGTTCTTTCTCTAGGGTAACACAGAAGATACAACACACTTTGTCAGGAGACCGATCTTCAAACACAGACCCTAGTGTAGAGTTCCCGCTTCTGCCCGGATCCCATCTCCCTTTGAACAACCCAGCCTTGGAGTTTGTGAAGTTCATTTGTAAGGTAATGCTGGCTGATCACCTGGTCTGTAATCTGTGTTGAAATAAATTATGATCACAACAGCTTTGTAGCAATCGGTTATTATGAAAAAACATACTTCCAAGAACTTTATTTCATATCAGGTGTCAGTGTTGGTTAGGATTCACAAATAATTAGCAAGATCAGAATCGTTGACATGTATTTCTACAAGTTTTAAGAGTGAACATAACTTTTCAAGTTCATGATTTTTAAGAAAATGTTGATTTAATAAAAGTGGCAATCTAGGGGAAAAGATTTTATAAGCTTCACTTTAATCCAGAGTTTCTTTTTTCAAATAATTCCTATTATTTAACTGTTAATTATTTTGTGACTTTTTTTAGGTATTGTCCCTAGACTCCAACACACAGCATCAAGTGAACAAGCTAAGGTATACAAACTTCTTTTTCAATATCTTTTTTTCTGGCAAGGTTTCTAAGATTTTAGTTTCTTTGCAGTTTCTGCAGTGTGTCTCCCCCCCTGGATGGAATGCTAGTCCATCGCAGGGTTACTCCCCAGCATTAAATCAGCCGGTACCCATTTATACACCTGGGTGGAAACAGGCACTGTGAGAGTGCCTTGCCCAAGGACACAACACAATATCCTGGACCGCTTAATCTGGAGTTCAGCACACTAGCAATTACGCTACTGCACCTTTCACCATGCATGTAAATTATTTTCATAACTGACACTTAAAGAAATGAATAAAAACCAGAGAAGAAAATTAGTATAATTTTAAATACCAGGCTGGAGGTTTAAAGTTTTCAATACCAATCTTGTTATTCATAACAGCTACTAAAGTTTCAACAAGGAGAGTGCTATGGAAATGCCAACTTAGCACTGTGTTCCCAGTGAAATTTATCATTTAATGTGAAGTTTGTGTTCATCTTATGGATAGCACGGTCTGGATTCTAGCTCTGGCCGGGGACATCGTGTTGTGTTCTTGGGGAAGACGCTTACTCTCACAGTGCCTCTTGCCACCATGAAGTATAAATGGGCACTCGAGAATTTAATACTGGGGGTAGGGTAACCCTAGAATCCTATGCAGGGGGAAGTAGAAGTATTCCTAGCCACTTCATGCTGTAGAAACCGGGATAAGCTCCAGCCTGATGTGCCCCTAGCTTGTATATAGACTTCACCTTTTACCTTGTGTTCATCTTCAGGCGTGACTTGTTAAGACTCCTTGGTGTTGGAGAATTTTCTTCAGAAGCAACGTTTAGGGATCCTTGTTCCTCACTGGTGCTTCCAGAGGTATGCTGACCCCTCCATTTTCATTTCATTGTGATCATCACCCCTTAACTCTTGGATATTGTTTTATTTTTCACTTATTTATCTTTGCTATTATTGTAAGCAGATATTGGTACTGGTGGTTTAGTGATTTTATTTTTGTGTGATTAATCCAGAGCCTGAGTGGGGCAAGAGTACTCTGCTAATCTTTGGGTTGGGTTGTGTTGCTGGGATGCTGAAACCCTAACCCTATTGATCCCATGATCAGCTTGATTTTGTAAAATTATTCTAGACTAAACACCAGAAATTCCTACCCTATCCTAGACTAGCCATTTTCTATGCAGAAACATTATCACTATCATAGTCCAACATATGCTAGAACCCTGGGTAAAGAAGGTTGTTCCAGACTAAAGTATTTATACACTTTCTGCTTTCCTGGTAAATTATACACCCAAAACTGTCTGATATCCATACACTAACCCAGACTAGACTGCCTGAAAATCATACCATACCCCTCAGCTAGGCTAGCTTAGATATGGGGTGGAAGTTTCTAAAGAAACTGTGGTGCTGCGTCGGTGGGGGTAACAAGGTAAGTTGAAAATGTAAATTGGCCACCGTAAAGAGTTATAAAGCTGGCGTTTTGAGCGTTAGCCCTTCGTCATTTGCTCTGACGAAGGGCTAACGCTTGAAACGTCAGCTTTTCAACTCGTTACGGTGGCCAATTTACAGTTTCAACTTGGTTGATATAACCAAATTAGCTTAGATATGGTTCCAATACCCCTCCCCCTCCCACTCCCCTGGACTCTAGATTGTTTCTTGTTCCTACCCTCTATCTTTCCTGATGCTGTTTTGCCTTTACATTTATTGAGCTGTTGTGTGTTAAGGGAGTTTTCAATTGAGCATCATAAAACCAAAACCAAAGTAATCCCTCTAGCCAATCAATAGAGTGAGCCAATCAAAGTAATATCTCATATACCGGTAGCTAACATTAAGAGCACAGAAAGGTGTTCAAATAAGTCATGGTTGCTTTAAGTTTTACTTCTGATTGGATGAAAAATTGAGTGAGTGTTTTTAAGCCAATCGTGTAGCATAGTGCAGTGTAATTGCAAAACCAATTACTTTTCGGCACTCAAATGAAAACAGTTCTATGTGGGTAACACACAATGCAGATAACATGGGCATGTCATAAGCCTTGTAGGTCACAAATGCGGTCACCGAACTCTGGTTACTAAAGAGTACTCAATGACAGGGAGTTTTGCTTCCTTTCTTCCTTGGCGATGAGATGCCAGCCCCTCACTAGTTTCCTGACAGGAGTTTTGCCAGGTTGTCCAACAGTAACTAATATTTATTTCCTGCTACCCATGTCTCCTCCTCCTCAGTTAGAAGCACCATCTGTGATTCTGAGCACACAGCCTATTGCCAGTCAGTCACCTGCTTTCAAATTAGGGTGCAAAGAAAATTAGTTTTCCACTTGTCCTGGGCTATTGTAGATGACTCTCTTTCTGTCAGTTGGGGAAACACTTTAACTAAATGCTTGGAAAACTACCTTGAGCTTGCTATTCATAATCCTTGAGGGTCTTAAAGAATTACCATGGTTGAATGCCTCTAATGCATTGATTGACATTTTCCAACAGGTTATTTGCTTGTCCTGTAACTCATGTCGTGATCTTGACTTGTGCAGAGATCCCTTCATAACTCCAGCAGAAGGAAACAATCCGTATGTACTGTAATGCTAATGTAATGTAACCATATAAACTCTTAAAATTTTTGTGATTTCTGTGATGCTCTTAAGAATGGGCAAAAACACAGTGACTTTTATCCCAGCTTCTTCCAGGTAGTAGGTGCAAGATAGGATGTTACAATTGTCAGAAAACTAGAAAAAAATGAAAGTTATATCAATTGTTTTTGGTGATTCCATATATATTGATTTTTAACCACTTTTCAAAGTCCGTAACTTGGTCAAAGCATAAACTTGGTCAAATGACCAAATCTCAACGTGAACTTTTTGTGGTGGTCAGTTTATCCAGTGGAAATATGCCGAATTCATAAATGGCAAACTTGCGCGAAAAAACTGGTACCTAGGCATAAAACAAGGAGTTTTAGGAAGGGAATTTGCAAGTTTCTTAGGTTAGAAGTTCTTTTTAAGCAAGCAGGTCGTTTAGATCATTTTTCGTGATCAATTTCGAAATAAGTGAAGTCAATTTGAGTTTAATTGTAGTCAACTTTGGGAAACAATAAACAAGAAAATCAACGAAAGAAAAGTAACTTGACGTTTCGACGACCTCGTGCCGTCATCATCAAAAGTGAAATGTGAAAAAATTAACATAAAGATATACAAAAATAGAAGTGTGAAAAAGAAGTAAATAATGTCTGTCTTAAAGCATGATTAGCGCGTATTAAACAAAAAGTTTCACGTGAATAGAGTCCGCTTGAGTGTTCAGTTTCGCTCTTTTCTTTCAAATGTATAGAATTTCGAAGATTAAGCTGAAGCAAGTGAGTGCTTAATCTGTGAAGTGCAATTTTTTATTTCTCCAAATACAATTTATAAAATGATTACATACATGATCGAATGATGTAAGCAAAGTTTAATATTTACCTCTTTACAAGCTTAACTATGTAAACCTTTGGCAGAATTGTTCCTACATTTCAGCCAAAACTGTAGCTCATCATTTTTTAACTCCGATGTCCTTCTGCCACTTAAAGAAAAACCAGGAATGTTCTTTTCCGAAAGTTGATCGTCCATTCTCTTTATATATATATACAAAACGCCTCTATTTCATGCTTGGCCCCCTAACTCGACCCAGACTGGCTCATACAATGGAGCTTATTCTGGTTTCTGTAGCGTGAAGCAGCTAGAAGTACATGTATTTCTACTGGATGGGATGCTACACCATAGCAGAGTTACCCCCAGTATTATGTTCACCAGTACCCATTTATACCATTGGTTGGAGAGAGGCACTGTGAGAGTTAAGTGTCTAGCTTGCCCAAGAAAACAACACAATGCTGGCCAGGACCCAAACCCTGACTGCTTGATCTGGAGACGAGAGCATTAACCATGAGACCACCACGTTTTCCACAACCCAGAATAAATAGTTACATTTTTTCCCTCCTTTCTTTTACAGTGCATGTTGCAGATGTGCCAATTTAGAATGTGGCAGTGAATATGACATGGACTTCATAGAGAGTCAGTTGATCAACATGGTACAAAAACAATCAATAGCATTTGTTCTTCAGGATCTGAAATGTGCCAAATGTCATGGAGTAAGTATTCTGAGTTATACTTACCTTATGTTGCTTTACACATCATACCATACCCTTCTCTTGAGATGGCACGAGTGAGGGCAACTGTCAGGCAAAGGTCCTCTCAACCCTTTTGGGAGTGGAATAATTTGCTCTGCAGGGGTACTCCCTATAATGGCCCATATGAGGAGGCTCCACCCGAACGGTATACCTTATCCAGGCCTCAGGTATTATAAAAGGGTCGAGATTTTGCAACGTGAGGATCAGTTGAGGTACAGTGTATAAATTGGCAGGGAAATCTATCATGTAAGTCCAACATGAACATGAACTGTAAATAAAACACTTGTTTTCTGGTAAACGTTACGTTGATACCCTCCTGAAATTTTGTTCGCTAACTTCATTCCAAGGGTTTAGAAATGGATGCAGTGTTCTTAAGTAGGTATTCATTCCAAGGGTTTACAAAATGGATGCAGTGTTCTTAGAAGGTATTTTGAAGAGTATCTTTTTTTCGATAAAATAGTCTAAGGAAGGGGTAGCTTTTCTGTTAAAGAATGATATACAGAAAGGGTAAGGGGTTAGACCTTGGGGCAGAAGGTGGGAATTTGCCCTGATCTAGACATACTAAAACTTGAGGTTTGATACTGTAAATGTGTTAAAGGAGCTACGTCACGATATTCTGAGTTGTTTTCTGTAATGTGCAAAATTAGCTTCAATGCGAGGGAAATCACAAAATATTAGTTTAGCAAGATAGAAAAACACCAAAGTGGGAAAAATAAAACAAAAAGGAACAAGGATAGTTAAGGATGGCGAAGATTAACACGGATTACAAACAACCAAATTGAAAAATTTAGGCTAAATTTTTCAATTTGGAAACGACTCAGAATATCGTGACGTAGCTCCTTTAAGGATACTATATCATAATACTTTTTTTTTCATACTCTGCTCCAGAGTATTACTAACAAGAGTAGCATTAGAAGAATCTGCATCAGGCCAATAACTGAATGATACAGTCGGAACCTATCCCGGTTTCTGTGCTAAGAAGAGATTAGGTGCATAAGAGTATTGACTGATATATTTTTTTGCAGGTGAAGGCTACCAACATGTCAAAATACTGTACATGTGCTGGCAACTTTGACTATACAGTGTCTATTGATGACTTTTTTGAGAAGTTGAAGACATTTAGAAATGTGGCCAGGTATTTATAAGTACTTGAGCATTTTATAGAAGTTTGGGTTCTCATAAACCTGTCAGCGAAATCTCTGCCAATTGTGTTATGACTTAAGATACCAATAGCAAAAACCAACTTGCCCCAGTTCTTCAAAAGCTAGATGATACTATCCACTAGATAAATCGCTATAGCAAGGTGGATATAGCCTTATCCCATCTTTTGAAGAACCCTTGCCAGGTGGAAATCTGTTTATTTGCCATAAGGAATATTTTGGGAATTAAGGTAGAACAATTCTTTTTACCAGTGTTCATAATACCAGGACTAATTATTATCTTTTTCAAATCTGATCTTGTTTCAGGCATTACAAGTTGTTACTTCTGGAAGAAAATGTGAACTGGATTATGCAGAAAAATCCTCATGTTTGGCAATAGTCTCGGGAAGAATTACAATGACAAAGAAAGATATCTCTGTGATTTTTGTGTCATTTTGTGCCATGTAACCTGACCCTATAGCCCAGGATAACAAGTAGATAACAGTTCTACTTTAAGACAGGCATTGACTAGTGGCAGATAGGAGACACCCTTGCAATCTTTTGGAATAATTATAAAACCACGATATATATTTTTTTGTCACAAATCCCACATTTTTCATCACAAGGGATAAAAAATTAGTTGGTGTGCAATAACTTGGCAGCCTTCTCAGGCTTAAAAAGGATAATAGTGGTTTTTCTGGAAATAGTGATGTGACTATGGAATGATGTATAAATGTGATTTGTGGTTCATGTACAGATGTGAGTTTATCACAACTGACATAATGTGTAAATAATAATATATAACAAAGAAAACTTTGCTGCTTCTGTTAATAAAATGCTGTTATGCAATGTTGTGCTTAATCTGTGAAATTGATCTGAAATCAAGGGAAAATAGTAATAGTAATAAAAATAATAATTTTTTGTATATACCACACAAGTGAATAGTTCCTTTTTCACATGCTGATTGGCTAGCTTGGAGGTGATTAGCCAAGTACTATTCACCTCCGAGCAGCAGAAGAAAAACAAAATGATGTCCCGTTTCAAATAAAGTTACTCTTAAACAAGTAAAGTTACTCTTTGGTCTGCTAGTTATTCAGCTTGTGTGGTATATACTAAAACAATTATTCATCTCGGTGTTGGTGAAAGTGGTGGATATTTACCTTACTGCTTCACGGCTCAGTAAATATCCACCACTATTCACCTCCACTTAGGTGAATAATTGTTAAATACCACGCAGTTTTTATTAAGGAAATATTCAACTGTGCCTTACATAAAATATTAAAATAACATAAAACTTATAAAATACCTAAATGAATGCCTCACTAATAAGAAAGTTTAAGTCTGCTTTGAAAGGTACTTAAACTAGAAAGAGATGTTATTGTAGATGGAAGCACATTCCGTAGTGTGCAGGCAGCACATGCAACTAAATGATCTATCTCCCCAAGTCTTCTTAGCTCATGCTGTAGGTGATATAAGCAAAACAACAGGGTCATCATTCCGCCGTAAATTATACCCAGATGGAGGCATATACTCAACAGCACAGGTAATAAGGAACCATACCATGCAAAACTTTATAGTTCAGAATTACATTAATATACTTAAACTTTAGCGCAACAAATTATTTCTCGTGACACTTCATGAGCATAATCAAAATTTTATTACATAAAGATCAAAACCTTATTTAACAGTTTGGTGAGAGATACTAATAAGTTATGTCTCTGATAAATGTATAGATTAAAATTTATTTTAATTTGATCTTTCTATATACATTTTAATTCTTTCTCATTAAAATAGATCTGGCATTTTTTTGGACAGTTTTGTTCACTAAACTAGGTACTGTGTACAATGTCACATAATTCACAGAAAAGTTCATTTTTCACTTTTCATTCTTTTTAATAAATCTCTCACTTAAATCTTCAATTCACCTATTTAAAGGGTTTCAACATCAAAAATAGTTTTTCCCATTTTGCCAATTTGCCTCACAGCTCTCTCAGTTCTTCTGTGACGTATATTAAGGGACACATAAGTAAACAAGTCGAGCTTGAAAAAAAAAGTGTATCCTCTTGTCAAAAAAAAAAAATGAAGCCTTGGATCCTACTGGATCATAGCTGCCAGAGCTTATCCCTGGTTTCTGTAGCATGGAGTGGCTAGGAGTATTTCTACCCCCCCTAAATGGGATGCTAGTCCATCGC
>Ga0126337_10003338_pt1 | contig 10472 bp, 3 predicted proteins | sample DipCmetagenome_FD_92527 | JGI IMG/M metagenome (GOLD analysis project Ga0126337, IMG submission 92527) | Coral microbial communities from La Bocana,Puerto Morelos, Mexico - Diploria C A metagenome | ecosystem: Host-associated > Invertebrates > Cnidaria > Coral | place: La Bocana,Puerto Morelos... | reverse complement strand
CTGTTTTGGAGGCTGTTCCGCAAAACTGCTAGCGCCTCTAATCTTTACATCATTGATCTCCTGGGTTTTGGCTGAACGCAAGTCCCCAAGGGAGCTCGCTCCACGATGTTCATTTTCATCCCACTCCGTTGTCATAGGGGCGCTTTGTTCTTGAGCACAATCCCTGCTGATTTCATAATCATTCGATGTGTTATATTTGAGTAAAAGTTGCGATTCATCAAACGCGCTGGCTCCTCTCAATTCGTTTAGTTCAGAATGCATTTCTTGCTTTTGAGTAAACGCTTGACTTCTCCCACTTTCAATCCCAGATTTTTCTGTTGATAAAACAGCATTTCCCATTTTCTGGCAATGGACCCGGCATGAGGAACCATAAATGCACATTCTACTTGATGCGCGAAGGAGATTTAAGGAACTCTGTCTTCCGCCTTTTGTGATACGTTCTGTTCTTCTTGAATCAAGCTGATGGTCGCTTCTCGCAATTTCAGTACTGTCATCCGTCTCTGTGCCATCTTCAGTTGTATTTGCTGGCAAAATACACTGGTCAGAGGTTGATTCATTCTGACCATGCACTCTGCAATGACCTCTACTCAGACAAAGTGAATTTGGTGCTCTGACAGTGTCCAAGCAGCTGGCGCGGCCGCCGAGGTGCACTGAATTCTGCGCTGAAGGCAAATCATCGCCTGAAACAAGCTGCAACTTTTTCAACAGCTGTAAACTTTCTTGAAGGGGTGCCCGCATTCTCCTTTGACTGGAGACTAACCCTTTCCCTTGGAAAGTCAAGTAATCTCTGCGACGTTTTTCTGTTTTCGATGAAAATTTTAGCGTTTGATCGTAAGCTACCTCGCTTGTGTTGCGGGACTTCTCTACATCGCAAAGCCACTTTTCCAAATCCATTCGCCTCAGCGGGCTTTGATTCATCTCTCGCATGTTCTCTGCAGTCAAGGGACCTGACATTTCTGCTGATGGAGTAGCAAGCCTAAACACATCACCACACGCTTTGCTAACGTCACTTTCGTTCTCAACGAACAAATTTCCATTCACGTTCAGTGCAATATCACCCCAAGTAAGTCGCTCATCACAAGTTCGGGCATCCTTCAGTTCGGTGCCCATTCTCCCACCCTCTGTTCTATGCATGAGACAATTACAACCTGTTAAACACATGGAACTAGGCGCTCTCTCTATCTCCAGTACACTCAATCGTCCCCCACCGTACACCCCACGGTCATAAGCATGCGTAGACCGGTTAACGTCTTCGTTTGAATACGTTCCGCCTCGTAACCCTGGAATTTCTTCTCCAACAAGATCGAGAGAATCGTTTTTACCAGTAGGAAACTCTTCTAGACTATCAGCATCGTAACTGTCTGGTGAGTTTGTACCAATGCCGCTAGATGCAGCGCGATTTCCTTGCGTGAAATCATTTTCAGCGACAATAACCTTGTCCTGAAGCGCAATAGTGAGCGAGTTTTTCTTGTGTACATCAACTTCATGTTCTGCATCACTGTCTCTTCCTTTATATGAAGGACGTTCGTAACCTGAAGTGTATTCTCTTGCTGTTGAATGGATTGGGCTCACTCCCCTGTCTGTCGCTTCTGGTCTAACAATGTTTACTGCGCATGTCTGGCAATGCAATCCCGCTATACATGTATTACCAACTAATCCGCTGACCGGTTGGTGCTGCGGTAAATCGTGATATTCTTTTTTCACAGCATCAACAACGTCATTATTTTCTTGCTGTAGGATGGACAACGGCTCTTTCGCGATCTTGTCTGGTATGTTATGAAAACGTATTGTCCTTCGTCCGTAATGCTGTTCAAATTTTCTTTTGAACCTGTTGTCGGACATTGTTTTAGTTTTACTGAAGGATGCTCCGCTTGAAAACAAAAGCCCCCCAAATATGAGCATGAGCACAGCGCCAATGGCGGGAAGAAGAAATGCTGTGACGTCGATTGAATTTTCCTGTGTTATGACGTCAGCTTCGTCAGGAGACTGGTCCGAGAGATCTGAAAAATAATTTCATTCCATTTGTGGGTTTGCCCGGTTTTGCCTACACTTTGATGATATTATGAAATTAAAGCGTAAGGTGTTTTAAAATCATGTTACAACCTGTAGCTAATTATGGACTACCTTGATAAAATTGGTAAAATACGAAGTTTTTGAAAATACAGACCGCCACAAATTTGTTATTTCGACTCACAGTCTAATAACAAGCATTAAAAGTGATGCGGTCACCGTGATATTTAAACTTAATGTTTCACAAATAGGCAGCAATTACAAATAGAGGTACAAAATAACAGATAACAGATGTAACTATCCTTCGTAAACTCACTGCATTTAAGGGTTTATAATGTTTAAAAAAACCATGTGATATAGTTTTTCTGATCAGTGTACGAAAATCAGTACTAATAAGATGACAGTAAAAAGCCATCCGAATGTTATACTCGAACAATAACTCTGTTGATTGCCACCTGTCACTCCACCTGCCGCATTAGGAAGACACAAAAATTGTCAGGAAAATTCTTCTCTAAATCAAACGATTTCAAATTGTTTAAGTTACAACAGGAAAGAAGTGAAAAAATATATTCCACAGGCATAAATAACCAAAATGATAATAGTTGTAGATAAATCCTAAGAAATCTAAGGTAAACCTATTTGATGCTGCACACGATCCCGCCCTTTAGCGATACCATTCCAGTGCAGGGCGTAACTGAAAAAACTCGAAATACTAAGAGAAATATGTTATTTCTGTAGTTATAATTCCTACACGCATTTTACATCAAGCATCTGCAAGCAAGTCTGCCCTTTAGAGCCATGTCTCCAAATTGTTGAGACTCAGAAAATAGTTACTTGAAAGGTAAACATATATAGCTGAAATATTAGTACAACTCGGTGTATCCTGAAGGAAATGTTAATTTTTTCATTGCTGCGTATTTTGTTTTCTGGCATGAACTTGTTAAAGTTATCATGCAAAGCTAAGTAAAGAATGGGTAAAAATACATAAGGAATTAAACTGTCCAGCCAAGGTCGAACAAAACTTGAAACAGCATCTGCGCAGATAAATTATTTTAGTATGGGATGCAAATCTTACAAGGAATATAACGTTGTTGTCGGTCGAACTATGTACTTCTACAGCTTTCGTATCATTTAAAAAAGTTAAATGTTTAGGCAGTACTTACTCAAAGCGTATTGTTTAGTTCCATTTGACAGTATTTCCATAATCCAAAGGGAACACCCCGTTTAAATTTCCGCAGGCCTTCTCCAGCATCTTCCACTTGAACTTCACCCTGGCAGTCACGTGTCGCGTGTGGCGTGAGAAAGAAACTAGAGTCCTTTCAGAGTAGTTATGGGAACGGTGACGTAAACTAAACGTTGCTTCCAATTTCATAGTTCCCGCGCCACAGAACAGTAGTAAGACCCCTTCGTGGCCACAGAAACAACAAAAAGTACCTTGCTCTCTTTTCTCTAGCACAGTGACGCTTTTATTCGATTTTGCTAGGTGGGTGAAAACTCAGAGAAAAAAAAAGAAGAAACAGAGAAGTCGTTTATTTTTTCATCCGAAGCAAGTGTCAATGAAAGAAATAAATCTACCTGTCTTTTTTAATGTTTGAGTGCTTGTTTTAAGACCGGTTTCCTTTGTTAGTACGCTTCAGGCGTTGGAATACGAGAAGAAAACAAGATCTGTTTAGCACCTAAAGGAAACTGGACACTAGAACAGAGTCTTACGTTTTAAAACAGTGGCTAACTTGAAATTTCAACAAGTTTTAAGTTAAAAGGTACATGTATATAGCTTATATTCTGAAACATATAAAATACGTCGTTGCACGGTTGCTTCCAACTCTCTCAATGTGAAACATCAAATGGTAAAGCCAGTGTTATTACAATTTTTCTAGATTATTTCATTTTGCACGGAGTTTCCGTATTGGCAGATTTCTGCGTACTTTTATAGCATATTTCTAACATGCTAAGTTCCTGCGCTTGAGATTAAAACGACAGGACCCGCAGATCACTGCCGGTGGCCATGATGACGTCATTTCTTGTGGAAGAGGACTGATTCCTTTGTTGGACGCCATGATGAAATGGCGGCAATCTCTAGATTCACCAAGCATGACGCTACCAACTTTTAAGGGTAAGAAACGCTTGATTTAACAAGCTAAAGCTAATACTACAAGGCTTGATTTAGTTAACCATAACTGTTTTTCAGAGAGTTAAACGGAACCATAATTGCAGCGGCGGCCAATTTAGTTATTCCAAACAAAGAAATATGGCGTTAAACCAATAACAAATTATAATTTTAATTCTTTATTTTCCTTTCTTGGTACATCGAAAAACAGTTTTTAGGAGATGGTTTGCGACAGTTCATGAGGTCATGAAGAGATATTTATTTGAGATTGAGTAAGAATTTAATAGAAGTAATGTATTACTGATCTTAATTGTTTTGATTCCTGGCCTTTGATCGTCAGTTTTGTGTGAGAATTGTTACTAAAATCATTTCATGTGAAGAGCTGCAATTAAATTTATAGAGGCAAGTGTCCTTAATTTAGGAAGACAACGCCATTCTCTGACTCTCGACAAACAGTTATATAAAATGCTGTAAGACTTATATTCTTACATGTGTTGTCATAGTTTTGATGGTTGAAGCCAAGGAATGAATGCTTTCCAAATGAAATTGAGACGAGATGCGGCATAGCTCAAAGAAGACACATAATTAGGATGGGAAAATGGACGATTTTGTCTGAGTCGACACTCTTAATCAGCTGTAGTAGTCCATTTAAGCAGTGAATTGAAGCATGTCTGTCCACCAATTCATAATGACCAATCAGAGTAAGTTACTCCATTTTGGCACCAAAGGGATTTTATGAAGTCAGTAAACGATAGATGACGCTTATAGAAATGATGCTTTTTAAAATGGAATATAAAGTGAAGAATAATACCTTGTTATCGAAAAGAACAGTTAAAACTACAAATGAATAAAGGGTGAAAGTTTCTAAAGAAACTGTGGCGCTGCGTCGGTGGGGGTAACAAGGTAATTTGGTTATATCAACTAAGTTGAAAATGTTAATTGGCCACCGTAACGAGTTATAAAGCTGACGTTTCGAGCGTTAGCCCTTTGTCAGACATTTAACATACGAAGCCATCCACAATGTGTGAGTGGATTAAGGCACACCGAATTTCTGTCGTCCTTTGCAATACGAGGTGAAGCCCGGATGTAGAGGGGAGAGTGTTTTTGTAGCAGCAGGTGAAATTAAAAGTTGAGACAGAAATTTGTGCAAGTATGGCCTGTTTTTCCCCTTTTATTTCTGATAGCTAATATATGTTGTTGACTTGACAACAGCAATTGACCTCTCTAGTATTCATAGGCTCAACATTCTACTTTTAATATATTTTCCATTGAAAAGAGAAGAACATTTCATTTGGCATGTATCTCCGGGTCTGATGTGAACATATTTATACAGTTTGCCAAGCGCTTTGTATTGTCTACCGTGTTTGTGTAGCCATGAGCAACGTGCATTCCACCTGCGTAAACGATAAAACAATTGCCTTGGCCGGAAAAAAATAACAAAAACAGACACGTTGATCTTTTCTTATGTAAATGTGTAGTAATTATTCAAAATGCGACAACGGGAATTTTGTGAAATTTTGAAGCATCCCACTGCAAATTGGCTTCATGGAGATGCCAGTGAGATTCGAACATGAATTAACAAGAAAAAAGTGAATTTACGCTAACGCAGAAATTATATGCTACATCTTGGCAATGTGGGAGGCTAAACTGCGAGGATATCTCGACTGCTCTTGTGTGTTTTCGAGAAAGCATCATGGCACCTCTCCTTTCAAGGTCACAGCAATGTTATAATTCAGCCAAAGCAGATAACAATAACAGAAAGGCACGCGGTAAGATATTTCGTTCCTGAATTAAGTTAACTGCGTCAAAGTCATCTTTTTGTATGTCATTTTATGTGCTTTGAATTTTCACTTGGTCGCTTTGATTTTGTTATCGAGCCCTGTTCAAATAATTGGTCCGAGAATTGCAAATTCGGCTGCATCGGTTGGTAAACGTGGGTATAAGCTATGTTTTGATTTAAAATCTAAGTAGGTATAAAATAACTGTATTATCGTGCGATTATATCATTTATTTTCATGTTTAACCGTTCATGATACAGCAGCTTACAAAAACCCTCTTTGAAAATCTCTTTTCACTTTGTAAATATGAAATACATCGTAGCTTCCTGACATTTAGATATAATTCATGGAATCTCGATATTCATTGTATATTAAACACGCAAACTTCTCTTTTTCTCAGATTTTGATCCTCGCAGTAAACCACAATCGGGTAATTTTATGACGCGTTTTGCGTCCAACAACACGGGTTTGTTATGTCTCTTTGGCATCTTGGTTTTGCCAATCCTCATTGGCCTCGCTCTCGGCTACCTGTTTATAATTCTGGGCGTCAGCGCTTACAAGAATTTAACTGGAAAACATTCACGAGAAAAGGCGGTGAAGGAAGCATCGGAAAAGATCCAAGTTGTTATGGGAGACAAAGTTGTAGATTCGTCCTTCCCTACAACCGTTTCTTTGAACGTTCAAGAGACCAAGAATCGTAGTTTTTGCTGTCCGCCTCCAACGAAATACTACTATCATCGTTTATGTAATTACTCTAACGAGGTCATGAATGGTGATGCAAATACCTACAACGACGAAAGTTCCCTATCCGGGGAAGAAACAGATAGTAGGTCACATGAGAAATCTCTAGTGAGTGCACCGGATGTTGAAGATTCTAACTCTAGTACGCATGCGTCACTTGAGGATAACTTGGATAAGACCGAAGAGGAGGTTGATAGAGAAGAAAAAGGTTTTACACAAGACAAGGATTCTGGTGTTTCTTGGGACGAAAACAGCCCTGCGAAAAGGAAAAAAGCAATTTCTGGCTCTAATGTTCCAGCGACGCCCGAAAAGAAGAGCTTGGATTTGCCAGAAAGCAACTCAAGGGAGATAAACTTAAATAAAGTTGGCTTCATTGGCGAAGACAAGACTCCTTCGCCTGACAATACAGACGGCAAACTTGGAAAGATCCGGTTTGCACTTCACTACAATGTCGCTAAGACAGAACTGCAAGTGAACATCATAAAAGCGGTCGATCTTTCCATTACTGACAATAAGGAAGGTATTAATCCTTTGGTGAAGATATCCCTTCTCCCGCAGCAATACTGCTGGCAACGCACCAAAATCATCGAGGGAACACCAGATCCTGTTTTCAACGAGACTTTTGTCATCTCCGGTTTTTCAAAAGACAGAATCAAAGAATACGAGCTTAAGTTCAGGGTGGTGAATTTTCACGACATATTAAAGGACCGTTATGGTGATGACGTCATAGGAGAGATCCTTTTCCCCTTGTCAGAGTTGAAGTTGATGGAAAACAGAGCATCGTTTTCCATCACCAAGTGGCTGTATCTTGCTCCTCCGCATCCTTACGGGGTAAGTTGACCAGACTGTGGGAAGCGCCAGATAATGCTAGGTACAAAATTTCGAGAAAGGGTGATCGAGGGAAGGTTGTTCCTTTTATCTCATTCTGGGCAGAAGCTTCCCTTTGAATGTTTCTCTATCCATTTGTGTATGCAAATTATTGGCAAGAAACTGTCTTCAATTATGCTTTGTTTGTCAAATTGTTGTCAAAATAAGGGGATGATTTATTGGTAACCTGCACACTAAGACTGCCAACAAAGATAAACCGTAAGCAAAAACTGAGGCAAGGTGGTTTCCTCGCGTTTCCTCTAGTTTTACTGTGGTCGATTTTACTATCTATTGTCTCTCGTTCGTCGATCTTTAAAAAATATCGCGTCATCGACCCTTCAATTGCTCTTCAGTTCGTGACTCTAATGTTGTTAATTTCACAAACCCAAATCTTTATTCTCCTTAATTTCAAGATGGAGGTAGACGACCTTGGCGAGCTTTGTGTGTCTTTATGTTTTCGACCAATCAGCGGCCGACTCATTGTAACTGTCACAAAGATTCGCGGCTTACCGAAGGCAACTGCTGACCGCACAGGTAAGTTAGTAAGGGCGCCTACGGAGGCATTAATTGCAAAGGGCAGCAACGGGATTACAATAACAGTAAAGCTAGATTAAGAATAAGACAAATTATAACTGGCTGATCAATAAATTGTGAATAATACAAAGCACGTAACCTCTACGAATTGCGGACATTCCACATTTTTCAAACAGTGACATTCTTCATAGGAAGAGTTTGTATGGCTGTGTTGATAAGCGGACAGAGCCACCTTAACATTGCATTCTATTTCCTTCTGCAGACCCCTACGTTAAGCTCGCTCTGTACTGTGATGGCGTCCGCTTATCTAAAGCCAATACACGCGTCAAAAGACGCAGCCTCAATCCCGTGTTCAATGAGAAGTTCAACTTCAATGTGTCCGCTGAACAAATATCTCTTACTACCGTAGTGCTCAAGATTGTCAATCATTCCGAGATCAACGTTAGCGGTGGGGGATTGGGAACGGTTATTCTTGGATTCGATTCGTTTGATTCTGGGCAGGAGCAGTGGAAGTCCATGATTGAATCACCGAGCAGACACATTGAAAAATGGCACAAACTACACAAAGATCCCTACTGAGAATAGCTGAGAATTCATACTCGGGAAGGCAATTCGATTGTTCTTTTTTACGATAATTGTCTTATGAATGATTAGCTGGGCTGTAAATCTTTTCTTACGAGGAAGGTGACTAACTTCGACAGGTATGCCTCTATTTTGCTCGTTTATTGCAGTTTAATTCTGTATCAACTGTTAGAAACTGACCAATACCTGCAGCCACAAGTAAGGAGATAAACTAATTAGCCACGCTGGTATGACGCTTTTTATAGCCTCTAATGTAACCGATGGCAACCATAGGAAAGCTTTTGATTGGTCCAAAAGTGGAAGAAGTGGTCATGGCAAATAATGGCGGGAAAAACTCGCAAACGGATGGCAAACGCTGGAAAGTATGGAATAGGTGTAAAGCGCGGGAAAAACGCGACATCGAAGTAACGAATGACTGTGATAAGCTGAGAAGAAACAATCCACGTTTTAGCTAGTGTAATTACACTGCGTGCTTTTATTTCTTTATCAGTCCTAATTCTCTGAAACATCGTTCGAAAATTGTTCTACAATATCTCTCAAGCGACTATACTGAACGAATATAAAGCACATGAGCCGATAGAGAACTTCCGGTGAGTGATTGAAAACCCGGCCCGCTTTCAGAGAACTGCAATTTCTGCTGATATACGGGGATATATTGAGAACTGTTTAGGTAGATTGGCAACGACGGTTTGCAACGAGTCATACTGGTACCAAGACTAAGTTGCCAACGAGAGGGACTGGTACCAAGACGAGGTTAACAGCGAGGCCTGTTAGTTCAGAATGTGAAAAAACGTCAGTGCCATGTAACGTTAGTTGTGCCGAAAAAAGGTCATTTCATTTTGTAGAAAAAGACAAAAGATGGGGCAAAAGATTATGTGTATGCAGGATTATGTCTTAACTTACACAGATTGTATGAATTGTAATAAGCAGCACACACTTTATTTTCATTATATTTGCAATATAACGCACACTGCGCCAGGGAAATTTGAAAACGCAGCTCTATTTCTCCGATTTACTGCCGGCATGGAAGTTGTCGACTCCTCTCTCACTTGTCAGTTCTGAGAATTTTGTCTAAATCAAGACTTTATTTCGGTTCCTTACCTCTTTTGCGAAACAAACAATCACTCTCATGCAAGACTTCTACCATTGTTTGAGAATGTATTAGAGCAAGGAGCCTAAAGGTGTGACCATTTGAATTAATCCACATTCTTAACTACATTCAGACTGCCAGTAACCAATCAGAAGCCGAAGATGGCTTTTTTAATTTCTTATTGGATAGTGTGAGAATGTAATTAAATGAGAAAGTCGCCACATTTTTAGCCTCCTTGCCACATTTTTAGCCTCCTTGCTGTAAAGGGCCTTCAACACTCCTCTGCGCATATTGGTAACTTGATTTTGGAATGACACAGTCTATTTTTTAATGTTGAGGTCATTGAGGGAACTCCGCCACCTTCTATCCATCGTATGGGTATTGTGAAAGTTAGAGTAACCATGGTAACAATATTCAAAAATTTAGAGGCGCGGTGCCCTAATTGAGCTGGATTCCAGGTTTGGGCCTTGCCTCGGGTTATTGCATTGCGTTCTTGTGCAAGACACTTTACTCTCACAGTGCCTCTCTCTCTCTCTACCCATGCCAGGTGTTTGAAATGGGTACCGGCGGATTCATTGCGGGGAGCAGAAGGGACGGGGAGGGTAACCCTGTGATACAGTACCATCCTATCCAAGGGGAAGAGGTGGAAATACTCCTAGTCGCCTAATGATACGTTACCGGCGTTATCAGACTATTTGGTTTCCATTCAAGAAGTTAATTGTCATTTGTGGGTTTTCACATGATATATTGTAGATTATTGATG
>Ga0126337_10003335_pt1 | contig 10473 bp, 10 predicted proteins | sample DipCmetagenome_FD_92527 | JGI IMG/M metagenome (GOLD analysis project Ga0126337, IMG submission 92527) | Coral microbial communities from La Bocana,Puerto Morelos, Mexico - Diploria C A metagenome | ecosystem: Host-associated > Invertebrates > Cnidaria > Coral | place: La Bocana,Puerto Morelos... | reverse complement strand
TGGTTTTCTTGTGCGAGAGACTTCGGACCCTGAACCTGCGTTTTCGTTGGTCTCTTCACCATTTCGATGCTTGTCTTTGTTTGGCTTCTCCGGTTCTTCTCCATCTGGCTGAACCTTCTTAACTCTCTTTGGTTTCTCCTTCACTTCTCCATCCTCAGCTGGATCTTCCTTCTTGCCTCTCCTTGATTTCTTTTTTTCTTTTCCATCCTCAGCTGGCTCTTCCTTCTTGCCTCCCTTTGGTTTCTTTTTTTCTTTTTCTCCATCATCAGCTGCATCAGGCTTCTTGGATTTCTTTTTTTTCGGTTCTTCTGGTTCTTCTTCATCCTCCACTGGTTCAGCAGTCGCTTTCTTCTGCTTCTTGGTCTTCTTTGGTTTCTCCTCCACTTCGTCTTCATCCTCAGCTGGCGTTTCCTTCTTGCCTTTCTTTGGTTTCTTTTCTTCTCCATCATCAGGTTGCTTAACCATCTTGCGTCTCTTTGGTTTCTCCTCCACGTCGTCTCCATCCTCAGCTGGCCCTTGCTTCTTGCCTCCCTTTGGTTTCTTTTTGTTCTTCTTCTCCATCATCAGCTGGCTTGATAACCTTCTTGCCTCCCTTTGGTTTCTTTTTTTCTTCTTCTCCATCATCAGCTGGCTTAATAACCTTCTTGCCTCCCTTTGGTTTCTTTTTTTCTTCTTCTCCATCATCCGCTGGTGTCTGTTCTTCATTCACATCTTCTTCAGAATCTTCCTCATCCTCAGCTGACGGCTTCTTGGAAGAACTGGCCCTGGCTTTGGCTTTGGCTTTGGATTTTGCCCTCCTCTCCTTAGGCTCTTCTGCGTCACCCTCTTGAGCGCCACCCTCAGATGCAAACAGCAGGGCCAAAGTGGAAAGTGAAGGGATTGGTGGGTGGAAAACAAAATGACCATCAAACAAGCCGAACAGTTGAATGAAAAAGAATTATACCATAAGTTTTGTCAAAGTCCAAGTAACATCTTTTGGCCCCAAAACGTGATAGAGAACCATGTAGGCTTCACCCTTCGAGATTTTGAGATGCCGCTGGACCACTTCCAGCTTATCCCAAGAAAGTTCATCAATGGGGAATGGCAAGTTCTGCAAACACGGAAGGGCCATAGGTCCGACCTTTACCTAGCTAGACCGAAGAACCCTGATGTTGGCCAAATGGCTCCCAAAATAAAGCATCCACCAGATATATGATCAAGACAATGACAAATTTCTCAGTTGTGGACATCAACTTTCACGAAAACAACTTTGGAGGTTGCAGATTTCTCGGCTGTGAACATCAAATTTCCAGAAAAAAACCAACGTGTGGAGTTCACGGATTTCTCGGTTTTTTCACGGTCATTTGGGGTCCTTTCTCGGTCATATCACGGAATTTCACGGTATGAATTTTGAGCAGCACATCCACAGAACTTGTACTGCGGTAAAACTGCACTATACGTCTAATTGAATTTCACCGTGACCCAAAAAAGCCACAGATCAAATTGATTCACTACGCCAGGTGCTTCAGGTCTAATCGCTGAAAGATGTTGACCTTATTTGACATGTTGGTGAGTTTTGAAGAGTGCACAATGTTCATATTTCCCAGAACGTTCAGAAACCTAGCTCACCAGTTCACAATTGTGGGGCCAAGACCCATCGACCCTTGGGCACGAGGTATTTGCAGCCAGCAAGGTATCGAAGGACTGCTGGGATTTCTGCCTGAGAGGCGGTGCCGGGTACAAAACATTAAAAGGCAAGTAGAATATGAGGAGTTTTCAGGTCGAGAAACATCATTCCACAGGTCACCAATGCAAGATAGATCATCAGACTGCAGTGGCAGGAAAGTTGTCTCAAATAGTTCTGCATCCCCACATGTCCAATCGACATCTTGGAGCTCAAGTGGAGGTGGCAAGGGTTCCTTAGATAGAGGACGTTCAAATGGTTCCATGCATGGCATGTGGCCACAATTTGATTTGCAAGATAAACATAAATTTCGATTCACGCAAGTGGATGTTCCAAGCAACCACCAAAGGAGATCGAGCATGGTTTGCAATCAGATCAGCAAATTTGGCTGTATAGGCCCTTAGATCGTGAACCATGGGAACATCACTGAAGATACCATTTGCAAAGTGTTCATTTCAAAAACAACCGAGTTTTTTCAAATATACATTCCAAGACACTGGCTCTGCTTCAGCCGATCTGGGATGCCCACTCTCCTTTGTTTACCACCCTTGTCGATATACTTTTTGACCAGCGGTGCACCAGGAAGCTGCTGCAAGGCTTTTCTACTCATACTGCCGCCAACAGCTGAGATGCTTTCAAGGAGGGACATATCGTTGCTCCATAGTCGATGCCGTTTTGGGGTTTGCCCATCGAATGCTCCCATCCAAAAAGAGGTTGTGAAGACCTGAGGAATGTTGAACACAATTTTTGGCAGCAAAGATAGTAACCTTTGCTATTGATGATTAAATTGATCATTACCCTGGGGGCTATATAAAGGATATCTTTGGAAAGGGCATTAAAAAATGAAAACTTTACAGTATTCTAACTTCATTTTCACCAGGAAACTTTCACAGTAGCAAGCAGCTCTTGAAACCTTGGATGATGTGGAAGTGAAGATCCTTCCGGCTGTTCCACAAGCCAACGTACTCCTCTGCATGAACAAATCAGGAGCATGAGCACAAGCCTCGAAGCTAAAAGGTTGCCTGTACGGACAAACCCATAACAGCTGTTGCCGAGGTAATTGTTCCAAACGTCCCTTCCAGCCGTGTATGACGACCTAGGGTCAGGGGATGAACCGAGCCCACACAACCACTATGAAAAGATTTCAATCCATCACTGAAAGGAAAAATTACCCAAACAAGAAAATGGTACACTGTAATTGCAAAGCAGAAACATTTTTGTAAAGCTGTTGCAGCAAATCCCAAATAGGCAAAGTGCTCCCGGCTTCATATTCCAAAGTTCATTGATTGACATCCTGGAAATTCAAAAAAATATCACACAACCAGAGAGAAAGACACAACTCAGGTTTGCGATCCAAGCTGTCTATCTAAAGATATATCAAGTGTGCATCATGCTTGATAATTTGAAGCAAGGCTCGCGAAGCCAGCAACGCTGCAAAGGTCCATGAGCTTGCTATATCTGATGTCATGGCTGGAGCCACGGAGACCCACAGTCCACAAAGCCAGAGACACTTGTCCCTCACCACAAAAGAACTCTGCAAACTCTAGCTCCTGCCCTTGAGGAACTTTGGTGTTGAAGGCCAGGAGGGTGACCAACAAAACTAGGCATGCTGGAGCCTTCCATCGAAGTAGCTCCAAAACCACCATGGCCCAGAAAAAACGAAGTCCAATGAATTGCAATGTAGCAAGTACTGATGTTGAAATCAGACTATATATCGCTGGAACTTCTTTTGATGTGTTGGCCCAGACATTTTTGATGGTTCATTAAAGGGTGTTTTCCACAGGAAGTGTTCTCTTAGATGAACAGGAAAACCAGAATTTATAGAACAGGTAGCTTTGGTCCCCAGCACCTGCAAAAAAAGGAAATGCATGAAAGCAGCATGTATGTAAGCTGGCTTCCATTTCATGCCCACACCTGATCAATTTGATTTTTTCCTTCGCAGGCACATTTTATTGTGTAGCTTGCCATTAATTTAGCAAGAAACTGTGGAAATTCACACAGCTGCTGGTTGTGGCCAATTAATTGGCAAATACAAGAATTAAGCGCCAATCCTTAAGGTTCATGAAACCATAGAGGTGAAAAACACTAGGATCAAAGGTATAAAGGTTTTATATCAAATTGTTTTCTTCCTCAAAAGGATTCAGCTATGGCCCAGGGGTTTTCAGTTTCACCCTTCTTTAAGAAACGCCTCCTGCGAAGCTCTGGAACAGAAAGCCCAGCCAGCATCTTTCGTTTCTGGCTGGAAACATTCCACTCCTGGGCAGCCTCCCTGGCACCAATACCACGGTTTTCCATGGCATCCTGTATGAACATCTTTCTAAGGTTACCGTAGTCATGTGCCTTGTAAGCGCTACACTCTTCAGTGGCCACACGTAGCTTCTCAGAAGATGGACAGGAAACATTTTTCACATCAGGTTTTTGTTTGGTCTCCTTTGCCTTACCTTTCTTTTTTTTGTCTTCTTCGCATCCTTTGACTTCACAGCCTCTTCACCCTCATCCCCACCTCCAGATTTGAAGGCTTTTTGGTATTGAGCACTTTGTGGAAATGGTTTCGCAACATCACCATCCAACTGGGCTTTCAAGGAATTCAAAACCTTAGATCACCACAAAAGGGATCAAAGAGCATGACAGGATTTCTCTCTCCTTTGAAAACAAACAAAATGTGGTTAGATTTTGTCATCAATTTGGTCATAGTTACAGGTAATTTGTTTTTATACCTCCCCAAATCTTGCTTTCAAAAATATATTGAACAATAAGTTCCAGAACCAGTGGCATGCTGTGGCAATGCCTTTTCCTCTTTGATTTTCTCCCCCTTGATGCTCGACGTGGAAGTAGGATTTTTCTCACCCTCCTTACCCTTGACCATAGGTGGATTTTGAGACCCAGGTTCAAGTTTCGCAGGCAACCGAGACTGTTTCAGGGCATCAGCCAATTGGCTTGCAATCATAGCTAGCTTCTTGTCACCCTTGCAGGAGACCATGGGATCCGAAGCTGATGATGACGCCGGCCAGCTCAGCTCTGAAAGGGTGTCCAACTTGTGGCCTTCCATGTCATCGCCATCTTCAAAGATATCATCAGGGTGTGATTTGGAAAATTCCTCAGATGAAACAACTTTGGTTCACACAACCCCCCCAAAATTGGCCAAAAACAAATTCCAACAATGATATGATTTTGATTCAAATTTGATTCAAACCTGAATCTAAAAGCTGACAAGTTTCAACGTGGTTTCTCAGCTTTTCCTTAAGAGCCCCAGTCTTCTTGAGCTTTGCAGTATCGGCTCGCTGGGCCAAATGCCGAAAACGACTTGCCTTGGATGAGGGACTTAAAGGCTAACCGAATCCCCTGAGATGGAAACCTTCTTTTTTTTTTGAAGCCCACTCATTAAAATACTGAGAGGTTGATAAGCTACCTGATGCCCCCAAAAAATCTAAGTACATATAGCCACAAGATACCAATCTCTGCATAGCTTGGCCACTACGTAAAGCCCATTTCTGGATACATTCCATTTCACGGCACATACCTTTGGGAAAAAGCCGTTTCTCCTGGAAAAACTCCAGCAGTGCTTCCTTGAGGATGTGTGCACTATATCGACCCTTTCCTCTCGAAGTCATCATGATAGCGTCAATGACCTTGACAGGGAGTTACAAACATGTAAAGATTAAAGATTGTAATTACCCTCCACTTAACCCCTTACAAAAAGATACTGTATTTTCCTAACGCCCGGGCCCCAGCCTCGGTGTTTCCCTCAACATCTTTCAGGGTCGGCATTGATGATTTGAAAAGGTTCCCAGAGATGTTCATGAGCACTGAAAAACCTCTTGCGCCAAGAACCTCATGCTGACCAAAAGCTTGTGCATAGGCTGCCACAAGACGGCGATCCAAGGGCTTTCCCATGGCAAATCTCAAACGGCTACAAAGTATTGAATGTTCCTATGGTTTTGTACCTTTCATACATGTTTTCAGCTAGGTGGATATCCATATGGAGTTCCTGTCAGCATGTGGGATTTTTTTCTTAATTTGAGCAGTGCCAACAACTAAATAGAAGTTGACGATGTCCTAGCCTCCTGCTTTATTTCATTAAATGTTGGATTCTGAGCCCCCTCCAAAATTTGCTGAACAACAAATCAAATTCCTAGCCGCCCACTTATGCACACACCCAGGCAGATGCACGGGATGGAGAGGAAAGTGGCACCTTCTGTAGTTTGCCACAGGCGCATGCCTTGCGTGGCCGCGAGTGGCTGGTGGCCAGATATAGAAGCTAACATCTTTCTGGAAACTCATCTTTTTGCTTTTGAAAGCACACCCAAAAGGTTGATCATGAGTGATCATTATTATGGCATTTGGGATTCCACTAAAGACCTGCATATGTTTATTTTTGCAATCTCTATATTTAGCTGACATGTTTATCCTGCCGCCTACCAAAATTGGTTCTAAATGTTCTAAAGGCTGTGGTTATAAGGAGCACCGACTGTCCCAGCCTCCTCAACGATCAGCAGCGTAAGTAGCCAGATTCCAGAGCACCTGCGTGCACAGGGCAGCGATATGATTCACGTATATGTGTTTAAAATTCAGGGCCCAAGATGGTCAAGGCCAGGCCTTTCTACATGAAATGTATACCAATCACATGTCATGCAAATATTTGCGTGAAAAGGGACGCCTAGCCTAGCTGGAAATGTTCTATGGGCATGTATTTGTGATTTTGAAATGTGGATCACTGGGTCCAGTAACGACCAAATCCCCAACTAAGCACAAGTAGACCTTTTCTTCAGTCCACACGCACCGCTTCATGTGTACTCCCCTGCCAAGATCCCAGAAAGAGTTGCAGGCATTCTATAGATGTTCTTTAGATAATGGAGATAACCAACCAGTCAGTACAACAGGAAAAATATCTTGTTTGGGAAGGCAGGAGCCCCGCAAAACTTCCAGCAGCTGACCGCCACATGTATGGCAGAATCACTACGACTGCAGGATGGAACCAACACCTTTTCGGGTCCCAGGGTTTTATTTGAAATCAACCAACTGGTACATAATATCTCAACAATTTTTTTTATATGTATGTACCTGAAACTTTAGTGCCATCCAGCCATTGCCCTATACTCGAGGTGGTTCAAAGAGCTTTTCTCTAGCAGCTTCCATTTGCTGACGTATGCACGAGTAGCATTCAATTATATCATCAAAGCTGGCTTCAAGATCTTGGACGTGTGATTCCTGGGTGGTTTTCTGCATCTTTCCAAGCAACATATGTAGAAAAGCTTTGAAAATGATAAAACTACTTCAGTTTGATTTCAGGGGATCGAGAAAACACAAAAGTTGAAGAAAAGCATGTACACATATGTGTTCCAAGGGTCAACCTTATCATAGGCCGCCTTCGTAATCTCCTTAAGCTGATTGGCAGCTTCTTGTATGTCTCTCTCTTGATGTAGAGAGGGTGGCGGCCTCCAGGGGTATAGTGGGGTGCCAGGCTTTACCATTAAGTGAAAACAAAACCGAAGAAACACCATGGTGCAGCAAAAAGTTCCCCCAATACTTGAGGCCTTGTGCAATCAAGGCCCGCTCACTTTCTGTAAGTGGACCAAGATTGTCATCATTTGGAGAGCCTGCATTCCAAAAAAGTTTGGGAAAAGCAAATCCATAGTTCAAGGTTCACCATGATTTTTTTTTTGGCAGGATTTTAAGGGAGACAACAAAAAAGGATGAACTTAGTCCGCCAAAGAAACATCGATCTTGAATATCGGGAGGGTTGTCCTTGATGAATTGCTCCAATTTTTCCAAAGCAGCTTCAATGCTTGCAGACGTTGGAGCTGGCGATCCTGACGATGCACTAGCTTTGGCCTCGTCCTCAAGGGCAGCTCCTGGGATGTTTCTGATGATTGATTCTGAAAGGGACAGCTGAAAAGGAAGGGTTTCTCAGATAAAGTTTTAAACCTTAAACAGAACCTCGAAAGTAACTCCATTTCCTTTAACACAGTTAATTCTTATAAGTGCCTAGGTACTGTTTTCGGGATTCCAAATACGCCTCCCTGAATGTCCAGAAGCATCCATATAAGGGTGACTGCCATGCTGCGATACGGATACACGGTCCTGACTCACAGCTAGATGAAACAAGAAATAAAACGCATTCATTCTTCAGAACTATGTTTGAGAATTTTGGGGACCACAAATATCCTGAAAAAATTACCTCACATCCCACCAAGATACCACTGGCGGTCCATATGGTGGCCGTTCTTGATCGCCCGGCCTGATGGCCTTAGTTTTGGAGACTATTTTTTTTCTGGACCAAGTCATTTTTTTCACAATTAAGTGCTACTCCATATATTTCACGGCCCCAAAATGTTTGGGGGAAAAACGAAAATACAAAATACTGCCATTTGAGACATATGACCCCAGGCACTTCCACCTTTGGCATTAACGGGACATCGTCACTATCATCACTCATGGCTCAGGGCTTCAGAGATCGACTTCAGAGATCGACTTGAACAGTGAGTTGCTGCGTACGGGATGGCGCTTTCATGAGCTTTGGAATTGCTGTAATGTTGATCCCTCTAAAACCCTCAAACAAATACATGGTGCATACTCTTTTGTGGGCGTGGTTCCAGTTTAACTTGGGGGCAAAATGATTCCTGAATGGCGTGTTATATATGACATGTATATTATATTGTATACTGGTCATTCTGTCTACCCACACACGCCACATCCACTAATGTTGAGCACCTTCAGAGAAGATCAGGGATGCTGCACATGCCATGGCGCCGCCCCGGCGAAGGCCAAAGTGCCATGCACCAAATGAAAGAAAAATGTGAAACCTTCAAATTCAAAAATTTGAACATGTATATTTCAGAGTATGCGTGGACATACACTTGAAAATCTATTTGCATCCAGATTTACTGACCCAGCAAAACCAACTTCACGGCATCCCCCATGAAACGTGCACATATGGCTGAAAAAAAACGGCGCGGGCCACTGCAGTTGAACATGTAACCCTCAGTGAAGGTTGGAAGGGATGAAGAGGCCAAGATTTCTGGAAAAAATCACCCATTGAAGGTTGGATGGGCTGAAAGGATTTTCCTTCAAAAAAAATATCCCCGTTGAGGGTTGGAAGGGCTCAACACTTTCATTAACCAAAAGAATCCACATATATGGATCTAGAAGGGATGAAAATTTACATCTTCTGGAAATAAACATGCCAAAAGGGCACATGCCAAAAAAACATTAGTTCAGTCATTTAACTCCTTAAGCAAACATGGGTTTTCCTGTGAATGTTTCTAAACCGGTGCTTTGCAAAGCAAAACGAAAACACAAACACACACAACCCTGGCTTATTTCTGTAAATTTCAAAAATTCTAATATTTGCATACATATCCACATATTTCTATGTAGAATTTCTTTGTTTTTCTCAAGTTCCACATTTCACGGAACTTCTCGGTCATATGGCTGTGTGTACCCGTTCTCGGTCATTTGGCCATTCGACCCATGTACAAGATCATCTTGCACAAATGCATGTCTAGGGAGAAGGACGTGATTGCCGAGGAAAAGTTTAAGGCGGCTGGTGCAGAGGTAGATAGCAGGATTTCAAATGTGAAGCAAGGTTTGGTTTCAGTCTCTGCTCCGCTATCTAAGAGGATTGGACTTTCGACTTTGAGCCTTAGAGCTGCCTGCCTCCCTATCATCACTTCGAAGCTTGCTTCACGCTTGGCTGGAAACTGGGTCTCTGTGCTTCTTTATCGCAGATGTCTTTCAAGTGTGGTGGACTCTTTCTTTGGAATTGCCGCCTCTTGTGAGGCCTCTTCGAGGAATGTTGCGGTGACTTTGAATCGTGGAGTGGCGGAGGAACTTGTGACTTTGGCTGCTTTGGTCCCTTTGATTGCCTCAAATGTTGCCTTGCCCTTCTCATGCACTATCTTCGCTTCAGATGCTTCAAACAGCTCAGGGGCAGTTGTCAGTTCCACTGCCAGTCAGCCTCTGTCGAGACTCCTTTGGCTGGGTGGTGATAAGAAGGGTGGCTATACAAAGTTGGATGAGCCTTTTCGAGCCTGCCTCCGTGCACTTGGTGAAGAAGTTGGAGACGATCTGCCTGGTGGGGGACAGGTTTCCGAAGGGCCCTACAAATCTCCTTTGCTCTACTTTGACTTTGTGGAGTTCTGCGGTGGCTCAGGTGGACTTTCTCGAGCTGCAGCAGACTTGAGGCTATCAGTTGCTCCGGTGCTAGACCTTTCGGAGAGTGGGCACTATGACCTGGGCTCACTCCGCCTCTTGGAGTGGGCAATTCACATGTTGGCAGAGAACAGGTTCAGAAGTTGCGCGGTCGAACCCCCATGTACGACCTTTTCACCTGCAGCCTGGCCGGCTGTCAGGAGCTACCTGGTTCCATTGGGGTTTGACCGGCTGAACTGGAAGACATGGAAAGGGAACCAACTATGCTTTCGAGGCTTCGTGATCATGATGGTGGCAAAGAGGTACAACCGCCCTTCCCTTTTGGAGCAACCAAGGCGTTCAAAGATGGCTTGGACACAGATTTGGCGCTACATGCTGGAGCAAGGGCTGGAGGAGGCAATTGTGGCATCCTGCCAATTTGGCAGCCCCCATCAGAAGGAATTTCGGCTGCTGTGTTATCTCCTGGACGTCGTTGCTTTGGAGGTCCGGTGCCCAGGTGGTCATCAACACATTGTCATCCAGGGGAAGTACACGAAGGCTTCAGCGGCTTACGTGCCTGGTTTGGCTCTGCATATTGCCCATGAGTTTCGTCGAGCTTTGGAGAGGATTGCCAGGCTTGAAGCGGACTATCATCCCCAAGGATCAGAAAGCGTGGTTGG
>Ga0126337_10003334_pt1 | contig 10473 bp, 6 predicted proteins | sample DipCmetagenome_FD_92527 | JGI IMG/M metagenome (GOLD analysis project Ga0126337, IMG submission 92527) | Coral microbial communities from La Bocana,Puerto Morelos, Mexico - Diploria C A metagenome | ecosystem: Host-associated > Invertebrates > Cnidaria > Coral | place: La Bocana,Puerto Morelos... | reverse complement strand
TGTTGGCACAGCAGTGCATTTCTTGGAAACCTGTTTAACCAGTTTACAAGTGATTGATCCCTTCTTCTGTTGCACCAAGCTGCCAGTGCCTTCCTTGCATGAGATCCAGTTGTTGATGTTGCTCTTGATAAGGAATTCTTTGCCAATGGTGCGCCACAAAGCAAAATTCATGGCCTCGTAATGTGTCTCACTCAGAGGAACTGTTTTGGACACTCGAGTGTTAGCTGCACTGGCTGTCCAGCTTGGACGTGGCGTGACAGCATTTGCTCCACTCGTGAAACTTGAGTAAGCGGTGAAGGTGTAACTCCAAACTAGTGTCCAGCCCCCTCCATCCGTCTGTTGGTCGCAGTAGGCCTGGAATGCGTTACCATGGGAACCACCATCTGGGTCTATCCAATAAACTCCAGTCACGAGTGATGGTGCTTTCTCTTTCAGGTCCTTGCAATTTAAGGCTGGGTTCGCCTTGCTTCGACCTGTAATTAGAAACAACACGAAACGTGAAGAATGAAATCAGCTTCGTTTAAAAAAAAGGTAAACGAAATTAAAATCTCAAACACTTTGTGCTTGAAATAACAAGCTATAACTTATATTGGGCCAGTATATTGATTGAGCTCTAAAGTACAAAAGTAAGTATTCCAATTATTTGCCTGTTGCTGAATTTTTGGCATAATAGTATTTTCATAGTATTTCGATGTCATTAATTTGACTACTGTACAGCATTGTCAAAGTTATTGTCGTTTCTTGTCGCGCAATGTTCTCAAATGTGCTTAGGATACTTCAGATAATCTTACGAAAGCAAGCCTTTTCAAAAAAAAAGAATAGTTTTGGCTCTTTTTTGAAGGGTAAAAGTAAAACATCTCAGTTATCTTTTTTTCTGGCTACAGCCCTGTTTTATACTATCACAGACTCTTTCTATCCAAAGAAATTGACACAAAGCACAACATTACTTAAACTAAAGTTTACGTTCTACATTTTTCTTGATTACTAATAATAATGGCCAATAATCGTTGCAATTAAAAGTTTCTCAATACAAATGTAAGTTAGGTAAATAAGTTACCTATGGGACTCGTTTCTGTCAGATAGTATGTTCCATTGATCAGTCGCTTGATGATCTCGTTCTTGCAGAGCAGTGCAGCCTTGTAAAGGTAAAGATTGCCCTTTTCATCCATGTCCAACACACACCGTTTGTTTCTCCGTCCCTCAATCCCTCTGATGGTTGAGATAACAGTATTTTAAAAACTTTTTGAATTGGAAATAAATACAACACGCTTGATTTGATCGTTAAAAAGCTGCTGCAAACGAAATATACTGCAAACGACATTTTTTAGTGTCATCGGCTATCATTCCGCGGTCAGAAGGAAATAAGAAAGTTATTAGTGGAAATATTCAGTCTCACCTTGTGACCAAGAGGCAGAAAAACAAGGACAGTAGACTACAGAAAAACATCCCTTTGATCGATTTTAAAATCAGCGATGGAAGAGCAATCTCTCCGCTTAATTTTCGCTCAGCCAAATAACTCAGCTCGCAACGTTTTAGACGGGTGCTTTTGGCCAAAATTATGTATATTAATGAAACGAAACAAGATAAAACTCGTGGCTTTTGTTCTTAATCTCTTTCAATTACTCTCCAATGGTAGGCTTAGTAGAAACGCCAAAACATAGGGCATTAAAAAATGATATTTTGACAGCTTCCTATAGTTAAAAGTTCATTAGCCCTTCAGGCGTTTCATCACCGATCTGTGATAGTATCCTATTCGTCATTAAAATTTGTCTTCTTTAATTGTTCCAACCAACTGAAGCTTTCTCTGTTTTATTGTATTGGTAAGATTTATTGAAATATCAGGGGTGTAGTTATACCTTGGGCTCTTGCAAAAGCCTAAAGTTTAAACAATCATCTTATGTACGTGGCAGTGCGATGTAAATGAGCAATTTAGCCTGTTTATCGAAGTTAAATTAAATAAAATGAAAACATAAAAATTCAACTTACACCGGATGAATCTTTGCTAACGTCATCATTATAAGCATGCACCTTTCTAACAGCTTGTAATATGTATGTAGTGAAGGAAATCTTCTCTTTTTTGATGTAATATTAAACAAGACATGGGCTTTCGAAATCCGTACGGTATAATTTATATATATGTGCCTAAAGCGTTAATAAGCCCTTACTTGGCGCGTTGTTTCTGAAATTTTGCTTCTTTAAACTCGGGTACCACAAATGGTAATTAACACATCTGACATATTTTTTTTGGGACAGTGTATCACTCCATGTCCTTTCAATAATCAGAGCTGATCGATAGTTTGATATCTCGAACGAAAGACTGAAGTGTTTATGCTAATAAGGGAAATATCGTAAGCAAAGATTACGTTACTGAACAAGGAGCTTGAAGACAGAACTAGCCTTATTACAAATCTTGATTTATCAAGTAATTCTGCAACTCGGGCAGCAAACCCAGAACGAGCTGGACTGACAAGTGATGTAGATTAATTTCGTGCGTTAATTGAAACGAAATCAAAACAATGAATTAATGAAACAAAACACTTTGTTCCGCGTCTGTGCTTATGGAAATCTTGCGTTTTCTTAGATATACTAAAACAATCCTACCGTTCATTGGACTTCCCAAGGCCAAATGAAAATGTTACAACTGGATTTTTCTACCATGACAGGCCCAGTCACTGAATTTGTTGAAAAACCAACTAACGCAAAAAGCGCGTTTTGCGGATAAAAGTTTTTTTTTAAAAGAACAGCCATGTTAAATACACACCAAGTGAGTCGAGTTGTCCCTATATATTGTCGTTACGACTCGATACGAGGTCGACATGACTCGTTACTTCACTGAAGTCCACTCGACCTGCAATACCTTTAACCGGAACGCGCGTGAAGACAAAAGAAAACTACAAAAGCAAATGAAACAAGAAGAAGCCAAGCAATTTCTAGACACTTGTGCAGACGAGTGACACCTTTAAGTAAACGCTCTCGCAAACAAATAAAACTACAAACGAATACAATGAAACAGATGTGTAGACAAAGTAAACTAAGCTTAAACTAAGCACGCATGTAAACTAAACAACACTTCCAAGTTCTTTCCGAAATAAATTTTTTCACTGCCACAAATTAAATTCCAAAGACTGTCCAACTATCGACGGTGAAAAATTCAGCTGAATGCAATGCATAGAACTCCTATATCGAATACATGTATCAACGCCTTCGCTGTGATTTTTGCCGATCCACAACGGGACGGTTACAAATTCCAGACGTCATTCTACTCTCTACTGGGCTCAGTAGGCAAGCTCAGTGCTGAGACAAACATTAACTTTCCAGCCCCTCCCTTTAATCACATCTCTGGAATCTGCAAAAATCTAGTAGACGCCTGACCAGCCGCAACCAGGGTACTTTCTCGAGGGAGGAAGAAAGGACCCTGGGAACGAGGTTGCCATGCAGACTGTGAAGGAGCACGTTTTGCTGATTTTTGTTTTCGCATTTACTTTTGACTCAATATTTTTGGTTCTAGAGACAAATTAATGTTCAGTTATATGTCGGAGTGTTTGGTATTTATGACCATAATACACAGGCCGCGCAAGCTCGGTATGTGGCTGTTGATTCGATAGACAGAAACGTCATAGACTTTGTAAAAAAAAAACTCCCTTTAGTCCTAAATATACATAAATAAAGCTATTTTAAAATGCTGAAATAACCTTCACTTGTAATCTGATGTCAAACTACATTGTTCATAGTCCCCTACTTTTCCGTGAGATCGTAGATGTCGATCGTTAAGTTCGACGGTTCGCCATCTTGGAAGTTTGCCTCCGGTGTAAGGACCTTTGGAGTGTTTCTTTGTTTTGTAGCTATTGTTAGGGTTTGGGTCTGTTAGCTTGACTTCTTTGTTTTACGTGAATAGTGAGTGTTACCAAAGATGAGCCCTTCTCTTAGCTTGATGCGAGCGAAATACGCTATTAACCCCACACCTCGTACCCACGGGGCATTTTGTATCCTCCTCAGTTTCGCTCGCATCAAGAGACCACGATGGCAGCCCATCAAAATTCAACGATCGACACTGTGAACAGTCTTATGTCAGTTATGTCTACCAACATGTAGATTTTCTACTTTCGGTGTACAAAATGTAATTCCAAATGGCCGTTGGAACGTGACCGGGATCACGCCAAAAAAGCCTGAGGACACGTTTGTACAAAAAAGTAACGAAATGAGACATATGTTGTATATTTAACTTTTGTTTAAGCCGACATGCATGACAATAACTCCTAATCAAAGCAATTGATCTAGTCATTTTTCATAGGTAAATATATACCTTGTCTGCCTAAATACTTTTATATATTTCATCCTTACTGATATTTTCGCATAGAATCGATCGCATGAAAAGCCCATCATCTAATCAAATCGCGAAACAACGTACTTTCTCACGCGCGGGAAAAGCGTTTCATCCAATCATAAATCAGCTATCAATATGAAGCAGTCGGTTCGCAAAGCGTTCACGATGTTGTTGGCGCCTCTTCAATCTTCATTCGCAGAAGTTACGTTTCTACAGTTACCACATGTTGACATTAGCTTTCTCGCAAATTAGCTATAAAACACAGACAACTTCGGAATATTAAGACAGGTTTACATGGTTTTATCGCTTTTACCCGTTGAGAATATTATTAATATAAGGAACAACAGAAAAAAAACACTCATCAAAAACCCGCCAAGACTTTAGCTTGCTAGTGAATTCCTCAAACAGAAAGAAAAGACAAGAAAATTTGATGAAATCAAAACAGATGTATATGAATTTATTTGAGGCGTCAAACCAACAAATGGCGTGGATCACGAAACATTAATCCTTCGAGGATTTTGAAAGATGGCAAACTGGCATATATTCCGCAAGCCATATTGACGACAGAGAATTTGACCAAAAAAAGGAAATGTCTGGACGCTTGAAGAAAACAGCATAATAAGACAGGGCAAAGAAAGTAAAAACAAAAAACAACAATGAAGCGATAAACATTTTGTATGAAAAGTATTTGGCCTTTCAAAGAAGACACAATTTCTTGCGCAACACAACTTGACGAAGTTTATTGTTCTGCTGAATGAAAAAGCAAATAAATTTTATTAGAGTGACGTTGAAGGTTAAAATCTCAGTAGGTATATGATAAACATATTAACGCATGGAATGAAGTAATCTATACATATGATTTAGAAAATAACCCAAAGCAAATACGCGCGCTAATTGGTTTAAAACCGTGTTTCTAAAACTCGATAGAAAAAGAGAACTAGCACGAGCTCTTGACGTAATGATGGCGTGATCAAAGAGAATTAAAATTTGATGAATAAACGTAAACAAGTTGATTTTCTTTGTTGCGTCGCGGTATCTTCTTAAAGAAATAGAACATGTTCTCCATGGTTCTATCGAGTTATAGAAACACTCGTGAAAGTTTGGGAGAACTCGAAAAAACTGTGGAAACAGTTGCCTGCGCCTGTTCGTATTCCCACAGCATTTTTCGTTCTCCCAAACTTTCACTCGAGTTTCTGTATCACGATAGAAACACGGTACATGTTTTCTATTCTTAAAGAAACCCTTAAGTAAAGATTGGAAATCTTCCGAGAACTAGCTTTCAACGGATAAAAATATTTCTGTGTGGATTAGCCACACCTCGTAACTCATTTGCGCTGTTTGTTCCACACGGATCATGAGTTGGTGAACTACCAGTTGTGTGACTATCAAAGTAATAGTAAAGGCTGCTAGCATCTAGAGACGGTCCGTTGCTGCGCACATTGAACGATTTTGGCACTACACCAGAGCACTTCTTAGAAACCTCTTTAACCAGTTTACAAGTGATTGATCCCGCCTTCTTTTGAACCAAGCTGCCAGTGCCTTCCTTGCATGAGATCCAGTTGTTGATGTTGCTCTTGATCAGGAATTCCTTCCCAATGGTGCGCCACAACGCAAAGTCCATGGCCTCGTAATGTGTCTCACTCAGAGGGACTGTTGTGGACACTCGAGTGTTGGCCGAGCCAATGTTCCATGTTGGACGCGGCGTCACAGCGTTTGGTCCTCTATTGAAGTTTGAGTAAGCTGTGAAGGTGTAACTCCACACTAATGTCCAGCCCCCGCCGTCCGTCTGTTGGTCGCAGTAGGCCTGGAATGCGTTACCATGAGAACCACCATCTGGGTCTATCCAATAAACTCCTGACACTACCGAAGGCACCATCAACTTAAGGTCTTGACAGTTCTTCACTGCGAATTCTTTAGACAATCCTGTTGGAACAAGGTTAATCAGTTAATAAAAATAAAAAAATCAGCGCCAATCCCCCGCTAAAAAAAGGGCGACTGGTACGTTTATCCATAATTCTTTGCGCACGAAACTTAAACAACGCTCGAAAAACCGTACAGGGAAATTCTGGAATCTTGAAACCCAGCATACACAATGTTGTAAGCACAGGGACAAGATTGCAAAAAAAATGGCTTTTCTTGTACTTTATGGGCCATGTAAGACTCGTACGTTGTAGTTAAATGTACAGCCGCCATATTGGTGGTCTCATTTTCAAATGTCAAGCTGCCTTCAACTTTATTGGATGAAACTTTGAGATGTGTGAATTCAAGCGTAAATGTTCATTCACTCTCTTCAAGTCATTTTAGCAGATATATTTACAATCATCTAAAATGCCGATCCGTTAAAAATGGATTTGAGGTAGAGACTTTATATAATAAGTTAAGATTAACGACATCCAAACTACACGGACAAGCTCCTCGTACCTACAACAAAATATATTTAAACCTTGCTCAAAATTATGAGTCAATATAAAAACACGAAAAACCTTTTCAAAAGCCCTCTGAATTAGTCAAATTGAAGATTCTTTACACTGATTCAAATGTTGACACACGCTACGTTTGTGTGATTTATTAGGTGTGTTACCTAACCTAATAACATGCTCGGTTCAGCCAGCTGGTATGTTCCTTCAGTCAGCCGTTTGATAATCTCGTTGACACATAACAGTGAAGACCTGTGAAGATAGAGAGTTCCGTTTGTGTCCATTTCCAGCACTTTGTATTTTTGCCGAGTCATCGAACTAAGGGAAGAGAAAGAAAATTCTATTATTAATAAAATCGTGTCAGTTCATAACAAAAGGTTTTCAGTCCTTGGCGGCTTTCTTTTTATAATGTTTGAATCTAATGGCGCACGGCACAATAGAAACACTTCAGTGGAACCATGCACCACATCCAGCCTTGTCAGTAGCTACTTCACACCCGAGGAACAGCTTGTTTTGCAGGCTCAGTATCCGAAGAGTATTTCTTCAAGTCATAAATAGGGAAAGGACTGCTCGTTAAGTCAAAGTGTTCGCGCCTCTGATGCTTCCCGTTCCATTTCCCCCCTCCCCACTCCGCCGAAGTCTGATAGCTAAACCAGAGGCAGCATTTCGAAAAGAAAATACTGATCCCTGGTTGTGCTATCACGCCAAAAAACAAATATTATTCAGTGATATTTCTTGGATTGTTGGGAGCGCTTGCGTATATGAACGAACATATATCTTGACAATTTTAAAATTATATATGGTTGATAAAACTTTACAATTTAGGTACAGCCATGATTGGAAGTCGTAAACTTATTTTATAAATTTGACTGTTTGCTCAGATCGGCTTGTGCGCAGATGCCTGGCCAACAATTATCGCCCAAGACCAAGGCCGCTGTAACACAGTTCACGTCTCAAATAAAGTTGAGATCTAAATAACTTCGCTGCTTTTCTTTACATTTCAAGGACTGAAACTCAAACTACAATTTAATTTCTGTCTTAGCTGGCTGTTGAGAAAGAGAAGAAAATCAAAGCCAAACCAACCTGGAGAATCATTTTGGAGGTTTGCATTCGTACAAATACTAAGATGGGTCGGCTTAAACTTATACCGAACTTGTTGTGATCGGAACTCAGTCAAAGTGAACTGAAAAGGGAGTCAAGTGGCATATTCCTGAGCTGTTTTAGCAACCTGTGATTATCATGAGATACTTTTATTTATAAGCCAATTTGGATGTTTGCTTAAACGGCGTTAAACAAATATCCTGGTTATTAAAGGGCAGACATGGAGTTTTGTCTCATGATTCACATTATGTGCTTTCCTAGAGCCATTTGTGATATTAATATATAAATATTGTATTGCACAGGAACTTATCCAGCTGACAAGGTTAGCTTAGTTTATACGTGAAAAACAATTGTTTTATTCAGTTGATTAGCGTTTCACGTTTTTCAAAACTACGGGAAGAGTTTACCAAAAGAGACTGAGTTCTAATGGATTGCCGGCAACAATCGTACCTCGTTCTCAATATCTCTCTTTTCCGGGAGAAAGGAAAAAGAGAGATCGTAGAGAAAAGGTTAGTAACAAGTTACGCACTCAACGCAGACGAGCTTCAAAAGTGTCTCTTTCCTGCTTTCTTTTGTATTCCTCCTAAGTTTGAAATAAAAATGCAATTTAAATTCTGTCTTACCTGGCTGTTGAGAAACTGCTGGAGAACAAAATGAATGCCCAACCAACCTGGAGAAGCATTTCGGAGATTTGCATTCGTACAGATACTCAGATGGGCGGCACAAAGTTATACCGAACTTCTTGTAATCAGAGCTTAGTCGATGTGAGCTGAAAAGGTTGTCAGGTGGAATATTTCAGGACGAATTAGCAACTTCTGACTGATTATCATGAGGCACTTTCGTTTATTAGCGAATTTGGATGTTTACCCAATCAACGGCGTTGAACAAATATCCTGGTTATCAAAGGGTGGACGTGGAGTTTTGTCTCGTGATTTACATAACGTGCTTTCCTGAAGCCATTTGTGATATAAGTATGTAAATATTGCGTTGCATTGGAACTTATCCAGGTGGAAAGCTATCTTAGTTCATCTATAAGTGCTATGATGAACAATTTTTTTATTTAGTCGATCAGCGTTTCACATTTTTCAAAACTACGGAAAGCGTTTACCAAAAGAGACTGAGTTCTAATAGATTGACGGCAATATCCGTACCTCGTTCTCAGGATCTCTCTTTTCCAGGAGGCAGGAAAAGGAGAAATCTTGCAAACAAGGTTTGGTAATAAGTTCTTCAAATGCAGACGAGCTTCAAAAGTGTCACTGATCAGGCGACATGGATACTGAAAGAGGTTGACCTTCAGCTGATATGTGCATGGTGTTTTCTCTGAAACATCTAATCTTCTGAAATGTCTAGTTTATAACATAAATATGCCTTGAAATATGGTCTACATCAGAACCATGTGACGAACTCACAATGTGGGCAGTCTCAAGTTGGCTTGATTGCTCAGTTGGCAGAGCACTGCACTGGTATCGTAGAGGTCATGGGTTCGAAACCCGTTCAGGCGTGATTTTTTTTTTCAGGCGTTAATTTCACAACTGATGAAGTCAGAAAAACAGAACGCAGCAAAACACAACAAAACCCAACTCAACGCAACACATGTAGAGCCATTCATCTAGAATGGACACTTCTTATGGTTGCCACTTAAAACAGAAAGTGCGACGAATTTTAAAGATACTGCACTTTTGTAATGATTTAGAGTTCTCAATTGTCACTGTGTAGCTGAAATTTTGTGATGTTATTCCAAATATTCTACAGAAATTTGAAGGATGTGTGTGAGTGGAGGAGGGGAACAAGGATATAAATTTAGTGACCGTTTCTAAAAATTTTTCTTTCAAAGAAAAGTTTCCTCGCACGTTTTCGTCACAAGTAATTTTAAGCGTGCAAGGTGACCCTTCTTATCAATACTATATTTAACAATGGACAAAGTTTGAAAAAGCCCTTGCGTTGGGTTCCATATTTCGGAGGAATGAACTTAATCATGATACAAACCGACCATGTATCTGATATATTATAATTCTCGATACTTCCGAGCATTATGATCCGAATAACATCAGATATGAATACGTAAATGAAACGAACTTGTTAGGCAAAAGAATATTTTAATTTGTGCAACGTTTGACAAAATGTCAACTATTCATTTACGTTATCTTGCAGAACAAGTATGTTGCTGTTTTGAAGCAACTCCGTTTACATTACATTACAAAAACTTTAGACTCTCCCTTAGTGGGACCTTCCGTCGAGATGGGTATGGCTTTCGACGGTGGCTGCTATTGGTCGGTTTTCCGTCGGAAACCGTTCGTGACCAAAACGCATTACGTTATTGATCTGCAACTTCTCCTTGTCAAACGAAAGCTTTTCCAAACAATTGGAAATGATTCATCACCTTAAAGGTCAGTAAACCAAGTTGGGAAAAGCAAGCGTTTCGTGAATTGAAATTACTACTGTTTATTCTGTCAAAGGTGATATTTTTCAAACCTCAAAGATGCCGTGTGTTGTCTTTTCATTCTTACCATATGGCACCATAACGTTTACAAGCTAAGCCACACCCTGTTGTGAGGCGTGCGGTTTCCGAAGAAAAGAACATTTCGAGTGCGTTGCTACTCACAGATATACTATGAAACGTTTTTACTAACG
>Ga0126337_10003333_pt1 | contig 10474 bp, 10 predicted proteins | sample DipCmetagenome_FD_92527 | JGI IMG/M metagenome (GOLD analysis project Ga0126337, IMG submission 92527) | Coral microbial communities from La Bocana,Puerto Morelos, Mexico - Diploria C A metagenome | ecosystem: Host-associated > Invertebrates > Cnidaria > Coral | place: La Bocana,Puerto Morelos... | reverse complement strand
GATCCTTTGAAACCAAGAAGGAAATCTTGGAAAAGTTCGAGACTGACACCAAGATGAAGTTTGTTTCCCAGTACATGAAGGAACAAAGTGAAAGCAAAGAAATTGAAAGTCGTCAGTCTGGCACATGGATGACAGACAAGCAGATTGCCAAAGAAGAAGCCCTCGACTTGAACGACGAAGACGACAAAAAAGAATTGGAAGTTCTTTTGAGTGGTTTGGACCAAAGAGATCATCCAGTGAAAGCATGGGCTGACCTTGGAAAGAAGCAATACAAATACTTCCAGGATTCCACTGCAACCACCACCAAAAGCAATGAGCGTCACGCTTGGGTGGAATCTGCATGTGGTAAGGAGTCCCAGCCCAAGGCCAAAGCTTCCGCCCCGGTAGCTGATGCCAACGCAGTAGGGCAAGAAAGTCACTGCAAACATTGACCATGCTTGGGGGGTTTTTGGCAAACAAGAAGTTCTTTTCGCAAAGCTCAAGAAAAGGCAGGTATGCAACCCCTCATGGATCAAGTCACAATGGTCGTCTCTGTGGTCAATGATGCGAAGAAGGACTATAGTGAAGATGAAACAGGCCATGGTCCTTCAAACCATTGCGGAGAACAACAAAGTGAAAGAATTGAAGGCTCAGAAGAGTAAGACTGAAAAGTAAATTCATAGATGCACAGAATGATCCCTGAGTTGTTTTCAAATGTTTGTTTTTATTCTATGTATAGTCAAATCAAGTTTTGTGGTGGAAAAAAGAATGCAATCTCAGTATATGTTTTTTGTTTTATTATGACATTGTCTCAGGATCACTTATTGCGAAAAATAGGTATGTCTGCAATGCATGCCGTAGTTTCGCATTTCCATTAATGCTGGAAGAAGCATTGGATAAACCTTGTTATCTGCAGAGCGCCAAAAAACAAAGAATTTTATTTTATTGCAAATTGCATGTTTACAAGTTACACCATTGGAAGTGTTGTTTTATTTTGTGTTCGTTTTGTATCTTTTTTTTACAAAGGTTAGATCCCGGTTGCCATTGGAAGATGTTGGTTTCAGGAACATGTGGCGATGTGATTCTGCATTGGCATGGAGGGCATGTTATCTTATTGATGTTTGTCAACTGCATGACTGACATGTTTTGCTTGTATGATTTTGGAGACGTCTGAATTAAATGATATCACCATTTGAGATTGAATTGCATGCTTTTGTGAGTCTGAATTTAAGGATTTTGGTTTGCATGAGTTGCATGTTTTTGGCCTCATATGTTTTGGATTGCATAATTGACATGTTTTTGACACTTGCGTTGGATTGCATGGTTTGCATGTCTTGCTTGCGTGATTCTGCATGGAATGCTTGAAGTGATCTGTTATGATCGCATGATTTTTTATTGGGTGACTTGCATATAAATTTGCAAGTTTGTTTGCATTGCATGCTTTTGGTTTTTTTGTTATTTGATCGTAAAATCATTGCATGATTCCAGAATGCATGATGTGAATGGTTTGATGTTTTCATTGCGTGATTTTGTATTGCATGTTTGATTTGCATTCTGAATTCATAATGGACATGGTTCAATTTTATGTTCGAAGTTGAATTGCAAACATTGATACGTATTGAATATTGATATGTATTGCAGGAAAATCATGATGTATTTTTTTTGAGCCCAGATTGGAAATGTGTGTTCAGGAACTCTGCAGTTTTTTGAAATTGGTTATGCAACCAGTTCATTTTTTGTGTCTTCATAGGGTTATGCAAAACATTCAGGATGTATTTCAAATCAACCCGTGGTGTTGGAACAAAGAATGTAGTTTCATCTGTTTTGTTGAATGTATTGTATTACCTTCATAAACAATATGAAAGAAGGGTGAGAAATGATGTTTCATACTGGTTCAGTTGCTATATATGGAATGAAAAAAGGATTTTCATTGTTTCTATTCATTCTATGTTGAATTTACTGACAAATTGTATTTTAAATTCTTTTAACTAATATAAACTATTATTTCAGGTTTATATCGTACAAATATAATTGTTTAGTGATTGTAATTTTTTTTTAAAACCTTTTAAAATTTTTTCGAAGAATTTTATGAATTTTATGAATTTTCATCAATTTTCTGAATTTTCATGAATTTCATGAATTTCATGAATTTCATGAATTTTATGAATTTTCTGAATTTTCATGAATTTTATGAATTTTCTGAATTTTCATGAATTTTTATGAAGTTTTATGAACTCAATAGCCTTTTCCTTTTAAATACAAAAGGAAATAGAGTTCATAAAAATTCATAAAATTCATTAAAAAAAATCAAAAATCATAAAATTCATAAAAATTCAAAAAAAATCAAAAAAATTCATGAAAAAATCATACAAAATTCATAAAGATTCAAAAAAACATAAAAATTCATAAAACCAATCATACATATTTATCAAACCATCCTCAACCTTGCTTGCAAAACATCTTTTTGATTTTTGATAGAATTCTGCAGCCACAATGGCTTATTTCAAATCTGGGTTGGTAGGAATGGAAGCTGGGGAGGTATCTCAGACCTCCAGGCCTTTTTGTCGGGTCTAGGATTAGAATACCGGTTGCAAGATCATGGCTTAGACGGTGGTATCTTGATCGCATTTTACTGTTTCATCATGATGCATAATGTTCACCTAAAGATTTTTAAAAATAGATCCTTTTCTTATCTAAGGCAAGTATACCTTTCTCTACGTGGATGCTGCAGATGGTGAACAAGTGTTATCTCAGCTTTTGACGAATCACTGGAACGCAAGAAGGGGTCACCAAAACACTGCTGATTCTTGTTTGCATGTTTTTGTATTTTTCAATCTTGCTTTTGCTGAAGATCATTAACTTGCCTTTGCCGCCGGCGCCACCACCACCTCCAGTTACGTCGAAAGCACCAGCTGCAGCACCAATCCCCAAGGTGGAGACTCCAGATTCTTGTTTGCGTGATTTTGCTGATTAAAACAAATATTGTTTTCTCATTCAGTTCCAGCATTGTACTACTGATGTGAATAAAAAACATTTATACTTGCCAGTTAATTTTCCCTTCTGAGTGATGGACTGATACAATGTCTATAGACATATAATTCTATTTGCATATGTATACATACTTGAGATTTGCGGAATCTAAGGAGGCTGACATGGAAGACAAGTCTCGAGGGGTGGATCAAACTGGTCCAGCGCCTTGGCATTTTTACACATGAATTTATGGTTGTGAAATTCAAAAAAACTTCAAATGATGACTGACATATTGACAAATTGTGAGATGCCATCCAAAGAAAGAATAAGGATGTGATGATGGATCAAATGGTGGAAGCTCATGAAGAGGTGTCTTGGTGTCTAATGATCATTCCTTGATTGCTCAAAAACATGCTTTTCAATCCATACCTTGCAATGCATATTATTGCTCCAATTATCCAAGGGGATCAAAGCCTTGATTGCCGGTCACAAACAGGAGTTTTGATTGCATGCTTTTGCTTTCTGCCTTCTTTCCTTTTCCATGTTCAAATATTGTTTTATGAACTTGCATGTTTCTCAATGTTTCTGTACCAGGATGTTCTCAGGCTGATGGAAGCGCAGTCTAAGTTGGTGGCTGCGAACAAACAGCTGAAGTCGGTTTCTTGAATGGCAAAAATCAGCGCTCTTATTGGAGCAAAAACATTGTTGTATTTCCAGGTTCTTCAAACATTGGTGGCAAATACATAGTACATTCCGTTTGTTTGAATTTTGCAAACCCTGTGCATACTGCATTGAATGATTCCACTTTTTTTGGCATATAAGGATTTGGATGCAGCCAATCAACATGCAGTGACTCTACAAGCAGCCTCTTGAAAGCAACAGGTCACAGTTTCACAGTAAACAGGACAAAAAAATGCTGGTTTTCCTTCAACTTAGGAAGTCTCGACACTTCAGACGAAGGTTGATGCTGCTAAGGAGAGGATAAAAAACCTTAAACCGCAAAAAAATGATTCTTCACTTGCCTGTTGCCAGGATCCACAGCTGTACGACGACCTGTTGAAGCAGGCTTGTATGTTCTTGCAATAGTTGCATTTTGTTTGCAATTCATCCTGATCTGGAGGCGCAAGCTCAGCAGGATTGGTTGTTGGACAAGGATGCCAACATCCAAACGCTTCAGGATCACAATCAAGCTGTGCATCGACGGGTTACTTGGTTCCATCATAAAAAAATATTGTCTTGCTCAGACAGATTCACTGTGCTTCCCAACTCAGGTTGCATCTCTGAAGCGTCACCATGCAAGTGCAGCTTGGTTCAAATAAAAAAACTTGCGTCGCATGCCATGGATTTGGAATTGCATGTTCGCATGTTTTTAAAAAATTTAGCACATTTTCCAATGATCATTGCATGTTTTTGTTTTGATTGTTAACTTAGGAGTAGGAAGATCAGAAGCTATTGACGGAGCGGCGCTTTCGAAGGAAGTTGCAGCGAATCAAAGACCTAGCGCGTCTTGAAAGCTCTGAGGACACCTCGCCAGCATAGTGGACAAAAGATGGGTTGGGAAAAGAATATATTTATTAAGTAAAATATAATATATCAACATCAATAAACATAAAAAAATAATTTTGTAAGTTATTAACAAAAAACATGCATACACATTCAAAGTCAGGGATCTTCCAATAAGGTTTGAATCATCATTTAAGAACACTAATGCTATACAAGAAAATCATGCAAAGCAATCATGCAAACCAATGATATGAGGTAAACATGCAAAATAATTCAAAAAACAACATGCAAGTCCATGAAATCCTGGTGATCTTCAGTCAAACAAAAGCATGCAATCAAAATCACAAAAACCATGCAACCACTTTCATTGATTTGCTTTTAAAATCAAAAAAAATAATGCACACAAATCAAAACAATTCATACGATGCCATGTATTATTTGCTGATTTATTTATTCATTCCAAGCAGGAACAAAGTTTTCGTAAAAACAACAATGCACATAGACTAATGCTCACGTCCTTGGGTTCATGTTCTTTGATGAGATTTTGTTTGCATGATTTCAATATTTGATGATTGCATGATTTTTGCTTCACGATTGCATGAAACATGTGATGTGCATGCTTACATGCTTTTGGTGTTGATGCTTGAGCTTGATGATGTGAAACTGGTCAACATAAAAATATCACATGGAACTATGTCATTGGACTCGAAATATTGCTGACCTTCTGGCCATGATTTGTCTTGTGCATGCTTTGGGACTTGCATGCTTGTTCATGTCAACTATTGGAGACTTGCTACATGTACTCTTGCATGATTTTGATTAACGTGCTGTACAATTTCACAGCATGATGGACATGTTTTTGGATTTCAGTGAATTGACATGATATTGGATTGCATGTTTGACGTTTTTGGATTGCATAATTTTGACTTTCAAGATTTGCATGATTTTTGATGTATCTAAAATGATATTCCAAATTATTCAAACACTTGGTTCCTTTTGGCCCAATCTCAAGATTCTACACTCATCATGCCCAAAAGAAAAAAACGAAGAATTCAATGAACGGGTGCGTCAGGCCATGTTGGTGCCAGGCGCATCTGAAAGTGCATGTGCAAAAATTTGTGAAATAATGTCTGGTGAGAAGCAAGTCAACAAATTCTACAAGTTCAAGACTGCATTTTTGCAATCTTTCCGGAATTGCCTTCAAGAAGTTACTCCACAAGCACTTGATGAAGGTGAACATGTACCGTTTCTGGTGGGCAAACCACAAAAGCTTCTACAACAATTCTGCAAACAACAGGAGTATTCGAAGCTGATTGATGACTCATTGCAAAGGTATGGTGGTAAACTCACATTTTGTTTGTACCACGATGATTGCATTGCTGGAAATGTGTTGGGACCGTTGAAACAATCCAAATGCACACTGTATTACGGATCATTCATCGAATCTTGGCTTTTATACATTTCTTTATTTCTTTTGCATTTGTTCTTTTACTAATTTGAAACTGCATTGATTCAATGTTCCTTGATGCCAGGAATGGGATTGTCTTGATCGCGAAAATGCTTGGATTTGTTTGGGAGCTTTACGAAAGGGATTGATTGACAAAGTCAAGTCTGGTCACGCTCAAGCTACATCTGCGATACTCAATTTGCGGTTGAATGCAGAAACAGAAAGTGGAATGGATCTACGCCTCTTTGGTGGAAAGATGGTCAGATTGCAATTGCAACACACAGGATATTTTATTAGTGACGCTGAAGCTCAAATTTAAAGGGCTACCTTCAATCTTCGAGGTGCAGCTGGCATCAAGCCCTGTGTTCGGTGTAAAAACATTGTTGCCAAAGGTTATGCTTCTGTGGATCAGACTGGCTTCTTTCACGAAATTAATTGCGCACAATTCTCTCAATTAATCATTGCATCGGACACTGAAATATTTAGCGCAATAGATCAGTTGGCAACCATCACATCCAAAAAAAGATTGGAACAATTGGAGAAATCATCTGGTATCAATTTCAGACCTCATGGATTTTGGAATGATCCTGCTGTACGAGATCGGTTGCCTCCAAGCCATGTGTTGGGAGATCCTATGCATATATTTTGGGCCAATGGAACAATGAGTTCAGAAATTAATCTTTTCATGATGGCTTTTCAAAATCGATTTGATAATGTTGCTATCTTGACAGATGCCTTGCTTGGCATTGGCTTTGAATCTGCTGGCACATCTGCTAGAACCGCACATGTCAAGAAATTGTTGAACCACAAGCTTTTTCAAGGTCCAGTGTACAAAGGTTCTGCACGGGAGTGTGCATCTGTGATTTGGCTGATTTGGTTTGCCATCCAAACTTTGCTGGTTGGAAAAAATGTATTACAAGACGAAATTGCCAGCTTTTCAGCGTGCATCGAACTGTGCCGCACGATCCGCCCCTTGGTGTACTCTACTACAGTTACTGAGAACGATGCACTTTTGTTTTCTTCTCAAGTCGATCGTCATCAACGTGCGTTTAATGTGGCATATCCTGATGAAACAAGGCCAAAGAACCATCAACGCCATCACTTGGTTGAATCGATGTTGGCCATCAAAAAGTACATGCATTGTGAAGCACACGACACTTTTTTATGCAGGGAGGGCAAACATTTTTCCTTTTTTTTTGTTTCTGGGATTGATTCCTTGCATGTTTTTGTTTTTGTTTCCCCTCTTTGCTCCACCAATCATTTCAGGAAAGCAAGCACAAATGCTTCAAAAGCTTCCTCGGCACACGTTTGCTTGGCCAAGTCCGTGATGACCACGTGTGGCATGCTTCGCTATTGGTCTGAATGTGGGAAGCACAATGTGAATCTTTGCGTTCCCATGACTTGGTGCCTTGCAAACTCTTCGAACGTCCCAAAAGGATTCGATGTTCCAAGCATACAATTTTTGTCGGCACTGTTTGCTATGTGATTCATGCCAAGCAATGGTGCTTGGTTACATCATTGTTTCAAGATGTTGGCAAAGTGGTTTGTCAGGCTGCAGTGTTGCGTTTGAAATTCACAAACCATTTTACTAGCGTCTTTGAAAATACAAAGATGTTGATCGGATTTGAACTCAGTTCCAATGTGAACTTGATGATCCCGAATTGGCGGTTTCACACAAATCTTGATATCACAACCCTTCATTGAAAAAATGCAGCTGGAAGCCGATCAACTTGCATGTTTGTGAATTTTCTTTGTTTCTTGCCTTGCATGTCTTCATTGCATCGCATCTTGTTTTTTTGCCATTGTTTTTGGCTTGCATGTTGATTTGTGTTCCATGTTTTTCTTTCACAAACCAAAATTGGATCCTTGTTTCTTTCCAGTTAGTTTCTAGTTCGTTTCTAGTTAGTTTCTAGTTAGTTTCTAGTTATAAAAATGTTGCTTTGCATTTCTGGTGCCTTCTGCGCTCACCTGTCTGTTTTTTTTCAGTCTGTTTTTTTTTAAACTACGAACTTGCAAAGATAAACATGACATGCTAACTAGAAACTAACTAGGCTAACTAGGTTATAACTAGAACCTCTAGTTATAACCTACTTATAACCAGCGCAGTGCTTGGTAGACACTTCCCCAGCTAAAAGTCGACAGTTTCTGACCAACGACAATGTTTTCCGCTGTGAAATGGAAATAGTGAAAATAGTTACCAAAAAGTTACCAAAAAGTTACAAAAGTTAAAAAGAAGTTACAAACATAACAAAAAGTTACAAAAGTTGGAAAATAAATATTCCACCTGACTTTCGCCAAAAAGTTACAAAGTTTAATCTCCAGTAGCAGAGGTTGTAAGCAGGTTATAAGCAGGTTGTAAGTGAAAGTATATCTAAGTATAAGAAACCCGTCTTCACAGTACCATTTTATTTTGCTTTTCAAACGCCTGCAGATATTTTTTTGAATCAAGTTTGCTTTTTTTTTGTTTTTCTGAAGTTTATTTGAACTATGCTGTCTGAAAACTTTTTGGACAAGAAAAACGAACTTTTTTCTAAAACTTTCTGAACCTTTTTTTTCTCTGAACTTTCTGAACTTTTTTTTTCTGAACTCTCTGAACTTTTTGGCTTTTCAAAAACATTTTGTCTGAACTTTTTCCCCGAACTTTCTGAACTTTTTGTCTGAACTTTCTGAACTTGTTTTCCTCTCAAACACATATTGTCTGATTTTTCTGAACTTTTTGCGTTTTTTTTCTGAACTTTCTGAACTTTTTTGCCTTTCAAAAAACATTTTGTCTGAACTTTCTTTTCTGGAAATTCTGAACTTTTTTGTTTTCTAGACTTTCTGAACTTTTGCCTTTCAAAGTAGTTTCCCCGATCTTTTGTAATGCTTTTCCTCAAAGTTTTCACCTTTTTTTGCTTTTCCAAAACCTTCACTATTTTGTTTTCAAAAACTGCAGTTAATCCACGTATTTTTATTACCTTTTTTCAAAACTTATCAACAATATCATTTATGATCTTCCCTTGTCATTTCTGACCTGGTCATTTCTGACCTTGCCTTTTCAGGCTTTGTCAATTCTGACCTTGCCTTCTCAGGCTTTGTTATGCAAGGGCTGATGACATGTCCAAGCGGCGTTGGTATGCATGGAATCGCCAGGTGCATGGAGAATATGCTCGCAGGTCTCGGCTTGGTGTACAAGGGCAATGAGTGTTCGGCCCTGGAAGTTGACAAAGGAAGCAGGAGGAGTAGTGAACCGCTCAAAGATGTAGTATTTGACTTGTTCCCAGTCAACTTGGTCCAAAGGTAAATTGGTCTGGAGAAGACTCCAATCAGGAGGAAGGATCTGCATCTTGTTGGAGCTGGTCGCAGCCATCAAGGAAATTGAAAAAGGTATTCTCTTCAATCTGGGACAAGGGCACTTGTACCCAAAAATGAGCCACGAGCAAACAAGTTCAAATCATCAACCTTCACAAGTCAAGTGGCAAACAAGGTTGATCCCTCTTCGCGAAGGTGGCAAACACATTTTTGTGATTGTTGCAGCGCACAAACAAGTATATGCGCTAACCAGAAAGCCTTTGAACATGGAACCTGAAAGGTAGGAATTGCAGAAATCACCCTAAACAAACATCTTTGTTGCTGCGCGGAAGAAGTGGCTGGGATGTGTACCTGATGTTCTATGTTTCTTGTTCCCCAAAGACCCCTCGCACACTTCTTTCTAGACTGGTGGTAGTAAAACTAGTGAAAGTAGTAGTAGAAGAAATAGTAGTAGTAGGAGAAGTAGTAGCAGTAGCAGTAGTAGTAGTAGCAGTACTACTGCTACTGCTACTACTCCTACTACTACTACTACTACTACTACCACTACTACTACTACTACTTTACTACTGCCACGACGACGACTACTACCACTACTACTACTACTACTTTACTACTGCCACGACGACGACTACTACGACTACGACTACGACGACTACTACTACTACTACTACTACTAGTACTACTTCTACTACGACTACGACTACTCTTACTACTACTCTTACTACTACTACTACTACTACTACTAGTACTACTACTACTACTAGTACTACTAGTACTACTAGTACTACTAGTACTACTACTACTACTACTACTACTACTCCTCCTACTCCTCCTACTCCTACTCCTCCTACTCCTACTCCTACTCCTACTCCTACTCCTACTCCCACTCCCACTCCCACTCCTACTCCTTCTTCTACTACTACTACTACTCTTACTACTCTTACTACTCTTACTACTCTTACTACTCCAACTACTTTAATACTCTTACTACTACTACTACTACTTCTACTACTACTACTACTACTACTTCTACTACTACTACTAGTACTACGACTACTACTACTACTACTACTACTACTAATACTACTACTACTACTACTACTACTACTAGTACTACGACTACTACTACTACTACTACTACTAGTACTACGACTACTACTACTACTTCTACTACTACTACTACCACCACTACTACTACTACTACTACTACTACTACTACTCTTACTACTACTACTACTACTCCAACTCTTCCTATCTCTGTTCCTTATTAATATAGATTCCCTC
>Ga0126337_10003332_pt1:0-7500 | contig 10478 bp, 5 predicted proteins | sample DipCmetagenome_FD_92527 | JGI IMG/M metagenome (GOLD analysis project Ga0126337, IMG submission 92527) | Coral microbial communities from La Bocana,Puerto Morelos, Mexico - Diploria C A metagenome | ecosystem: Host-associated > Invertebrates > Cnidaria > Coral | place: La Bocana,Puerto... | reverse complement strand
TTGATTCAATGATGAAAGAAGTTGGTGATGACGTCCTATCGTTATGACAGTCGCTGATATCTATTATTTGGTCCATGTTTTGGAGGCTTAATACGGGCATAAGCAGAGGGAACTAAAAAGGAGAAGGAGGGCTTGACGGTGATAAGCAGGGCGCCCTAATGTGAGCTCCTCGTGCGCTTTCTTTCTCCTTCACCCAGTCTGTTTACTGCTAGCCCATGGCTGATACAGCACGAAAAAGCTTGTGTGGAGAAGAGAACGACATAGTTTAGGAGTCAACCTACGTAAAACCACGCCCAAATGGGTCTTTTCCGAAGCGTCCCTGCTCATTTATAAACATGGAGTCTTCGAATCTCCTCTGGGACTCGAAGAGAGCGACGGATATAGCATCGTGCAAAATACATGTCAACGTTAACCCCAATGGTTGCCTATAGTAACGTAGGCGATATTTAGGAAGATATTTTCTACTTAGCTAAGCGGTAGTTATAATTGGTAGAGCTTGTAGATTCTATTTGGTGGCGCGCCTGTTCAGCAGATGACGTCAAAACAAGTATAACATAAGGGGCCTGAAGCGTGACCAATGCCTTGCGTGCTTATATTGTTCAACAAACGCAGGGGGGAATCTCGTCCTCAAAGAAGGGTAATTAATGGGGGGAAGAGAATGGGGCGGGGGACAAGTAGTCCAGACGGATGACTAGTGGAGTAACCCGCAACATAAAAGTTGTCGCAAAAGACAATAGATTTTTGTCGTATCTTTATTTCACAGTTTCGGTTAAAGGATGACCGCTGCGGAATTATTTTTGCACAATTTCTTTTATAGAACTCTGGTCGACAGTCTTTTGCACAAGTACAAAAACAAAAAAAATGTTTCGCACTGTCCTATCAAGGTTAAGAAAAATCAGGGAAATGATAATAAGGCGTCTGAAAGATACACTTACAGGTAAATGAAAGGTAAGCATGTTTAATTAATTGAGGTATGCATATGTGGAGCAGACTGCTCTGAGGAATGCCTTTCAAGTCTTTCAAAGGTCGTGACAGGATGTTCTTCATTTACTTTTAATTCAAGTAATTTCTCTTGCTTAGATTACAATATTTCCAAAGCCTGTTTGGCCTCGTTAAAAAAAATGTATTATTTTTCGTGAAAGGATGTCGAACTGGCCCACTCCTACCTGACGGGGATCGGAAAGGATTTAATTTTTAGGCATGTATCGGGTTAATTCACTCGCCAATTTTAAAACTTATTTGCAAACACAGAACAGGGCAGGTGCAGCTATCGGTTTCATTCAGGATTGATTTATTGTCAGACAGCTTTGTGGTAAAAATACAATGAATGTACAGTTCAGTATTTCGTACAATACTCCAAAACAACAAACAAGTGTGTTACGCACGCGCGCGCCCGAGCCAGTATAAACTGGGTTCGACATGTGACTTGAAGACACATTAGCTAAGTTCGAATGCCTTCCAGGAACTTTGGGCACGGAAGGAAAACAAAGTTCTTCTTCGTTTACTGCGCCAGCTGGAGATGATATCTTATGGCGTTTTCTTTTCTATCCTTGTTTCTTCAAGGTGAGATATTCATTACTCAAGCGAAACAAAAGCAAACATCGCTGTGTGAAGATTGTCAGGGCGCTGACACAAGAAGGTATTACTTTTTGACACACAAACCTGGTTTTCTTTTAAATTTGGTCAGCTACATAAAAAGCCTTGGTTTTCCTCTCTGGCTATGATAATTTGACAATGGCGGATAAGTTTGACTAGTGCTGAAAACCATACAATATTAGGAAATGTTTAGCCCTTCTCGCCGCGCAAATCAGCGTCTATCGAGCATTTGGAAGATATAAGAACTGTTGATTTTTTCTTGTCAATGTTGACACAAAAGTGAAAAAGAGTTTGAGCTAATCACACCGTCGATTAACTTCGATACTCGGGCTGAATGTATCCTCTATTCGTCGCATTTCGTTGTGCAGTTGTAATATATCCCTGGGTATAAATCGACTCTTTTAAACGACTCGATCGACCTAATCCGTTCCAGTGGTATGAAGCTTTTAAGATTTTATTTTATTAATGGTTGGTGCAGACCAGCTGAGAAACACTTTAGAATTGCTGCCTTTTACCGTATCAAGAATAAATGCGCTCCTCAGAGTTTAATTAGTTTTTACCTTTATATTAATATCTCATCGACATTATTTTGCATGACTTAATATGTAACTCGATATAAGCTTACTGCTGTCTTACTTCGTTCCATTTGTTAATTTGTCTATAATCCTTAATATGAAATCCAAAACCCAGACAAGGATAATTTTTGTGTAAGTTTAGATTCAGTCTCACTCCTCATTCCTTTTTTGCCAGTTGTAGGGTGAACAACTTCAATTTTTATTTCAAACCTGAAGCCAATATCAAGTTCATTCAAAAATAGTTTGTGTATAATCAACAATAGAAGCGGGACATAAGCTCGGATTCCTAATAGTACTTGTAACAGGATCATCCTCAGTTGGGTACAATTGGACTGTAATTTAACCTATTGTCCAATACCCACCCCTATCACTTTTCTCCCCGGGCTGGGGTTGACTCATGGCTGGTGACTCGTGTCTGTGGGTCAAGCACATTTTTGGTTAAGGTTACTTCAAACCTTCGCGGGTGTCCTCCAGAAAAAGATTTGTGCGCGCGCTGTTTTCAAGAAAACCCCCACAAACTAGATATCAACGGAAAGTTTATAAAATGTAGAATTCGATAAAATTATGTTTTGTTTTGGATTTTGCTTTCCAAAGGCGGCAGAGGCCGTCAACTCCAAAATGACAGACCAACGTTCCAGCGAATTAATCGGGTATCAAATGCGCTCGTTCATGAAAAATAACTGTGCAGTGTTAATCACAAAGCATCAATCTCCAAAACCGTGTCAGCATTTTCTTTTATTTTTATTGGTTATCTTTTTATAGATCTGTCAAGTTGGACTATCGAAAAATTCGCGTAACCTGTTGCGTTAAAGGCCGCCAAGAGGAAAATATTTAAAATAAAGGAATTCGCCGACACGGTTTTGATCCACGTCTATCAGTTAATGTTCTGGCCAAATTTCATGGAAAACCGTCAAATCTACACACCCTATTGATTCATTTAAAGGGAAGAGATTCTCGAAAAACGAATGCGAGTTTTCGCCTTCTAAAGATTTATAAACATAGCATGCCTTCACAGAGGAATGTGTCAACTTGAAAAGCCGCGAGCCAATGAAATAACAGAACCCCTAGCGTTCACAGTATGCAAACCTGAGCTTCGCGGGAAAGTGATGGTGTTACAGTCACGTTCCAGGCCGCGCACACGGTTTAACCGTGGTCAACTATGGGTATAACGAAACATAAGCGACGTCCTTCGTCAGAACAAGAACAAACCAAGGGAGCGCGAGTTCAAGGAGGCACACGTTTTAGCCGTGGTCAACAAAGGACAAAACAAAAGGGAAGAAAACGTACTTCCACAAAACAAAAACAAACCGAGGAGAAAGTACCGCATTGTAGTTTCAAAAATGCAAGGAGGCATTCGTTTTGTACAATGAAGAATGCGACGACGAATAATAATCTGGACTCGTTTTTGGAAGTCACTCTCTCGTAACATTGCTTTCTTCTGCTTTCTATTTGTTTTCTTACTGACTGCTGATACATCCAGAGATGAAGCACTAGCTGCTTCGTTTTCTGACAGTTGATTAGCTGTGATTGAACCACAACCCCTTGTCACTTTCGTCAAGATTTTGCCTTCTATCACTATGAAATTCATCGATTTTCTCCTGGCTTTATTTTGCTTTTTATCCAAGTAATTCTCTCCGTTCCAGAACGTTTCATGTTGACGAAATGAATTGGTTTCGAAAGCGTGACCACAGTTATTGAGTGTAAACAAAAAAATGCGGTCGAGTTGAAATGGGGTCTTTGCTGCGAAAAGTCGCTGGGGAGTCAATGAATTATGAGGATTATGACACCTTGGCGGTTTATTAACTTAATTAAAAAATCTCTTTTTATCGATAACTCGCGCGCGTTTTTATATTTTACCTAAATTTTTTTTGGAAATGATACCTTTAATGACTAAAATTTTATTGAATAAAAAAAAATCGACCGATGTAGCCCCGCGAAGGTTTGAAGTAACCTTAACTACTATTATTAGATAACTGTGATAGCTACTGTAAGTAAATGAAAGCTGAGACGAAACGTTGTGAACATTAAAATATATCCTTGACAGAAAAAGAAGGTTCTCACTGTTATTTTGCTTTCTTGCTTTGTTTTTGTATAGGAACATCTTTTTTAAAAGCTTTGTGGTCTTAACAAAGGCTTTTTATAATTTGGATTAAAAGAGAAATGTCTAATTATTTCTTACAGTAGTCTAGAGGACAGTCCCAGCCGGGAGGACAGTGAACCTATTTTTAGACTCTTTTGCTGTATTTAAAAAAATTAGAACTGTTTGCTTGTATCAAATGTTGAATTTGTGAATTTTTGCTTCATATAGGAAATCTTTTAGAAAGTCCAACTTGACAATGTAATGAGCTTAGTGCCGCATAAGGAGTCATGGAGTCATCCACTCAAGAGATGTCAGCTGCTACTCCTCGGGAGCTTGACTTATTTGGAGAAGAAGCTCTGGAAGAGATATTTGAATGCATTGAAAGTCTTCGAGCACAAATTGATCAGCTGCAAATACATTGTGAAAAGCTATCCACTGAAAAAGCCAAAGTGGATCAGATGTTAGTTGATAAAGAAAAGGAATGTCATATGATGAAAGAGCAACTTCAAGAAGACATCAATAGTCTTAGGAAATTAAATTTGCAGTTGCTGTCTTCTCAGAAGACGTCTCACAAAGGTACAGGACAGTAGTTATTCTGAACTTTTGTTACACTATCGGTCATACTCATTTTCTAATCTTTTTGGAAAACATACTGTTTACTCCTTTATCATTTGAATGGAGCTAGAAGTTTTTTCATTGCAAACTGATGCCCTGATAATAAACATGAAATAGAATCGCTTTCAGTACAATGAAATAGGAAGCCTAGGAATAAATACGAGATCGATACAATGAAATGGGAAGACTATGGCAGTGGGAAGACTCGAGCACAAAATACAAAATCAGCCCATGGAAATGGGAACATTACGGCATAAAATGCAAGAACAGCCCAATGAAATGGGAGCTTAATTTTGACTCTCGACTAATACCACTGCATACCTTAAACGTAGAGAAAACATGTACCTGGATATTGTTATTTGAAGGAAATATCTTTACTACATACAATTTTCATTTGGCTAGAATTCTATCAATTATCTGTACACAGAATTCTAGCGAAATGGTAATTAGATTATGCACTCTTGATTTCCATCTCACCCCAGAAATTTGGATACATAATAAAAATTAAAAATAAACCTTGTTTGAGAACATTAAAACCCTTTTTAAAAATGTAGGTGACAGACATTAGCATATGGTGTTTTGTGAACTTTTTAGTCAAGAATGAAGTTTGTTGGTGCATCAAAAAATATGTATTCAATTTACAAATAGAATTGATGCAAAAATGAATACTGTTAATGCCACTGTTGTCAATTAATGATGTAGTCACTAATTTCTTATTTGAGAACAAGATGATGAAGGCCAAGACGTCTAATTTTCACTGGCACTGCACTGCACTGGTTACAGAGAATTTTTATACCCTCAAGTGTGCTTGTCTCCAGATCAAGCTGTTCTAGTTCGATCACTTGCCTGGGACATAGTATTGCTTTCTTGGGCAAGACACTTCACTCTCAGTGTCTCTCTCCACCCAGATGCATGAATGAGTACTGACTAATTTGAATGCTGGGGGTAACCCTGTGATGGACCATCTAGATGGGAATAGAAATACTCTGGACTAGTTGCTTTCATGCTACTGAAACAAGAGAGAAGAGCTAGCCTAATGGACCATTTGCTCCTAGATGTAGATTTTGCCTTAATCTAGCTACATACCATAGCTTTTAGTTGAAAGCCAATGACTATCACACACAAACGGTTCCTTTAGGAGCCACCAATTATATAAAAGTTCAATAACCAACATTTTATGACTTGTTTTTGTTGTGTTTTACTATAATTTCATGAAACTGACTTGGCTATAAGCCGAATCAGAAATGTCTATGATGATTTTCACTTTGTTGATGATGCTTCGAAGAAAAACATTATTCAAAAATTGCTCGGCTTATAGGCAAATAAATACGGTATATACCATAACCTATTAAGATGCCATTCTTTTACTCAATCCTTCCACAACAGACTTTGTACTGGTCATAACATCTTATGAACAAAAGATTTGTATTCATGAATAGATCAAGTCTTGTTACAAATATTATTATAATTGGCAGCAATTACGTTGGTATGTAATGATGTTACTTTGATGTACTGTAATTTTAGTGTCATGAACTTCTATTTCAGATGCCTCAGATTTGGCTACTTTTGCAAGCTTGGTGAAGGAGATCTTTGACTCTGAAGAAGTTTATCATAAGAGAATAGAAGCTGAGGCAAAGGTCAGACATCTTATGAAAACAAGTCCGATGAGGCTTGGCTGGAGCTTAATTCTATTGTCTCTTATTGGATAACTATGGCCTGTCTTTTAACGTTTTGTCTCTAACTACTAAATTACAGCCTGTTAGCATAAATTATTTCCTTTCATGGCCAACATTTTGAAAGCAGGGGCAGTCAAAAAAGGGTACAGTTTCTCCATATGACACTACAGATGCATTGCAGGGCTGCAAATAACAGTCGGTCATTTGTCCAACAAAATCCCAACTGTGGTCAGACATGATGTCTGGACAATTTTTTTTATTGTAAATCATTTTATGGTAAAGATGAATAAACATTTACCTTGAGTGAATCAAGTTTCTTTTTCGTTGATGTCTGACCACAATTTGTTTTGTCCACGCAAGATAGTGTTTGTACCACATATGTCCTCTCAAGAGGAAAAAATTATTTGCAGCCCTGCATTGTATCTCGGTCTCTACATCACATTAAGTTTCTGAAATTTGCTACAAAATTCAGCCATGTTTGTAAATGCGTGACTTTGCGTGACTAAGTTTTGTGTTACAGTTGTCATTTGATTCCTTTGATTCACGATATGTAAGATCAGTAGCATGCTTGTCACGCGCTAATGGAAAAATCATGGATTTGCTTCAATCTCTTAAGAATTTCTCAGCGCACAATGATTAGATCTGCTTGAGACTTTCCAAAATTGTTACACATGTGTTAAAGATGGTTTTGGACTAAACAGAAGTAGAATAAAGGACTTTTGAAAAAATATAATAGGAGCCGAATTGTAAAGTTAGCGACAAAAACATGGCGTCACGCGTAACTCGCATGGACTTCACCATTCACTGTTTTCTTGTTTTTGCCAACTTAAGTTTTGTTTATAACCGTAAGACTTCACAGATGATGGAAAAGGTTCCTTTTTAAGCAAAGTGGCAAACAAAATCCTGAAAATTGGTGCTAAATCTTCCTTAAAATCAACAAAAGTGTTCACCATATGAT
>Ga0126337_10003330_pt1 | contig 10480 bp, 6 predicted proteins | sample DipCmetagenome_FD_92527 | JGI IMG/M metagenome (GOLD analysis project Ga0126337, IMG submission 92527) | Coral microbial communities from La Bocana,Puerto Morelos, Mexico - Diploria C A metagenome | ecosystem: Host-associated > Invertebrates > Cnidaria > Coral | place: La Bocana,Puerto Morelos... | reverse complement strand
TTCAAGTCCAAGGACTGTTTTTTTTGAGGCCGTACGATTTAAGTTCTCAAAATACTTGTACAATTTTAGTACGGATACGTAAAAGCCTGTCGAAGCTGCCTCCGCCATATGCTTTTTCCTGAATAACGTTTCTCGCTTCACCTGCTGCACACATGAATGGTGTCACCTTCCAATGCATTCCAACAAAATTTCGATTTTGAATACGTTTCTTAATATTCTGATTGTAACTGTCGCTCGCTCGCAAAAGGACTTAAAGAAACCAGGACGCGACGCCGAGGACAGCGTCGATTAAAAAAAAGATGATTTTATATTTTACCTGCTACCTACGAATCTCGCGATACCTTAAGTCATTTTCCTTTGATTTTTAGCGTCAAAACTATCACGAAACTGAATCTGGGACACGGCGAAACATTTAATGTAACAATAGAAAAATTAACTGTCACTCATCATGGAATTTGGTCATTTCGTGGCGTTGCAAAGAAACTGTACCAAGAATTATAACGCACGTGCTTAGCAATTGTTCTGTTCTCTGAACCTTGTGTTTAGCGACGTTCCAGTTGCCGCTGCCGTCGTGGTTTTTTTAAACTCTCTAATAACTATACTGATCGTGGAAGAAAACACGTATTACATTGTTCTAGTGCGACTGAAGGAAAGAAAATGTTCAAAAATTAAGGCAGTGACGTCAAGATTTCCGCATGTTGAAACGTTACACCTAAATCTTTCAAGTTCGTCGATCGTTTATCATCTGGGTGTTTTTTTTTCATCTTAGAGTAAACTACTTTTTTATGTCTCCTTCAATTTAAAGATACTTTTTTTGAAACAGAATGGGAAAAGCGACTAGCGAATTTCCTATGTTGCAAAAAAAAAATTGGCCTATTTTCATTTGCCATCGAAAAGTCGGATCCCGATCCATAAACCCTTGCCGCTAGACCAGGTATTTTTTGATCACTTATACCTTTAAAAAGTGTTTAAACCTACCTAACTCCAACTCCAACCAATTTTTACACCAAGGAATTTCTTTTTTCTTCAAACGAAAAGAACCCCGAAATTCCCTCCATTCTCTGCATTTATTTCCTACAATATTTTGTAGATTGTTTTTTTATTTTCATCACGTGTTCACTTAATAATGTATCATGTTGTAGGGAGATTTTAAATACTGGTCAGTAGGAGAGCAAAGAAAAACGCTAACAGCCCCCAAAACGCCTCTTATAGGAAAACTGAATTAATTAAGATCTCTTGATGAACAAGTAATTTCCTGTCCTTTCCACAACAATACAGACACAATGCAATACTTTTTCACGTGTTTTTACCTACTATACGTACAAATACGATAGAAAACGCTCATGGTCTCCATAATCAGGGAAAACGCATACGTTGTACACGGTGTAGAGACATTGTTAACGGAGACTAATCATGTTTTTAGTGTGAAAGCGAAAGCGGAGGCTTTTGAAACTGATTCGACTTGATGGCGGTTGCAAGCGTTTCTGAGCGATGCAAAAAGGGACGTGTAAAACTCTGCGGAAATGGCAGTGCTGAAGCCAATTTTTTGAAATGTTTCTCTTTTTGCTCGAAAATTAATATATCGCAAAGTGTGACGGGAGGCTTTAAAAGGTCAGCAATTGTACCGGCAATAAAAAGTGACAGACTTACAAAGGATTTAGTAAACAATGTAAATCTTCTGTTTACTCGTTTGTTATTTCCACGGCTAATTACTCTTCCCATTCGGTGATTGGAAAGAAATGCCTCTCGTCAGGCTATTAAACATTCTGCTAGCAATTTGAAACTGAGGATTACTAAGACGTCTCGTCTTAAAGCTTATTAAGCAGCGAAGTGGTATAGTCGACTAACTCGTTTTCAGGCTATTTAAATGATAATAATGAATTTAAAACCCTTTTACACACATTAATCACGGACAATTGAAAAATTCATCTTGTGACACCGCCTCTTCCATGGGAGAAATCAAATCGACGTAGCACAGGGAGCTGTTTGCAGCGTGCTGCTAGACTTGAGATCAATACATCAGATTGTGGACTGTTACTTAGGACGATATGAAGAAAGGCACGCGTTTCTTGTTTCTCCAAGTTTTGCCGGGCCGCAAACAAAGCTGACGGCTTTTAGCGGCAGGGTAAGAAAATGTTCGAGGCCTAACAACTTATGTAAAACTTGTTTCCGACCATAAAATTCCCTTCAATTTCGGACTAACTATCAGTTAACTCTTTTCCCTTGTGGAAGAAGTGCTTTTAAAATGTCTCGTCCCACGAAACGTTTTTAAAGGGACAAGTATAGTATCCGAGGCAGTATAACTTAAGGAGCATCGACAAGGACTCTTCAAGCATTCGCTTTCAGCAATTGAAAACGAATTCGTTGTTGCTAAAACAGAGCTAATTTTCATTCACGTCAGATTTCAAATCATGTTATGTAAACCTCATTGTAAAAAAGAGCTGATTTTTTTCATATTAGATTCAAATCATGTTATGTAAACCTCATTGTACTTTGATCGGTGTCCGCGCTAACAAAAGCAACTCAATTAGCATTTTGTCCTTTGGGAAAAGTGTTCAATGATATGTCTCTAAAATGCTTTTTTTCTTTAAGTCGTGATTTCCGCTAATTACGCCTCGTAAAATGTCTTCCGCGCACGTAATCACTATAATCAAGTGTTCCAGTTGGCAGAGTTGATGAATTGCCACTCAGTTGTACAGTCGAAGTGACTTAAAGATAAAATTACTACTTTAATCATCTCGTCTCGAAATTTCTTGATAAGCATGTTTATGAATCGCCACTTGCCATAAATCAATTCCGATTTCTTAAAGCTCGCCTTAAATCAGTGCGCGACGAGCCAGATTTGAACATAAGGACTCAGCTGGACTTAGTACGGTCAGTTACATAACTAACAAACCACAACTGGTCGAAATTCTACAACTGAAAAATTTGTACAGACGTCAAAATGCAGTAGATTAGTTAAATTTAGGAAGAACTACAAACGAGGCCGGAGCACATTGGAGATTATTTACATTTAGAGGTGAGTTGTTTCTACACTTGCGCTTGACGCATTATGCTCCTAAAATCGAGCATTATGCTTTTTAGTTTCCTTGAAAGAAAATAAGACTATTATACTTTCTCATGGTATCTATATTGGTTCTCTGTGCGTCTGTTAAACGAGTAACAGTGTCTATAACAATATAAATAAAGGGTGAAAGTTTCTAAAGAAACTGTGGTGCTGCATCGGTGGGGGTAACAAGGTAATTTGGTTATATCAACTAAGTTGAAAATGTAAATTGGCCACCGTAACGAGTTATATATTAAGCTGACGTTTCGAGCGTTAGCCCTTCGTCCTCTATAACAATATACTTGATCGTGATTGGTTCTCCACGAGCATATTTATCAATCTGCAAGGATTCGGCGCGCGGTCACGTGGGTGTCTAATGACATCTATGCGATTTTAACTTTTTGTAATTGGATACATGTAATTGGATACCTACATCATTTGCACGTTAATTACGTGGACTTTAATGGCTTCCTTCGTATTATGTCTACAGTTTTATCAAGTGGATCGGAGTAGAGTGGGAGGGGATACGATTTCAGAAGATGGCCCGAATAACAAGCCATGCCTTACCTCTATGTTTGCAACATTACCAGTGTTTCTTTGAGGATTTGCAAATTGCTCTCGTCGCTGCGTTACCCGAGTAATTTCTGCACATTTCTCAAAGTATACTTAGTTCTCATGTTTATTTTTTCTTTTGCAGTTAGCTTTACAAATTTTCGCTTTGCTTACAGCTGTCGTATACGGTATGACTTGTGTCGCCGACAACTTGATCAACGTTTGAAGTTTTATTGACTTGAGCACAGAGTTTAACGGGTTCCAAAAAACGGTTGGAAAATCCTTTTTCCGGTTTGCTATTCTGTAAAGACTTAGAGAGAAATCTGTATAAAGCCTGCGAGATTTTTGTTGTGCGTTTGGTGTTGCTAGCTCTTTGGTATTGTACGATTTGCTCGTGGGATTATTTGGTTATGGTGTACGTAAGGCCACCCAGAAATACTACACAGAAAGCGCTGCGAGCTTCGCTGAATCTCGGTGCACTACTAACACCCATAATACCTTTCAGCCTTGTATTGTAGCTTCTGTGCTTAAAGCGACCGCTGACATTAGCTGCGATAACAAATGTGGCACAAATTCGAATAAAAACTGTTCGCACGCAAACTTTACGCAAACATATCAATTACAAACGTGTTTTTCTTTTCTGTCTGAAGTCGATTATTCTGTTTGGAAATGAACATTAAATTACCCAAATTACACCGCAGTTGTTATGACGAAGAGAAGGAAATAATTTAACTTACCTCACAAAATAAGGTAAATATACAATGTGTTTTTTAGAGAATTTTATTTTCTTTTCAGTTGTATAATCTCTTGTGTTCTATACAAAGGGCCAGCGGCCAATAAAACTTATTCGGCAAATAATATTTCGGGAGACTCAATATAATTTCGTACCCTGCGAATACAATTGACTTGTTTACTATACATCCTCTTGTTAATTCATGGCAACTCTAAAAATCCATCAACTGGTTCGTTTTCGCACGCGCGTGTTTTTTTTTCGACAGGGAATTGCAAGCCGAAACAACAGAACCAGTAGCTGTATTCACAGCTGACTAATTGTGTGAATCCGAGAAAATGATTTCTGATATGTTTCACCCCGTAGTTACCAGCTTATGATACTTAACAAATTAACACTTAGATATTACGCCCCCGAATTAATGAATTTTCAATTAGCAATCGTTGGAGACAGATTGAGCCAATTTTTATTCAACTTTACTGATTGTGGCGAATTTGAATTCGCTCTCTACCTACGCGGAGAGAGTGCAAACGTCTTCTAACTCGACGAATCGAAATCACGCTAGAGTAAGGTGAGTTCATTGTCATAGGCAAAAGTTTAAATGTGATTTAGTGGGTTCGTGTAAATTCTCTTTGCGCTTGTACACAGAACTGGCAGGTGATTCAGCAAGGTGAATTGATCGGTTTACGATCTAAAGAAACTAGATAAGAGTCAGTTTGAAGTAACTCGCTGAACATTGGAAGCTCGCGTCGTTTGTATGTATTTAACTTCAGCAGGGTTTAAAATCTTTTTTTTTACTTCAAGCCCATATTACCAGAACACGAATAGCTAAATCCGGCCTCCCATGATTAATGAAAGCTCGTTTGATTTCCAGCCGAGAATTTGGGTTTTCGCGGTTTAATACCTCGCGTAAAATTTAACTCCTCTAACCGGAACTCGTTTCTGGAACAGGTCAAGATCACCGTTACGAATACCTGTTATCAAGGTAAAGGATAACAACAAAAAGTAGAAAAAATAGAAACAGGTTCTTTATCAAATCTTGTTTTTAAATTAGCCAACTGATGCCACAAACCGCGGGAAAACCACTCGGCGCAGTATGTTCAACACGGGAATATTTTAAATTTAATTAAGCATTTGTGAATTCATATATTCGAAACATAAACATGTTTCTCATTTATTCAAACGAAATCGAATTTTCTCTCCAACTGAAACTCTACACCGCGTCATATTTAATTTTTAGCCCGTAAAATAAAGTATGAGTCATGGATATTTTGCGTATTCAAATTTAGGAGCAAAAAAATTCGCCAAAATGAATGTCCAAGAAAACAAAATGTAAGGACGCGAGTATTAGCCGTATGTCGAATGTCGCCGGTGCAGTAATCTATTTTTTTGAATATACATGTAAATTCATGGTTTGAGCGAGGGTTTACAGAGGGTAGTTTGATTTATATGTCGTTGAGTCTGTCAGATTTTAACAGGCCTTTAATGTTTTAAATGGACGGAACTTCACAAGCATCATATGCCAGAAACCTGTCATTCACTGAATCCCAATTAGTGCAATTCGTCAATTCGTGCAATTCGTGATTTTGAAATTGCAGGGTAAGAAGGAATCGACAAGACTTTGAAAATACGTTTCAGTGTAACACAAGGCTAATAAATAGAATTTCTCATATCACTCAGTGGGAGAGTTTTGAAAACGTAATGAAGAGCATTTTCGCGTTTTGAAATTTTGACCAGCAACCGCTCAAGCAAGCTATCAATGAAAAATACCACTTACAAGAGCGCCTCGCTTAATTACAAACGATACAAAACGCGTTACTTTTCGAGCTAAACTGCTTTAATTTTCAACGAAAAGTAATTGATATTGCCCGCTGCAGACGAACAAAGCTTAAAGTAAACACTTCTCATCAGAACTGGTACTTTCGTGAAGATCTCTTCAAGCGATAAGCTTTATAAACAAAGTCAGAGATCTTTGGTTACCTTGGCATTCAATATTTGACCGCAGTTCCTGCTAATTTTAAATTAAAGCCAAAATGCTTTGAACGCAGAACAAAGAAAAAAGAACAGCACTTAATCTTTGAGTAATATGCTTTTCTCCACCAAAAAAAGATGCCGAAAAAGAATATTACTCTCGGCACCGTGTTTAATTTATAAATATTTGTTCTTTTTTTCTATTTTGAAAGGCCTTCCAGTTAACTTGCAGGTCGCGATATGAATTTTTCATTACGTCAGCTCGCCATTTCAACTGTGATGATAACTTTTGTCCCACTCTGATAAGGCTTGAGATACGTATTTATAATTCGCGGTAAATAACGATCAGATCTTCCTCGCCGGAATCTTTTATTTCCAAGACGTTTTCCCAAAACACTCACAGTTAGCTTTTTCTAATCTTCGATTTAAATTCATGGCATCAATTCGATTCTTTCTTTGCTAAAATCAAGAAAATTCTGCATCTATAACGGTACTAACTCTGCTTTCTTTTCACGATTTTCGTTTTTTTTTCAGGGATTTCCTGTTAAAAAAGCTTGTTCTTAGGCACAGCCTATATATATGTTGATCGGAGACATAATAAAAACCACAATGCAGATCAGAGGAAAACGACGATTTTCTGCGAGCATGCGCTTACGAACCTCGACTCAAATGTGACATGTTCTAGTGAGTGCAACCGTTGGCAGCTCAAGATCTAACCCAGATGAAACTTATCCAGCACAAAGGAACTTCCAATGGAATTCTTCTCCTTTACTATACATTTAGTCTATTTTCGATAACCGAGGGCTGGACGCGATTTACAAATGTTCAAGTTGCCATTTTCGTGGAAAGCTGGAACCCCAGCGAAACATCAATTGAAAATTACGGGCCTAATAACTCGAACTTCCACGGCTCAACCTCTTTGACTAATATATCACTGCACATAAAAACAATTCCTCTTAACGGATTGTCATTTGAGGAGATTTCGGAAGCGTTCTGCTCCGACGTCGTGGAAAATAACGTGACGGTGATTGTGCTGCAGACGAGGAGAGAAAACCTCACCCAGTTTGTGGGAGATCTGGCGTCGTATTTTAAAATCCCAGTCATCGGGAGTCTCACGCAGGCACCCCAACTGGGCGAAAAGGTAGGGACGATAATCCATGGTCCTGCATGCATGTGATCTTATTTCCTTTATAAATATTGTCCCTCTCTTGAGTTCCAAATAGGAATATGAGACCGACATAATCATGCATTTTGATGAGTGTTTAGACGAACAAGCAGAGGAGCATTTTTAGTTTGGCTGTTTTAATAAACTTTATAGACTAAACATCACAAGATTTTTCTAAAAGATTGTATCGAAATGTCGCCGTTATTACGTAAAAGGCTGATTCTGGAGAGGTTTTTCCGTCTTTTATGTCGCCGAATTCTGAGGTTGTAAAATTGAGGTTGTATTCTTCAAGAAACTTCTGGAGACCATAGAAACAGAGTGCAGTGTAATTTATGTTAATTGTTAGTTCTAATATTTCATTAAGTTTTGTGTGGCTAGTTTTTCTCAAACATTCGTTAAAACATGCTTTTGGCCAAATGAAGATTTTGAGCAATTCAATGTCATCATAGATCGATAAGAAGCGATAAGGAACTTACAGAAAGAAGATGTAACAATTATAGTCGCATTAATATGTACTATTTCGAAATTTGGCGTGAGCTAGTGGAAATTGCTCCAGGCAAAGTCTTTTTTGTTGATATAAATGCTTGGCATTCGCTATTATCACTAAGTAGTTGTGGGCGCGTTTCTTTCCCCAGAATGTTTTGGGTTAATGCAATTCAGTTTCATGCTTTCTTTTATTTTCTTTGCGTTTCCGCACGCCCGCGGTTTTAGATTCGATCAAACAGCCTAACATGTATGTGAAATAATTTGTGGCCAAGTTCTGACACCGTAAAAAACAAACTAGATAATGGTTTTGAGATAAATGACACGACTGTAAATTGCACAATTGCAAAAAAAATTAATTATATAGTTGTTGTCCTTTTTAATTTTACATAGTTTGCAAAATGCCTTCCTGCATTTTGCAGGTGCTAGCTTTAAATCCTCTTAAAGTTTCCAAGTGTAAACTGCCCATGGCAATTCTAAAGGATGGTTTCCAAATAATCACTCCGAACGCTATAAAAAATTCGGCGACCGTTGCGATCTCATACAAACATCTGGCAGTTCTCTCAGCTCACGACTTTAGCGATCGTAGCCTTCATATGAAAAGCGATAGTCGTAAAGATTGCTCAATGCTTTCTGTCTTGATCACTATGATCGGTAGCCGGGTCTTACAAAATTACCTTTAAATTTAAGGAACTTAAAGAAACTAGAAAATAGAATTTTACTAAGATAAAAAAATACTCAGAAACACAAGAAGGGAACAAGGTTGGTTACAAATGGAGAAGTTTAAAACGTATTACAAACGACTTGAAAAATGTCAGCTAAACTTTTCAAGATGTACAAACCGCGACTGTGATAATTAAATATAACACTGGACATAGTCTTTGAGGGTTAGGAGCTCTTGTACGATGTGGTGAAATTCATATCTTGCGCAAAAATCAGGACGGGGGGGGGGGGGGGAAGGAATCCACGCTGCTCTTTTCTTGCCAGGCCCCTCCCCGGCTTGCTTCACTCGCTGACACATCTCTCGCGTTCGATCATCCTGATCCACTTTGCTCTTGCCACAACGCACGAGAGCCTGCTGGCAGGCTGTATTAACATATTTCAAATTGACAAATAGAGAAGAAAATGAACACGAGCAATGAGAAATTAGTTATCCTCATAAAGAAAATTAAAGCACATTGCGCAAGAAAATTATTTCAGTTAATGAGAACAGGAAAATGAGAACAGAGAGGCCAAAAACAGAAACGAGTTTGATTGCACAATTTGTGAGGAAAAATTCCTCGAAAAACGAAACAAACAAACAGAAAAAGATTTTTAAAATTCTGGCATACACAGAAAAACGTGCCTCCTCATTTTTTTGTTATTTTCTAAATGCTGGCTTAGTGTATAAGAAATTCAAACCGCAACTAGAAATTAAAAAAAACAAGAGGCTTAAAGAAAACAACGGTTTGATATTCACGTTAACTCAGTTCAAGGTGCGATTCCAAAAGAAGGAATTTTCTGAACCAGAGCCTCATTGTGAATTAAAATTTATGTAGTTTTCCTTTTGGTTGAAACAGGACATACACATTTTAAAAGACTTCCATTCTTTTAACAGGTAGTTAATCATGATAATTATGACATTTACATTTCTGGGTGAAAACTAGACATTAACACCATTTATTTCACTGGTATTTTACTTAAGAGTTCATTGACTCCTTTTACTTTGAATAGGATTACATATTCCGTTTCCGTCAGAGGAAATGAATTTGACTGAAAGTGCGTTCGTAGACAATATACTGTTGACGTTCAGTGAATTTTAATTTCAGGGCTATTAAGACAACTCTTTTCTTTTCGGATTAGCACTTATCGTGCAAAGCCAGTGATTTCGCACAGAGGAAATTGCTCCGGTAACAATTAAAATCTAAAGATTTCTGCCAGAGATCGTCAAACTTCCCAAATTACACGACTTGAATTTTTTTTCGTTTAGACTTTCCTTGGACGAGATTTATAACATTTGCAATAAAATAGCAAGGGCTATTAAAAAAGAAATACTGATAGTAATTTAATAGAGCGTTTTCACTGACGCGGCCAACAGCGATCAAAAGAAAGTGTTTACACAAGAGAAAGGACTACATACAGTATGACCGCCGTTTCTGTTTGGGAGCATAAAAGCAAATACGACAAGGCCGACGTCTGGTAAAAGATGAATTTATTTTTAATCTTGAAATTTCACGCATGTATAGATCTGTTCAGTACGACTCTCGGTCTCAGACCTTGCTTAAGCTTAATATAAAAAGCCAGCATTCAATTCCATATGAAAATACGACAAATTAGCTGCAGTTGTTCGCATACTCCAAAATACATAGAACTTGGTCATTTTACGTTTTTTTGTAATACCATAAGCTTCTGATAATACAACTCCCCCCCCCCCCCCCCCCCCCCCCACCCCTAATTTTTAACCAAAAAAAACCAAAAAAAACACTCTTCTTTTTTTTGGGGGGGGGAGGCCCCGCAGGAGGGGGGGGGGGAAAATCAAGCGTTCATTTGCTCG
>Ga0126337_10003327_pt1 | contig 10484 bp, 11 predicted proteins | sample DipCmetagenome_FD_92527 | JGI IMG/M metagenome (GOLD analysis project Ga0126337, IMG submission 92527) | Coral microbial communities from La Bocana,Puerto Morelos, Mexico - Diploria C A metagenome | ecosystem: Host-associated > Invertebrates > Cnidaria > Coral | place: La Bocana,Puerto Morelos... | reverse complement strand
GATCCATTTGGAAAAGTGCATTCCAGCAACAATGCATGTGGCTATCTAGGTTGTGGTTTCAACAAATGTTCAATTGGTGGTTTGGGGACCGGTGGTTTGGGATTCTAGGGGTACCCCCAAGTAACAATCCCTTTCATAAGGGGATCCCAGGAATCCAAACCACCATTTTTATATACCTTGGTAGTATCATCAAAATTAATCCCATGTATATTTTTTATAATCCCAAAGTACATATTATATATATATATATTCTATATATATATTGGTTTTTTATATATACAATCTCCTATGGACCTATAAATTTGGGGTAGTATAATTTCCTATATAATACCTCTCAACAACCAGGTTTTCTGCATTGCTCAGCTTAACTCTGGCGAGCTTCCCTCAGGCGATGGTGAAGAGTTTCTCTTGAAGTGGGGTCCGCGAAGCAAGGCGGGACCGGTGGTAGTGAGATTCACTGATTCGTTGAGTTCTTGTTGATGCTTCCAAAGGTTTTTTGAATAATATTAGGTGGTGATTTTAAATCGCTTTTATTTTTAGCCCTACCTGTGGGGAGGATCCAATTTGGCTAATATTTTTCAAATGGGTTGAAGCCACCAACTAGAGCATGGTTGGATTTTTTTTTGTGAAAAGTTTCATATTTTATTGAAATGTTTCAGTTGGATTGAAATCATCAATTGGGACTTACTACATCAAAAAGGGATGAACGAACAAAAACATAGTTTCACATAACGAGACCTTTGCATTCTATTCCCATTCGGATCCATTTAAGGCACATGTCAAGCCATAGGGGATGTAGAATCTCATATTGCTGTATTGGCGCCTTATCTTTTAGCATCAACCAACCAATGTGAAGGGGATCAGTTCGCCTTAAAATGGCACCCTACGGGTCAAATTGCTGCTGTCAGCATTGAATGTCGGAGATTGGTAGATGGAGGATGGAGGAATGGTAGGACAAGAAAATTATGAAGTAAACAAATGCAAGGGGGAAGTTAGTAGGCACATAGCATTTTTTTCATTGAACATCGCTGAAGCTGTTATTTGTAGCTGATAATGGTGGCAAGAAAATGATGGCTTCAACATACCACCCTTGGTGACTTCTTGATCCAGGTTCAAACCTTTACTCCAAAACGGTATCAGGGAGGTCTCCTAGTGAAATACAGCCAGAATGTAATTTTTGGGCAACCTCTTGTTGCAAAATGTGGGGTTTCCAAGGATTTTCAATTGCCTCTAGTAAAGGACAAGCGTATATAACTGTACATATATAGTATTCAATATATAGATATATGTAATATGTTTTTAGAAATAACATACATGTATATATACATATATGTTTAAATAGTTATATGCATAATGTGCATGTGTTGTTCTCAGAAGCGCTGACCAAGTGTTTTTTTTTCGTACCCTTTGGGGAAGATTATCCATGCCTTTGTTGTTGCTGAAATGACAAATTACATTTTGACATTTGACCTCCTTGAAAGCACGAACCAAGCCGTGGGTTTTGGTGTTTTGAGCGAGGGCACAAGTATTTGAAAGGATGAGGTGGCTAAGATATTTTTGTGATGCGATTGCAGTAGTCTTGTAGTCAATCCTTCAAAAACCTTGTAAAGCCATACCTGTTCTGGTGGGGGAGGGTGGTCAAAGTACATCTTTACATAGATGTGATGGGAAAGAACGCGGTTCAAAGATTCTTTATTTTCACCCCTACCTGGTAAGATGATCCAATTTGACGATCATTTTTCAGATGGGTCGAAACCACCAACTAGCAAAGTATGTTCTATTTTTCTATGGTCTTGCCGCGGGTGTTTTTATGGTTTGGTGAAACATCCTGATATTCTCATCCAAAAGTGTGTTCAGAACCATTTCTGGTACAGTAATAGCAGCTGCTAATCAGCGGGGATTTTTTTTGACTGGCACAACAACGAAAGCAAAATGATACCTCATGTGGGAATGAATCTTCAACAAGGACATTCAATCACAATGCATACTGATGCTCCCTAAAACTAATTTACATAATTTACTCTGAAAATGGCTTCCCAAAAGGAAAGAGTCTTCCAACCGGAATTTTCAGGTGTGTTACTTTAATTCTTTTATTTCACAGGTAGATTGGAGAACTTTGGCGCCGCCACAAATGGTCAATCACTATGAGCATCTTGGCAAAACTTCGGGCATTGAATGAATCGCACCTTTGAATACACATATTGAGAAAAACTTGCCACAAAAACATCCAAAAAACTCCATCAGAGAAATGGTTGGTTTTTGAGTAAGACAACAATAGATGTAAGGAACCCTGATTTGGACCCGACAACCAGCGGATAGTCATCTCGAATCATGGGGAGAAAAGACCTAAGGGGAGCAGATTGACAATGGTTGCACTCTTGTTCCCTTATATATTTTTTGAATATCTAAGTGGTGGTTTCAAATATTTTCTTATTTTCAACCCATGCTTGGGGAAGATTCCCATTTTTACGCCAACTAGACTATCTTTTTTTTGGGGGGGGTTATGGAAAAAAACCTGCGGGATCTAATATCAAGAGGCCGCAGCGGATTGAACTCACATTTGGGAGGAACATGCCAGATCAACATATATTAACCATTGGTTTCCATTAATAAGGCCTCATTAAACCCTTATTTCTCGGGGGGTCTGACGTTAGGGTGGGTTAGAGTGACCAGCCATGAATATCTACCAGCTTAAGGTATTTTTGAGTCGATGATTTTGCGGCTTTCCCCAGGAAATTATGGTTTCCTGGGAAGGGATGTATAGATATGACTCATATATATCTAGTATATATTCATTTATAAATATATATATATATAATATGGATGTTTAATTCTAGGTTTGCTTTCCTGATATTAAATACTCTCACAAGTCAACTGGAATCACAACCTGAACCTGAAGGAAGAAGTCATTGATACCTGATATCAGCCGCGTTGGGGATTGCCAAACCTGAAGCAATGACAGTTCTTTAGCTCAAAGGTGATTGCAATTGTTGCAACGGTCACATCACCTCACATTGAATGCTTCAGATGTTCCTCAGAGGAGGATCATTATCTAATGCTTGGTTCCTCACCAAAGATGTGGAGCAAAGTATCCCATTGTTGGAATACACGATTAGGTACTATCTACGAACAAACCGTTACATATCATGAAGGGAAACCTTTAGTGAGTTTCTGCGAATGCGAGTTCATGGTTCCAATAGGTTGGTGTACCTCAGTCCAGTTCATGATCAATAATTTGTTTGTTTGGGCAGTGATGTGGAATGGTCCCTTATTCATTTTCACTATCCACTGGCTTAATGGGACTGGGATACACTTTTCCTGGTTCAACTCATATGGTTGAGGTGTTTTTGTTGGAGGGGGATTTTTTATTTGAAGGGGCATGACTTTCAGGTACCATAAATCAACGAGTGATCTCCCTGCTTTCGAAGTCATGTCCTCCGTGTCAGGCACGACTTCGCACTGACAACCAAATCAGGCACGGCTGGGAAAAAAGATGCGCCGCTTTAAAAGCTGCTTCAAAAGCGAGCTTTCATGTATATGATGAACCATTTAATGGGTGCAACCTGTTTGCTTTGTTTTGACACATACATAGGGGGAGAGAGTGATTGTAATGATTGCCTTTAAAAGTATCTCAAAATCAAAAGGTATTGATTTCTTCAGGGTTATAACACCCATATGTACATCACAAGAAGAATATTAGGGAGAATCTGAATTCATGGCTGTTTCCTGCTTTCTAACGACCTTACAGACCTGAGTGAGGTGGTTTTTAGTAGGGTTTTCGCAAAATATACTGACCCACCAGCAGGACATAGTTATTGCATCTCTTTGTATAGCTGGTTCCACTCAAATCCAAGCAATAGAACATATTCAGAACCTCCAAAAACCGCAGCTGCGTTGTAATTTCTAGATGATCGTTCTGATTCTATGTCTTTCGAGGAGTCAATTCCTGAACGCGAGTTCAACTAAAGCACTAGACCTGACCAACCAAGTAACCCGTTTGACACGGTCCTCTTTGTTTCACCCTTCCAACCCTGGTTTTAATGGCCGTAACTATCAAACTTGGGCAAGCAACAGGCTTGGCTGAAGCACTTCAAGCTGCAAGTGCACCAGTGGATTCCAGTGCAATGCTCAGAGATGCAGTGAAAAAAAAGGGGGTGCTGATGTTTGCTAGTCATACTACGCTCTGTTAAACTATCCTTGGACGTTTTTTGGGGGGATGCATGCGCCAAAAGTGGAATCTCAAAATAGCCATCATTTGGTTTGGGGATGTCCTATTAAAAGATATGCTGATATTCTTTGAAGATGATGATGATGCAACAGTGAGGTCAGAAGTATAGGTCAAACCAACACCAACATGGCCAGAATACTCAGTCCGTTCAGTGGAATGTGACTCAAACTTGTATAGGAACAGGATGTTCCTGTAAGCTACCCAGAGTTATGAGAGCATGGAAAGCTTGCTATGATATAACAGTTAGGGGTGGCCACCTAGAAAGTCACACTCGTTGTCCAACATGTGTTTTTATCCAGCTCAAAAATTGCCAAAAGAAGCGAACCCACCAAAAAAAATTGCAACTGGCACAAGTCACAATTTCTAGAAACTTCCTATTGTGAAACTTCGTAAAATCACCTTTTTTTGGTTCTAGGTGGTGGTTTCACATATGTTTTCTTTTCACCCCGAAACTTGGGGAAGATGAACCCAATTTGACCCGAACTTTGTTTCAGATGGGTTGAAGCCACCAACTAGTTTTGGTGAGGGGTGGTGTTTTAAGGAGACTTCTACCCTGCCTCTTTTCATTTGGATCGCGCCTCTGTCACTTGGCTGAAGATAGAAGACACCATCAAGGTTGTCACAAGGAAAATCCGTCGCGACACAAGAAATCGGTGTAAGTCCCCAAGACTCTTCCAAATAGCCTAAGCCTAAATGGCTTATAAAGGGGGGTGATCCTAACCACTTACTCACTGGGATGATCCTCCAAGTAAGTGGTGATTTCAAATATTTTTGAATGTTCACTTCGAAAATTGGGGAAGATGAACTCATTTTGACTAATATTTGTTAAAAGGGGTTGGTTCAACCACCAACTAGAAAATGACCTCGGATTTGGTAAGTCAGGGAAGTTTTGCTGATTATCTCAGATGGAGGGGATTTTCTGTAGTCCCCAATAGACACATGAAGTCATCGGCCATCAAAATATGTGTCCCGATATGGGTTCAACATGATTTAAGATGATTTTAGGAAAAAGATGAGATTCTATGACCCCAAGACTTTTGGAAACACGAGTCAAGTCATATAACCAGATTCGAAGACATGTAACTAATTTTGGAGGAGCTAAGGAACTGGAGATGATGTTTGTGCAGTGTCACACCTACTCCTTGGTAATTTTAAGTGATGTTTCTACCCAGATTTGTTTGAAACATATTCTCCAACTTGTTCATTGGCCTTGGTAAAAGATTCAACTCGTATGTGTTAATAGATGTCGAATATCTATGTAGATTATTAAACTGCTAAACTCAAAGTTGGGAATTTGCACACACACACACAACATCCACACAACAACTGTGGCCCAGGTACTTCCTGGTAACAAACTATCCCCAACATACTGTTCATGGAAGAAATCCTGCACCACCTGGCATGTAACAAACCCTGTAAATAATGGGATAGACATGGGATAGACTACCTATCAACTGGTGCAGGATTTCTTCCATCAAAATCAATTAATAATATACCGTGTCCCAATATAGCTACAACTTGCAGTGATCCTCCTCTCAGTAGCAGTGGCGACCAGGATTACTCTCTTGCGTTTCCCATCCACTCTTGGCGGTTTTTTTGAAGAAATGGATATATTAGTTGCTGGTAGGACGTATTCCATTCTTGGCAAGGCCCATAGAGGATCCCTACAGTATCCCTACTAAACTTTACATGAGCCACTGACAAAATATGCGAAGGTCCAAACAGCAGGGGGGAGGGTTGGAAATGCTTACTTACCCCCCTTGAAATCTAAGATAGATACCAAAAATTGCCATAAAGGAACCACCTTTTCCAAACCGTCATGTTTGGGTATATCCATGTTAGATTTCAGGGGTATAAGAACTTACACAGAAAGGTTGCAATAGATTTTGACATACTTTCGACGACTAAGGCTATGGGGTTCTGTTGGTGACTCGACTCGACTGACCCCCCGCCAATGGCTAAACCTTCAAACTTCTTGGGGCTTACATAACTAGGAGGAAAATTAAAGGTTATAACAGGGTGACATAATTACCTTACACACAACGGTGGAGAAAATTGAGGATGCTTCACTGGTTGATGCATTGATGCTCCAATGAATTGTATCAGTGGATACTTCTGAATCGAATACCACAAACGTGTTCAACATGACAGTTCGGGTTCAACCACAACAACAACAACAACAACAACAACAACAACAACAAGAAGCACAACACCACCAACAGATACATAAGTTGGAAACTGGAAGGCAACTTCGTTTTGTCAGCGGAGGGGCATGGTATTTAAGGGATGCATGTCTCGCTTGATGAAACAACTTATGTGTTGTCATGTCCTCCTTGGTGCAGGCAATTTTCGAGTTTGCACAAGAGTTCCTATAGCTGCAATTCGTCCAGGTGGTATTACCGAAAATTATGACGGGGAGAGTTTGCCTCATGATTTTTTTCCTGGACTGATCTATAGGTTGACCTATCAGTTGAGCGATTGCAAACATTATACCGAGTCTTGACCAATTGTAAGTTTTGCACTTGTGCAAAACTGACCTGGCTCCCAAGTTTTGGTACATTCCAATGCGAATGTTTTTCACCCACCTTTTATTTGGCATTTTGAAGTTTGGGAGGGTTCAGAACTTTCCAGAGCCAATGCTATCCATGTGTCCGGGATAACCTTGAGGATTTATGAGGTGTTGACTGCATTGCTTATTGAAATGTAGTATGTGGAAGTTGTTTAAACTAAGCAGTGCAAGTCTCACTGATAAGCAAAACAGGCTAGAGCTCAAAGGAATTAACTTTTGGGAGCTTATATACCCTCCTTAAAACTAAGAAAGCCCTTGAAAATAGCCCATCCCAAAAGGAAACTAGTATTCCATGTATTCCAACCATCCATTTTCAGGTGCTATGTTAGTTTCAGGGAGGGTATATTATATTGTAATATAGTTTTTTTCATATTATATTATATTTCAAGTAAATGCAATATATGATAATTCCTATGTTCATATATGATATTGTCTTTGGAGGTCACTTTAAAGTCTCCCCTTTTTTCAGAGTGCAAACAACTGGAGGAAAGGCACCAAAATCAAGATGTTGATCTTATAATATCATGGTCCCAAAACATCGATAGTTAAACTTAACACCCCACCCCCAAAAAAGCGGCAAAAGGTCAATGTTATAGAGTGGTTCGAATTGTCTACACAAACGATTCGCAAGGGTTTCAGATTTCACCCGTGGTAACATCCAGCCACCCACCACGTGTCGAAACTCGAAACCGTGAAACCACCGAGGTTTAAGTTTTCGAAAGCCTGGTGTTTGCTGAAAGAATGGCTTTCACATCAAGAAGGGTTTCTTGACAAAATGGCTGGTCGTCAACCTACTAATGCCCAGAGAGAGAAATAAGGCCGGCTATTAAAGGGCTTATTGACCACTAGGATTTCCCTTAATAAGGCCGGCTATTTTACACTCTGATTGATCATGGAATATCGAGGAATCGATCGGAAGATCGAGGAATCGTTCCAGTTCCAGTTCCACCGATGGATGGATTTTTTTTGTGATTTTTTTAAGTTTTTTGTTTAGGTGAAAGGTGATTGTTTTCTTTCCTCATTGATGATTTCAAAAAAAGGGAAGGATTTGAAAGAGAAGCTCCAAGAACTTGCCAGCATTTGCTATAAGGAATCCCTGTTTGAAAATTGACTAATCCATTGTGGCTGAGAATCACAGATGTAACTCATAGGTAAGTTCACAATTTTCGGATCATTTCGATCATCAACTCTTCCCGGCACGTCAACCTGGCACTTGGGTCCGCCGTTCAAAAAAACGAGGATTGCACCTCAAACCTTCTCCGAAGCTGTGGTTCGCACAGTCTCTTTGATGTTTTAAGTGGCGACAGCCTGGTAGGATATTGCTTGAGTCGTAAAAAAATCTGACGCAACATGAAGCCTTAGGACTCTATTCTTCATACTATCCAGGGAATCCATTGAATCTTGAAACATATATTTATAGCAACGAACTGAGGTTTCTCAAGTGGGTGGTTTTTGGTCATCTTTTTCAGTGGTTTTGTGTGACCTCGATTTGGGTGATCAGTTCGGGTCACTTGGAAGAAGCTGGTAGGTTGTTTCCATTTGAAACTGGTGAACTTTAGTGACGAAAAATTGTGATCCAAAGAATTGGCCTGGGCAAATTTCAAGAAAACAAGCTTCGTGAAATTATATAATTCATATTAAATCAATCTTTTGTCCCAAAATCACGTGTATATATTGGTATAGGCTATATTTTATATACAAGTAGCGTGTAGAACTGGTGAGCCCTTTTGGAGTTTTTTCGTCACAAAAAACCTCCGGCCAATCCAACGCGGAAACCTTCAACGCCGCCGAAACTCGCCACCAGGCGCTTCAAGTGGTAAAGCGTCGTGGGGAGGATATCGATTCTCAACTGGTGACCGAGACCAACGAAGCCAAACAGGTTGCGTAAAACCGGAGACATGGGGGACTAAACCAACCGAAAAACCTGACATTTTGCAGCCATTTTTCCAGGATGGATATATGGATGAAAAAACTATGATTCTTATGATTCACCTACTGTAAGGTTTTTGCCATATCATCATACAGGTCGGGAAGATATGCTATATATGGACTTTACGAGGGGTACAGGAGAGTCACGCAGATAGCAAATGGCCCCCATGGTCACACACAAGCAGCATCTTCAGTCATAGGCATAGATGGCCCCCCAAAATACCGGTACAAAACCTTGGGTGTTTGCAAACTTTATTGGGTATATAGGGGATTAAGCAATTAAGCACTGAAAAAGCGCTTGTTGTTTAGGGTATATACGAGATTTTACTACGCAGTTAAATGGGGATTATTATCATCCATTGTAGATATTATAAGGATCAAGCAGTACAATGGAAAATAAGAAGTTTTTTGTTTTTCGTGGCTCAAGTGTTGTTGTTCAAAGTTCCAACAACTTGGCGGGAAAGTGAACTGACACTGCAATGTCACTATGTGATAGAAACCGCCAAGCTAAAGCTGATGTTTTGAAGTAAGTTTGCTTAAACATAGAGTCCTATTTCAACGCGCACATAAATACTTACAGTCAATTGTTTGAGTTTTGGCCATTTGTAAAATCATGTCCTGAAAGTGGTAAATGGTAAGGTGTGATTTGCAGTTTCAGGATTTGGGTGCTTTGAGAGAAAATGAACAAAATATATAGATCTATTTATATAGATAAAAAATTGCAAATTCAAAGGTCACCGAAAAGCCATCAAAATCTGCAATTTCTCCTATTCTTTGTCTCCATAGATTGGATCCGTTCATTTTCCCCAGCTGATCATTTACCAAATCTACTCACTTGGTTGGTTGGTGGCAATCCTTTGGGAAGGCTGTGTGTGTTTTTTGGCAACATCATTGTGGAGGTAATTTGCCCCTCAAACAAAAACAAGGTGTGGCTCAACTACCAAGATTTAAAGAAATCACCAGTAAGTGCAGTCTCTTTCAGTAACCCCAAGTTGAAGCATCGATTTTGTTTCCATGAAATTTTCCATGGAATCCTCCAAAATCTATCGAAAGTGTGTGTTTTCCACACGCCAAACTCCAACACTTTGCTCCCTTTTTCTCGTGTTTTTTTGTTGTTTTTGGGTTGCTTTTAAGCTCGTTGGGTTTTTGTGCGTCAAAATCCTCTGTCCACTTCCCGGTGCTTTCCGCCAGGTGGATTTCATTGTGAAACGCCGGGAATGGGAAGTTTTGGCTGCGGCGGATTTTGAGAATCCCAGCGAAAATGCTGCCTCGGAGGTGGGTTTCGGTGGATTGCCAGTTGCGAGGGTTCAGCAGTTGAAGAGTTGAATTTGGAGATGATTGGGGTTGGTTTTTTAGAGAAAGGTTTGAAAGGCAATAAGGATCTTCAATAAGGTGACTTTTAACTTTAAAGTTGACTGTGACTATATGTATTTTTTTGCTTTTCACCATGTTTTCCAAGAAAAGTTGGGTGTGGACTGATGAGATTTTTTTGTATAGGTGTTGTTTACATGAATCGGTTTTTCAGAGAATTTTTAATGAAAACGGTTGGTTACTTGGAGCCTGTAGATTTTTTTTTGGGGGGGGGTTGGTTTGGCTTGTCAGGGCCTTCCATGTCCAATTCTATTTGTTGGTTAAGTGTTAACAGAACTGGTGTCATACATGTACCCTATATATGTACATTATATGTACATACTTGACGTCCTATCTTTCCCGTTTGGCTCAAGGCACTGACCTTACTGAGATTGCGAAGTCAGGTCT
>Ga0126337_10003326_pt1 | contig 10485 bp, 15 predicted proteins | sample DipCmetagenome_FD_92527 | JGI IMG/M metagenome (GOLD analysis project Ga0126337, IMG submission 92527) | Coral microbial communities from La Bocana,Puerto Morelos, Mexico - Diploria C A metagenome | ecosystem: Host-associated > Invertebrates > Cnidaria > Coral | place: La Bocana,Puerto Morelos... | reverse complement strand
GTCAGAACCGCTACTTTACTAGTGTGTCGGATAAGGACGATAAACCATAGGCCCCGTCTCCTGCATCTTCATTGTAATAGGCTAGCAGGGGACGTTAAAGAACCCACACACTTATCGAAAAGAGTAGGGCGCGGAGTTCCCGTTGTTGTGGTCTGGTCTCTGCTCATTGTGTGTTAACTGCCCGCAGGTCCACATCAGCTTCATGCTGCCATATACATAATAACCTGCGTAAACAAATAAATACATACATACATACATAGTCTCTGCATATTTCCGTTCAGAGTCAATAGATAGAACGCATGATATGATTGGCTTAGTATATCACATTACGTCAGAGGACATGTCTGCCATATAGGACATAACTGCAACGGTACACACAATAAGGCGTACAGTACGCCGATGGGCAAAAAAGGTCTGGGGCCAACTGAGCGCCATTGCGTGATGTCAGGGCGAAGACCAACAAACAGCACACTGCCGTACTCACCGACCAGTGTTGAGAGCTTGCTGACAGATGTTGGCCAGGCACATTGTACAAAGAAAGGCTGGAAACAGCAAAAATACTCGGAAAACCTCGTTGAGAGAGCTCGAAAACTCGAGAAGACTAATCTGGCCTTCGATCAAGATCGGTATTTTTTTTTTTTAAATATAAAAGCCTGGTTGCCCCAGGCGGTTTATTATACAGTACTGAGCAATCCTAATGGTACAGCGAGATAACGTTCTATTGCGCAGGTCGAAGACTATACAAGATAGAGAACTTAGAAAACTTAAATAGATACTTAGACGATAATTAAAATAAATAAGTAAAGCTTAAGAGAGTACTTAAGAGACTAATTAAAATTAAAGTTAAGGTAAGGTAGGTAGAGTCCACAAAGTCCATTGTTGTTGACCATTCGGGTGCTAACAGCGCACAGGCACACGCCCAGAGTAGGCACCCGAATGGTAGAAATGCAAATAAGACTATTTACAAAAAAGCCACTATTTACAAGGCCAAAGGCGGAAAGAAAACAAAATAAATGATCGTAGATGAGGTAAACAAGTAGGGAAAACAAAAGAAGCGGAACAAAGGGAGACTAATTAAGGCGAAACTAAAGATAAAAGCTAATTACATCATTGTTGACTAAACAAAGGATAGAGCGTTGTGCCCAGAAATTCCGCACGCTGTCGGCAGGCGCGCATCGGATGCAGAGCCTGACATCATTACTAATTAAATCAATTATTTGTTGCGAGCTTAGGACGGAGTTACGGAACGTGGCGGAATTTCTTGCTATCCAGATCCAGTACAAAATCGTAGCCATAAAATAATTCGACAAGGGTGGAGGTGGGTCATCGGACCGAGGATAAAAGACAGCGGATAGAGACAACAAAGGTAGAGTCAGAAAGGCGGGAAAGAAGGGGGGAGAAAAAATTCCACAGTCTCACAACTCTAGGACACACGAGGAAGCAATGTTCGATGTTCTCAATTCTGCCACAGATTGCGCACCGATCGGTTCTGATATATCCCCAGGATTTTAGGGAATACAGAACGCGAATGGCGCGGTGCAGAATGAGCCATAATAAGTCGTTCTTTTTATTTTCAATCCGCTTTAGCCGAGATTTTCGCCAGACCGTGGCCCACCGGTTAATGGGTCGGCACAACACCGAGTTCCAGAAACCGGCGCACCTCGGGGCATCTCTGGGTAAAGTCAGGAGAAGGACATAAATACATTTACAGGAAAGATTATCAGGTAAGGCCTTATTTACATTAAATAACTGAATTAATTTATCTAAACATTTCTGATAAAAATTGGAAGGGAGAGCACTGGAAGGGATATTATTACGAGAAAAATTGAATCTAATATCGAGTCTGAAAAGGCGATTCCCCAGGAAATGCCATTTTTCAGACCCAAAATTATCTCTTAAACTAAGGAAATTAGAAAGACAGAGAGAAATGCATTTTAAAGGAAAATTAACGATATTTAAGCCGCCCTTGGAAACGGGGGCGCAACATCTTTCACGGCAAATACATTCCATTTTTACCTTCCAGATAAAAGGCCAGGTAATACTTTTATACGAGTCTAGGACCCAGTTAGGAGGAATTGAAACTTAAGCCACGTGCCAAAAGCGACTAGCACCTAAAATATTTAGAATTATAGATCGGCCAACGAAAGAAAGTTCCCTTGAGCTCCACAGATTGAGGACAGATTTCAATTTATCGAGTTTCATTTTCCAATTGTCTTTGTCAACAGAGATTAAACCGTTGTTAAAGAAAACGCCAAGAATTCTCATTTTTTTAACCCATTTAAGGCCGTAGGGGGTGGCACCATAGCCCCTCCACTGCCCGAGCCACATCGCCTAGGACTTGGCGGTGTTAAGCTTGGCACCAGACCCCCGTTCGTAATTGTGTACGACGCAGAAGATGAGAAAGAGAACGTTCGGATTTGACGAATATTGTTACATCATCGGCGTACTGGGTGATTTTGAAATGTAATCCCCCAGCACCCGGTAGGTGAAAACCAACAATTTCGGGAGAATCGTGAATTTGGGTAGAGAGAACTTCAGAGACAAGAACATAGAGGAGGGGTGAGAGGGGACACCCCTGTCTCACACCCCTCCCAAGAAAAATAGGTCGAGTCAAATTTCCGTTACAAATAATTTGGGAGAAAACATTGTTATAAAAAAGAGACACCCACTGGCCAAAAATCAGACCAAAACCGAATTTTGCCATTGTGCAGATGAGAAATTCATGATCGACGTGGTCAAAAGCTCTCTTGGTCTAGGGTGACTAAAATGCCGGTTTCATCGGTTTTATCAATCATGTCGAGAACATCTCGGACAAGATGCAAATTCGAAAAAATCGAACGGCCGGGGACACTATAAGTTTGATCTTGATGAACGATAGAGGAGGACATTACAGACTTAAGACGCTCGGTGATTGCTTTAGAGGCTAGTTTATAATCAGTATTTAGAAGCGGACGCCAATTTTTTGGTAAACGGACATCATCTTTCTTGTGAATGAGCCGGAGCAAACTGAATATTTTGAAAGTCGGACTGAGTGGATTTTTCAACGCCGTTTACATCGAAAAGAGAAACAAAAGAATTTTTAGCAGCGCGTTTGTTTTCAAGACGGAAAAAATACCGCGTAGGCTTTTCGCCTTCCTCGATCCATTGAGCTCTAGAGCGAATTTTAGCGCCCTCCGCCTCTTGCAAAACAAGAGCCGAAAGGGCGTTTTGTAAATATTTAATAGTAGAATCATCATTTACGATACCGGAATGAAAGTCACGTTTGGTACGTATCAGTTGTTTAGTTAAAAGAGATCTAGAATGATTAGAGGCCGGCCGCTTGCGGGCTGAAAAGTCAATATATGATTTACAGATTAAGAATTTTAAATTATCCCACTAAAGTATCAAAGCGAGAAATTCTAGATTTTTGATCTGAAATCAAAGTGGAAATAGATTGCTGGAAATCGGAATCTTTTAAGAGGTTGGTATTAAATTTCCAAATCCCACAGCGGCGGGTGGAAAAAGCACCGAGTTCAAGACAAATAAAATCATGGTCAGAGAAAGTAATGGGTAGAACCCGATTTGAGCAAACCATATTCAATTAAGACTGAGAAATAAAAAAGCGGTCGAGCTGAGAGGCCTGAGTATTGTTTTTGTTAGACCAGGTGAAAGAAATCCCGCGGGGGTTTAATTTGCGGTAAACATCAACAAGGGAAAAGTCAGTTTTCAAAGCGGCGAGACAATTCTTATGCGAGAACAAAACATTATCAGATTGAAATTCGTGAGTCGCGCGATCGACACAATGGATTTGCTCAAAGAAGGTTTTACGATCGTAAACTAGATTAGGAGCATAAATATTAATAACATTTAGTTTAGATAACGGACCAAAAATAAATAATAAACTCAAGATGCGACCGTCAGAATAAAAAAGAAATCGTTGTACAGAGCCAGAAAAATGAGGCGGGAGCAAAACGGCCACACCACCCGATTCACCGGTCCCGAAGGACCAGTAGCATTTGCCCCGCCAAGATCGTTGGAAAGCCTTAGCTTGTCTAGGGCAGGAGATATGGGTCTCCTGTAAAAGAACAATATCGAAATTAAGAAGTTCAAGTTCGTTGCAAAGGGAATTGACTTTAGTGGGCGAGCCGAGCCCACGAACATTAAGAGAAAGTATTTTCAGTCGCATCTTGAGTTAGTAAAATAAAAAGTAAATAAACTAATGGCTCTTACGGCTGTGCCTGCGGCGATCACAATGTCCATCATCGGATTCACTTTCTGAAGAGTACAGCGGAGGTGAGTGATCGCAAGAAGATCGGCGATCGGGGCTACAGCACTGATCGTGATATCCCCCGCAGTCGTGCTCAGAGCGCTCCCGTGGGTGGTGCCCTTCACACGCCAGTCCCTCTCACCCTCCCTTCCACAATCTCCCTCACAACGACGATCCTCTCCGCGTTCGTCGCGATGGTAACGGTCCTCATGGTCGTGGTGTCGATCTTCAGGGTGTCTTGGTTCATCTCGGTCTCTTGATGGTTCTTGCTCCCGCGAAGGTTCTTTCTCCTTACGTTTGGCTTTGCCAGTCTCGGTGGGGTTAACTTCACGAGTGCTGTCAGAGGTGGTAGATCTGCTCCGCCTCGGTCCGCTTTTCTCTTCCTCTGTTGTTGTTTTTCAGCAGGCTGGGGGGCCGCGGGGCGGGCAGGCAGGTCCATTCTGGCGAGCAATATCTGCATAAGACGGGGATGGAGCGGCGACGATTTGCTCAACGTTTGCACTCAGGATGACATATGGACAATCAGACGTGATGATCAGGAATGAGGCACACCCCACAAAGGGGGGCCAGATGACAGTCGGACGCCACGTGTCCTTGAGTCTCACAACTGTAGCAACGGGGCTTTTTACAGCCCCGAGCCTCGTGACCCTCTTCGTCACACCTTCTGCAGGTCCTCGGCTGTCCTAAATAGGAGACAAAAACAACTTCATTGGCGATCTGAACGGCCGACAGAATCACTGAAGAAAGGCGCATCCGTGCGGTGCGGATGCCATTTTGAATTCTGGTAGATGACCCTAAATCCCGGCGGAAAGATAGGACCCGCCCGTAATGTGATTGCCGGCCAATAATGACCGTGTCTGGCATCTCGGGCGGGGCCTCGTACATCTCGACGATGGCTGTCCTGAGGTCCGCGTCACCAATAAAGACAGCTCTACCATTAAGAGTGATGATGCCCCTCTCGAGGATACGATCTTTAGTGGGTTTGGAAATGAAAGACACACCATGAACGCTTCGACCCGCGAAATTGAATTGATGTGATCTCCTCCCCTGCAACGCCAGCGTCGCAGACAGCACTTAAAACATCATCACTGGTGACGTCAGCGAAAATGGACGATGGAGTTTGGCGGCAAAGCCGTCAATGTTCCATGTCCCACATAGGGTAGGCACAAGTTTAACGCCAGCTGTCGTAATCAGGTGTCGGAGCGGGTTCGGTAACTCGTTCTCGGACTCGGGGATACGATGTTCTGGTATCGGAATGAGGCTCTCAGGACTTGGTACCGTGTCTTCACTCGTTCCCGCGGTCTCAATGTGGTCAGCGGCGGTACTCCCTGTGGGGTCAGTGGTAGCTGCATCCATCTCTTCGCCCCATTGGGAGGTCAGCTCGTTACATTCTCCAACTTCGTTAAGGAGGCTGTCTGAAAGTTCATTAGACATGATTAATATTAACTGGATTGGGATTAAACAAATAATCAACCAGATCACAAGCCTTAGGATCTTACGCCAAAAGGCCGAGAAGCAATACCGAACCTTCCCTCCCCTAGGAGGGTGGTGCAGGGATCCCCTCTTTTAGATGTGGTGGTCAATATGCTCTCGCTGTGAAAGTCACGCTTTGCGCGTATCAATTGTTTAGGATGGATCTAGAACAATATTCGGATTAAAATTTTTAAATTGTCCCACCAATCCCCTAAAGTATCAAAACGCACGATTTTCGATTTTTGATCTAAAACTAAAGAAGAAATAGACTGTTGGAAATCGGGATCTTTAAGGAGTTTGGTATTAAATTTCCAAATCCCACAGTGGCGGGTAGAGAAAGCTCCAAGTTCGAGACAAATAAAATCATGATCAGAAAAAGTGCAGGATAGAACCTGATTTGAGCAAACTGCGGCATTTCCAAGCTGGATCACGCGTCTCTCAAGCAAACGGTCTTTGGTGGCCCGCGAAACAAATGAAACACACCACGAACGATTCGACCCGCGATATTGTATTGACTTTATTTCTTCTGCTGCAATGCCAGTGTTGCAGACAGCCTCAAGCACTTCTTCGCTCGACACGACGGCATCTACGGAAAACGTGACCGAGAGTGGCCAACGTAATTTTGCGGCATAGCCGTCAAAGTTCCAAGTCCCACATGGGGCGGCAACGAGTTTCACGCCAGCAGTGGCAATGAGCTGTCTCAGCGGATTCGGAAGTGCATTCACTTCCGCCTCTGTCTCCGGGATACGGTGCTCGGCAATCAGGACCAAACTTTCGGCACTCAGAACCAAGCTTTCAGCACGAACGATTCAAAAAGTCAACACACAGTATTCAGATTAAAATTTTTAAATTGTCCCACCAATCCCCTAAAGTATCAAAACGCAAGTTTTCGATTTTTGATCTAAAACTAAAGAAGAAATAGACTGTCGGAAATCGGGATCTTTAAGGAGTTTGGTATTAAATTTCCAAATCCCAGAGCGGCGGGTAGAGAAAGCTCCAAGTTCGAGACAAATAAAATCATGATCAGAAAAAGTGCAGGGTAGAACCTGATTTGAGCAAACCACATTTAAAAGAGACTGGGAAATAAAAAAAACGATCGAGCCTTGAGGCTTGGGTATTATTTTTGTTACACCAGGTGAAGGAAATCCCACGAGGGTTTAGTTTACGGTAAACATCAACAAGGGAAAAATCGGCTTTCAGAGCGGCGAGACAATTTTTATCTGAGGACAGAACATTAACGGATTGAAATTTGCCAATAGCACGGTCGACACAGTTTAAAGTCGCCGGCAATTAAATAGTCACCTTGGGAAGGAAATAATTGTGAATTTGCTCAAAAAAGGTTTTTCGGTCAGATGCTAAATTAGGAGCATAAATGTTAATTATATTCAATTAAGATGAAGGACCAAAAGTAAATAAAAGGCTCAAGACGCAACCGTCGGAATCGAAAAGAAAACATTGCACGGAACCGGAAAAGTGAGGTGGGAGCAAAACGGCCACGCCAGCCGATTTACCGGTCCCGAAGGACAAGTAACATTTGCCCCGCCAAATTAAGAGATTCAAATTCGTTGCAAAGAGAATTAACTTTCTTGGGCGAGCCGAGCCCATGAACATTAAGGGAGAATATTTAACAATATTCAACAATTAGTGATTCTTACGACTTCGGCCTCGTCATTCACGGTGCCTTCCATCTGAGTCGCTATCACTGGAATACAAAAGAGGCAAATGGTCGCGACGAGGATTGCGATTGGGGCTACGGCGCCGATTGTGATTGCCCCCGCGGTCGCGCGAAGAGCGCTTTTGCTCTTCACGACGCCACTCCCTCTCGCTCTCTCTCTCGCGGTCCCTTTCCCGCCATCGATCATCTCGTCACTCTTTGCGGTGATGGTGGTCCTCATGATCCTCGTGGTCACGATGGCGGTCATCACGTTCGTGGTGATGGCGCTCCTAGCGATCCCTGGATGTTTCGCGTCTCCTGACTTTTCCCCTTCCAACATTGTCACGACTATGGTGTGGAGTAAAAGATCTGCCCCCTTCCCGGTCCGTTTTCCTCTTGCTCTTTGGCTGGTCTACAGGCGGAGGGGCCACGGGACTGGCAGGTCTGTTTTGGCGTGCCATGTCAGCATAGGAAGGCGTTGAGTTGACATTAGGCTGTACGTTAGCGCGGAGAATCAAATAAGGGCAATCAGACGCGTGGTGATCGGACTCTAGACATACCCCACAAAGTGGGTCCAAGTTGCAGTCCGATGCCACGTGTCCGGGAGCCTCACAATTATAGCAGCGGGGCTTTTTGCAGCCCAGTGCGACGTGGCTCTCTTCCCCGCATCTGCGACACATTTTTGGTTGCCCTGGATAAGAAACAAACATGATTTCTCCCCCGATCCGAAGAGACGAAGGAATTGCAGTAGAGAGCCGCATCCATGCGGTGCAAACCCCACTCGAAATACTGGTCGCCACGCCCACGTCGCGGCGCAAGGACAAGACCCTCCCATAATGGGAGAGACGCCTGATAACTACGGTGTCCGGCGTCTCCGGAAGCACCTCGTAAACCTTGACGATCACAGTTTTAAAGTCGGCATCGCCGACAAAAAGCGACACGTTTCCGAAAGTGACCACACCTTTCTCGAGGACATGGTCCTTCGATGCTCAAGAAGGAAAAGAGACACACCAGGAGCAGTTAGGCCCCCGGTACTGGATTGATGAAATTTCCTCTGCTGCAATGGCAGCATTGCAGAAGGCCTCGAGGACCTCCTCGCTGGTAACCACAGAATCAATGAGAAAGTCACAGATAATGACCGCTGTAATTTGGCTGCGTAACCATCTATATTCCACGTACCACAAGGGGCAGCCACCCGTTCAGGATAATTTGCATATTTGCCCCTGCATAGAACGTGTTAATCCATTGGCAAAAATCCGGCCCAAAACCAAGGCGCTTTAACAGAACCATTAGAAAAACCCGGTTAACTCTATCGAAATCTTTTTCCTGATCCAAGCTTACTAATATTCTGGTCTCGTTCGTTTGTTCAATGAAATCTAGCACATCCCTGAGCATGCAAGTATTGTTAGATATCGCACGGCACGGAGCACGTCTGGTCAGGATGAACGATTGAATCTAAAACTTTGGATAAGCGTATTGTGATAGCCTTTGAACAAATTTTATAATCCACGTTCAACAGGGAGATAGGGCGCCAATTCTTTAAATTTTTGATATCACCTCTTTTCTTATAGATCAACTGAGTCACGTTTGTTTTCATTGTGTCGCATAATTGACCGTCTTAGAAACATTTTTTGATAACCTCTGTCACAAGAGGCCCCAACAGATTCCAGAATTTGGCATAAAATTCCACGGTAAAACCATCCAGGCCTGGCACTTTATCTGTATTTAGTGTTTTAAGCGACGCCGTAAGCTCGGCTGTGGATGAAATACCCTCGCATACAATACGGTCCAGATCGGAAAGTTGTTTGTCTAATTCGGCGAACAGTTTTTCCTGACAAATCAGATCAATCGCTTCCGCGGCAAAAAGCTGTGAATAAAAGTCCATGTGTGCCGCTTCCAGTTCGTCACGCGAGGAGACTTCAACTCCGTCGGAATTAAGGATTGATTTCACTTCACTTTTAGCTATTCGCTCTTTTTTTCAGTCTAAAAAAATATCTCGAGGGTTTCTCACCCTGTTCTAACCATTGGACCCTGCTGTGAGTTTTTATGCCATCAAGCGCGCGATCTGTTAGAGCAGCGAGTCTGGACTCTAGGAAAGTAATCTCATGGGAAACCGTCGAAAAACCCTGAACAAGTTGGCGCTTTAAATTAATTATTCTATTCGTCAGGAAGATTCATTCACAATTAAGTCGTCTTCGCTTCTCCCTGGCAAAAGCTATAATATCTCCGCGGAGAGAGTTTTTGAAAAAATCCCACCATGTTTTTACTGAATCAACACTTGTTTTGCACGAGGAAAGGTCATTGATCTGACCCGTAATGTATTCACACAAAAGCTCGTCATTTAGGAGAGAATTGTTTAATTTCCAAATCCCGGGCCCCCGGGGGATTAGGTTTTCGAAAACAAACGTCAAATTTACATAATCGTTATCGGACAAACAACATGGCGAGATTTCACAACTAGTAGTGTAATTAGCTAAGTTTTCTGAGTTTCTCCTAGCCAATTTGCTGTCTTAGTTTAATATGTCATCCAAAAACGCCAAATTGAGCAAAACCGAGCCGGCCTAAGGGCTCCATCTCAATGAGCTAAGTACACCCAAATTTCCTTTTTGTCTATGTTTTTATATAAGCAAAATGCAGTTGTAGTCTTGATTATGCTACACTTTTTTTACTTTACATGTAACACCAAAACGCTTTGCTTGAAGCAATCGTTTTGTTTTTTTTTTTTTGCTCGTTCACATTCTTGCAGCAGCCCATCAGCGAAAAAGCCGAATTATTTTTTGTCCCAATTTGTCATGAGTTTAGGAAATTCCATCGTTAGAAACTCGTGTTTATTTAGCGCTCCGCCTGGCTTGTGCTCCTGTAAAATCGCCAACAAAATGAACAACGTCAGCAATGCCAATGCTTTTGACCTAAAATGCCTGTCACTAAATGTTCGAGGTCTTAATAAATCGATCAAACACCGAACCGTTTTCCGATGGTTACACAAACTAAGTCATCATGTCATATTTTTGCAAGAATCATACTGCTCTAAAGATCTTGCACCTGTCTGGGAAAACGAATGGGGTGGCAAAGCTTTCTTTAGTCACGGCACAAACCACAGTAAAGGTGTCAT
>Ga0126337_10003325_pt1 | contig 10486 bp, 8 predicted proteins | sample DipCmetagenome_FD_92527 | JGI IMG/M metagenome (GOLD analysis project Ga0126337, IMG submission 92527) | Coral microbial communities from La Bocana,Puerto Morelos, Mexico - Diploria C A metagenome | ecosystem: Host-associated > Invertebrates > Cnidaria > Coral | place: La Bocana,Puerto Morelos... | reverse complement strand
GGTATAGCCTGTCCAGGCTTTTTGCTTCATGGAGCCTTTTGCAGGCTTTTGAAACCACAAAGTTTGGTGCCATTGCTTTCCTAATCAGCCTCTTCCAGGCTTTCAGCAAGCAAACCATTCTTGTAATCTACCAGCTTCCCCTTGTCCCATCCTTCTTCTTTGCATTTTTCCACCAAGGCAGCCATGACCTGGCTTTGTTTTTCACCTTTTGGAAGGTTGACATTCACCAAACAACTAGCCTTAAAGCCATTACCATGGCATTTGGGAGTTTCATTGGTGTTTGGTAGTTTCATACTCGAGATCTACTTCACTCACAACCCTTGGGCAAATCAGGAAATTCACACACACTTCTTTTCTAGCATCCTCAAATTGGGATAGCTTTGAAGTTTTTGGGTTCTACAGGTAAAGAAGAAGTCTTGTCAGAATATTTGTCAGATAATGCCAGAATATTTGTCAGAATCCTTGTCAGCATTTTTCCACCTGGTTAGACATGGGACAAAAATCCATGCCCAAACCGTCGTGTATTTTTGAAGCAAAACTATGAAAACCACAACACAACAAATTGTCACTTAAACTTTGGATATCACTGCGTCACTAGGGACGCGCTTGCACATGACAGTTGCACATGATGGAACCTAAATGGGGGTTGGGACCGGTGAAGAACTGACTGTCAGTTGGAGATGTCAGTTGCGACCGCCAGATGAAGATTGGTGATGCGGGTGGGTTGGGGAGGGGTGTGCGCGAAGATGGGGCGAGTTTTGGAATGTCTGATTACTTGGAACCTGGTTTTTTCTTGTCTATGCATCTGTTGCTGATGAAAGGCCACTTCTGAACAGCTTTCAGGGATGGTCTTGCTTCTGTAGCCACTTCTTTTGGAGCTGCGCTTCGTGGCGATTGAGAGCCGGTCTCAGACAAATGTCAGACCTCACATTGACTTCAGTTCTTGTCAGTGATTTTTCTGTCATATTTCAAGCATCTCAAGCATGTTTCATGAGATGTCAATCGAGGTATTGAGCGCTCAGTTGGGTCAGCTTTGAGAGGCTCAATGGCTTAGTGCAAAGATTGGTTCAACTCTTGAGGGCTCAAATGTCGCCTATTGAGGGATGCTGGTTGTGTGTGTTTTTTCAGTTCCAGTCTTGCGGTCATTGCAAGCACATCAGTTCAGTTTCTTGGCAATGTATTTAACGGAATTTGTGCTTTGGGTCAGTTTGACTGAATGGATTTGACTGAATGCCTTTTCTGCCTGCCTTTTCAACCCAACTGCCAGGCACTGGGTGTTGCATTGCAGAGGCCGCCTTGGATGTTGCGCTGCCTTGGATATATTGCAGTTATGAACTTTTGATCATACCATTGTGTTATTGCTGCAGAGCACTTCAAATTTCAATGAGAAGTTTCCCTCCAATTTCATGGTTTTATGCATGTGCATTTCATGAGGTGTCAATTGGCTGATGCAATGTCCTTGTAGATGTGGCTGCCCCAGCGCTCAGTTGAGTTAGCTTCGAAGCTTTGTCTCAGTGTAGGGGTTGCCATTTGTCAGATGCCAGTTGCCATGTGCCCGTTGTCAGATGCTCTGTCAGATGCTCCGCTGCAGGCTGTTTGGTGGAGTCAACATGTTGTCCAAACTGCGTGGCAAGGCAGCGATTGCTGGGACACGCAGGTCCGCCTCAAGGCCTGCAGGGCATGTTTTCAATGCTGTGCCCAAAGCCATTACGCTTCAGATGCTGCAGCTGCATCCAAAGCCTGTCTCACTGCAGCCTTTCACGATCTGTTCAAGCTGTAGAGAATAGCCACGCAGCATGGGGGCTAAGAAGACTTTGAAGAAACCTGCAGCAGCTGGTACACTGAATCTGTGAAGCATTAATCACATTAGAACTGCTAAAAGGTTTTTCCAATGTTCTTGATGAATCAGCTTCTCAGTCAGATTCATTCAGGTTTGCAACATTTTGCAATGTTGGCCAAAGGACAAGCATTTGCACACGGAGCACGCCCGAATTTTTGCTGCGCAGCTTGAAGGGCTACAAGGAGTTGAGTAAGCACAAGCGGCTGTCCTGGATTCATGCTGGCGCCTTGTCTTTGAGTGTTTGTCATACCTCATAAGGTAGATTTCTGAATTGTTCTTGAAGTGGCCATACATAACATTAGACGTGATGGATGAATGATGGTGGACAGATTTTGACTTGCCACTTAGTCCTCAACCATGGAAACTTTCCTGGTGGATATCCAGAATCTGGGCTGGATGTGAAGGGCTTGAAGCAGAGGAGAGTTGTTGCTGTGTCGATTGATTGGTGGCTGAAATGTTTGTCCCTGTGAAAACTGAACACGCTCCGTTCTTTTCTCCAGGATCTACCCACTGCTGTCGGATTCTACTAGGCGGTTGAACACCAAGACATCAGCTTTGATGACCCTAGGCACAATCGCTGGTGTCATTGCAACTGGCATCTTGCAAAATCATTGCTCTTTGAGACGGATAACTTTCAACTGACATATTCAGATCCAAACCATCCCAGCGCATTGCTGAGGAAGGACCTCCATTCGTTCCCTGACTCACAAATATCTGATGTGTTCCATGTCAGCTGGTTCCATGATTTGTCATTTCAGATATGTTTGAGTTGGCAAAGGTACTGCAAACTGTCGGATAAGTGCCCGATTGAGTTCAAGGAGAGGGACAATGCGCTAAAGGTGAAGCGGCCCGAGGAGATTTTCAACCTAGCTTTGTCGTTGAGGTACAACATCATTTATTTGCAACTTCAATGCAAACTTGTTTTGTTATACTTGTTTTGATTGCCTTGCTTAGTGTCTCTTCGTGTCCTCTCTAGCAGTATCTAGCAGTGGTCATCAGCTATGTATCAGGTATGGTTCTGGCCGTGGCAAAGACACCTGAGCACGTGAGTAGCCCCTGAACAGAAACGGTTTTGACACTTGAGAAGGTTGAGGCCTGAACAATGCCAGATGCCAGATGTCAGATACAGTATAAATGTCTGCAACATTGTGACTTGCTGCAAGCTTGGGTGACAAAAACATTTCCTTTACTTTGCTCTCTTGCTTTGCAAGTCTTCCATGTTTCCTTGTACTTGTAGTGTTTAGCGTTCAACTGCGCCTTCATCCTGCGTACACTTGTGTGCAGCTGAGATTTCCGTCCTTCCCTGTCCTTGCCAGGTGCTGGTATTGGCAATCAACTGACACGAGGCTATCTTCTGTTGAGTTGGAATGCTTCTGAATGTCAAAGTGCAGCTGATTGACCAAGATGCAGACTTCCATATGCAGAAACCTATAAAAACTAAATATCAAATGCCAGGTGACAGACAAACAATTGGTTTTTTGTTTTTTGAAATCCCGAAGGCCCAAAGCCCCATGGCAAAGGTGGGGAGCATGATGGACACTTCAATGAAGCCTCATTAATTAGTCAGCGATACTTACTGGCAAAACTTGATGACAATGTCTTGGCGCTTGGTGTGAAGAACATTCAGTTTTCAGTTCAACATTCCGTTTAGTTTGGCATTGTTGCCCATCGGCTCAGGTGTGGCGCGAAAGGCTTGGAGAACAACATTCGTGTAACCCTGGCTTCTTTTGTTCGCGCTGAAAGCACTCTATGGGCTCACTTCCTGACGAACTTGTTTGCACACTTTTTGCCAGTCAGTCTCATGTCTTGAAGCGTTGCGAGTGCTACTGCAATGCAAATTCTTGCCGCATTTTCGGTTCTTTAGCCAGATGTCAGTTGCTGGAAAGACTTGCCAGAAAGATGGGCGCTGCCAGTAGTTGAAGATGACTGAGACATACTAATGACTAACATGCGTCGTGACAGTGAAATAGTTGGCGCTTTCAGACACAACTAAACAATACACTTTTTTAGCTGCACGTGTTTGCATACCTGTTGGTGGAGATCCTTCCCTTGGCAGCCATGGCAGCATCTGAGACTGTGCAGTGGCCTGACCGTAACCGCCGCATCATCATTGTCTCCTGGGGCATTGATTTTGCTTATGGTCGCTTGCCTGCAATTGACCCAAATTGACCCACTCATTATCGTGTTGACTTGGCAGGGAGTCAAGATGATTCGGTTTTGAAACTTTTGCGTGGCCATTTTTTTGGCTGAAGATTGCAGTGAAAATTTTTGGCTGAAGATTCGCAAATCTTGCAGCTCAGGTAGGAAGAAGGGAGAGGGCAAAGGCCGCGACGTCATACCAGGACGAATGTTCCACACTTTCGGCCGTGATGTGTTGATCAAACAGTTTGATGTGCGACCGATATGGAACAGTGACCCGGATGGCAAAATGGAGTTTCATGAAATGGTTTGCACTCAAGAATGCAAAGAATGCCTGCACATGATCTTGAACATGGCTGTGGGCTGGATGAAGTTTGGGAAGGGCAAGACATTGGTCATCAGCCTTTGCTGTCTCTCAGCGTTGCCTAGGGCCTAAATGTTGATTTTGACCTCATTTTTTCACAACATGATGATCCATGTTCATGGACTTACAGTCGGGTCTTGTCAGTTTGTGCGCTGCACTCTTGCATAGCTTCTGCCAATGAGGCGCAAAAGGAAAGCACCGATCTGCAACAGCTGGTGGTGCAGCGGCCTACATGCTTGGGGCAACGCTGTACCTTCCCTCATTGGACTATCGCAAGCCCTTTTGCTTAAAGATCATTGTCCATGTCGTTTCCATCATCATTGACCAATATTGCCCACCATCTGTTCATGATTTCGATGTCTGAGGCTCGACTGCTTGGGGGGAGATGGCTCAGAGAACCCGATTGACGAAGTGGTCCACAACATGCCCGAGGTGAAGAAGTATCTAGACGATCTTCTGGACTACCACTTGAAGCCTGCCCAGCCTGAAGCACAGCCGGCTGCAAATGCTCCTGCTGCATCATCAGCTGCTTCTACATCATCACCAGCTGCTGCAACATCACTGGTAGCTTGACTAACTGCTTGTTGAGCACGGTTTGAACAAGCATTGATTGCTGCCAGTCTGGTGTGATTGAACGGGCAGTGCAGCGGCTTGACTGCTGAGGTAGTGCCAGACAACTTGATGCAGAAGCTTGATGACTTGGTTCCGGCAGTGGCATTCTGCCTTCGGGAGTTGCAAGTCGATGCCCTGGCTTGCGCAGCGCCTTAGATGAACATGTAACCGTTGTGACTTAGATGAACAATGCTTTTGACAATGTTTTTGCTTAGCCATGACAACTAGTTGCAACTTAGACCATGCTTTTACTTAGAGATGAACTAGTTGCCACTTAGACAATGTTTTTGCTAAGCCATGTGTGGCCCATTGTGACTTCTTGGCTCAGGCTGTGCTGAACCTTGCCACATACAATGAGGAGGGCCTGTCGTATGCCAAGAACCTTCATACGAAGCTATCCCGTGACTTGTCTGACCATTGCAGCTGAATGCAACATGTTCTCCACTTTGTTTCAGATGTATCATCAGATACCCTCAATGTTTGCTGCATGTGGTTTCTGCGAAGATATCGCTGATATTGTTGCTGTCTGGTCACAACAAGAAAATGCTGCCTTTGCTGCATCTTTTGCTGTGCCTTTTGCTGTGACCCTTTTCCTTTCCAAGGAGAGCTCACGAAGGAAGGGAAGCTGACAGGAGAAAATGCCGCCTCCAAGTATATCATGAAGCACGTCACTGAGAAGATGGGCTGGATCCGTGCTGACTACCAGAACTATTACCACTACAAAGAGGATCAGTACAAGAGAAGCAGGTACAATTACAGCACATAGTTGCTAGATGATGCCAAATGCCAGATGCCTGTTGCCAGTTGTACAGTTGCCAGATGTAAAGTTGCTTGCTGCAATTTGCCAGATGTAAAGTCGTACCGTGCAGTTTGGTAGCAGTTGCGCCAACAGTTTCATCCCATGCCTGGGCCTTTTGACGCCGCTGCGCAGAGTACGCAGTAAAAAAGTGCGATGTCTTTGCTTGATTGTTCTTCCTTCCTTCTGATTGATGTCTTTGCTTGATTGATTTTTACAGCCTCTCTCTCTCCCCGGGCATGGCAGGTCCACCGCCGCCTCACAGAGGCGCGTGTGTTTACAGCCTACAGTTCAGTGAATTTTCATTAGACTTGCGTGTTCATGAATTTGGTTGCCAGGTTCCTTCTCGGTGCTTTGCCAGGAGGCCATGTACTCTCCATTTGGCACTGGCAGTTTTGCCCAACTGACATTTTCAACTGACACCTCCAGCTGACATCAGCAGTGGATGTTTTTTAACCCACCCGTCCGCGGCTCACTTTGACGACTCAAACCAACCCTTGAAGCTTACAATATCATAGCTCACGCAACTTGTTGGCATTTGAGATTCGGTTCAGGGTGCCTTGCCATGGCTGGCCAAGTGGCTTTTGACATTGTTTTCGATAAGAAAACTAAAGTGGTTGAGAAGGCAAAAGTGGCCACTGGCATTGGTCATAGTTGCCAGCTGGCTTGGAACCCGACCTTGGAAGAGGTGAAGGAAGAAGAGTTCATGGAGAATATTTCTCCTGAAGAGAAGAAATCAATGTCCATTTGGGAAGACCTTTTGCAGCAGCCGAGTCCAGCACATGTGCAGAGTGGCCCAAACTTTGCAAAGCAGTTGGCTTTGGAAGACAAAGATGGACCTCCTACTTTGGCGCCCCGTTCTTTGGCACTTTTGGACATCAATGTAGGGGATCAGAAAGACTTTTTTGGGAGCCCCTTTTCTGATGAATTGCCAGACGCCGTTGAAAAGTTGCCAGATGCTGTTGAAGAGTTGCCAGATGTTCTTGAGTTTCCACTTGGTGGGCTGTATCAAGACAGCGGGGAAGGAAAAGAAGAGAAGGAAAACAAGACGATGCTTACTGAGACTGGAGAGGAGCAGAAGTTGAAGGCGCCAGAGGATCTCAATGTGAAGCAAACGGTGCAAGCCAGTGAAGACCCTGTTGAAGGTCAGCCCGCTGCCAAAAAGGCCAAAGTGACTTTCGCCAACAGAACGGAGCCAAAGACACCTGAAAACCTGTGGATGTGGAAAGCGGCCCGCGCAGCCTTCAATGAATTGATCAAGCCGAAGCTGGTGCACCCTGCAAAGGAGGAGCCAACCTTCTTCAAGTTTTGTCAAACTGAGTGGCTGAAGAGCAACGATCCCTTGGATGAACAGAAACTCCAGTGTGAGGCTTTCGCTATGGCGAAGGATTGGCTGAAGGAAAACGAAGGGGCTGTGGAAATGAAAGTGTGAGTGAAAGACTTTTGGCGAAACGCCTGTGAATGGGGAGAGCAACTCTTACATCATCGTGAACTGAGGGCAGCTGGCTAGCCGCGTTCATGATTTGACTGAGATTTCCATTGTTGCTGGGTTGAAAAGCAATGTTTCTGGGTCGTGCTTTGATGCGCTTTGTGTACTATTGTGTACTTTGTCCATCTTGCAGTATTCAACATCCCTAACATTCCCCCAACTGACAACTGACATGTGCCTTCCATCAAAACTGTTGCAGGCCTACCTCAGCGATCTGTCACCGTCGTCATCCATCGTCGCCTCAAGTGGCTTGTAGGCATCCGCAGGATTCGGAGTGGCTTGCCTCATACGGGGACTATCAAAGAATTTTCCAAGAATCAATAATTTTGCAGCAAACATGTTCAGCAAAGTAATGAATAGCTTCCATTGACCGCATGTTTGTGAATGCAGTGCTTGCACTTCATTCTGGAGGTGGCACTCCCTGTGCATCTTCTTGTTCAAGGCCGTTCTGAATTGTGGCATTGAAGATTCAATGTGCTGGGTTCTTGCTGATGGAAGAGTTTTCTTGAGTAATTACTTTCATGCTTGGCTCAAGCACTGCACGCAGTCTTAAGGCATGCAAAAACAAAAACAATCATACCAGCGCATTGCATTGCAACCAGGGCCACAATAGGGCCACAAAACACATGCGATTGACAAACCTATGTGTCATGTTGAAGCTGACCATGAAGGAAGCTGACGATTTTGTGCAATTTTGAAGCTATTTCACCATGGAGGAAGGCAGTGCTTCAACTTCTGAAGCTGAAGCTGACATCAAAACACCGGTTCGAGCCAGAGGCCGTGGACGTGCCCGTGGCAGGGGTAGGTGTGCTGTGCCAAGTTCAAGTCGTGGCAAAGGCCGTGGAAAGTTGACAGATGACAGATGTCAGATGCCAGATGCACATGTTGATGCTGGTGATGTTTCAGTGAGTGAGGACACATCAGACACGGAAGAAACGAAGAGAATCAAGCTGGAAAAACAGAAATGGAACAAACGCAAAAAAACAAAACATGATGAATTGGAAACAAGTACTCAAGAATGCGAAGGGCGTGCTGGGGTGGCATCTTCTTTGACAAGTTTTGTGACGCATGCATTGGATTGCATTTTAACCTCAGAGGAAGTCACCTTGCTGCAGAAGGCGCACAGCGGCCACACTGTCAACATCGGTGAACTATGTGCAGGCATGGCCACTGGAACCATAGCGTCGAAAGTCATTGAATCGAAGCTGCAGGAAGTTCATGGCTTGTCATTCAAATGCCAAACGGTTTTCTACAGTGAAATGGTGCCTTGGAAAAGAGCTCTTTGCCAGAAGGTGCATGAGCATTGTGGAGGTGGAAGCAATGGGGTGCCTGCAATTTTCAAAGAGAGAACAGCCGATCTGATTCATGTCAAAGACATCGCCCTGGACCTTTTGATTGGAGCAATTGAATGCGATGATATCAGCACGCTGACAACAACACCCAAGTCTGTGCTGGATCGGTCTGGCCGCAGTGGTTCCAGCTTCATGGAAATGATTGACTTCATCGAATCACGTCAATGGTCCGAAAGACCAAGGTGTGTTCTTTTGGAGTGCGTAGCTTCATTGGACAAAATGAGGAAGTCAATCAATGAAAAAGGAACGCAGGCTGTCACTGCTAAAATGGCTGATTTAGGTTACATTGGTGAGTGGCAAACCTGCAACACTTGCAAATTTGGCATCCCGCAGAGCCGAACTAGAAGTTACGGAATCTATACCCTGCTGACTCGTGGTTTCGCTGCTGAGGGCAAACAGCATCATACAGCGCAGGTCAAACGAATGTGGGCACTTGTGCGAAGGTTCCAGTTGCCAAATCCTGACTTGCTTCAGCACTTTTTTGAGAAGATGAAGATAGAACAAGATGATGTTGGGGCCAAGAAGTTCAAGGCCGTGAAGGACCGGGGTGCTGCCAAGAAGCCTGCAGGTAAAGAACCAAAATGGTTGGGTCTGCATGAACGCTTCAAGAAGAAGCACGGCCTTCAGGACTCTGACCTGAATCACCCACCTCAAAAAATGTTGAAGAATCATCAACAAACACTTCGTTTGACTGATCGAGAGGTGGAGGCTGTAGTTTTGAGAATGGGTCTTCAACTCCGCAAGAAGGCACTGGACCACAAGTGCATGGTGGGCAATATTGGAGATTCCGTGAACTATATTCGATTGTCTTCAAGTTTACATCCATGTGTCCTCCCAAGCAAGAAATACATCTACTTCATCGGTGAGCGCTGCTTGGTCAATCAAAACTGTGGCAATTTGTATATGATGTTGCAAGGTCTTGGCCCAGAAGAAATGGCAATGTCAGGCCTTGATAGTGTGGAACCAAGGCAGAACCAGGAACTGGCTGGAAATGCGTTCACCTCAAATGTGATCGCTGCGATGATCCTGGCTGTTTTGCGCGATTGGAATGTGGCCTAAAAGCTATCATGTTCAATCATGACTGCTGCCATGGCTGCGGATGTTGGCCAAGCTAGTGGCTGCCAGGAGTTCAATGCTTTGAGGAAAAGGACAATGCCAGACTTCAAGTGTTGAATGATTGATGACATGTCTCAGTGAAGCCTTGCAATGATGGTAAGGTGGTGCAGCAAACGTGGTTCAATGAGTTGCACGTGCAGGTGGTTGGTTTGGCAGAATGATGAACCTCAGACTGAAGAGGCTAGCCCCTCAGACTTACATGGGTTGATGGAGACTTGCACGACATCATAAATTGTGATACCCTGTGATTTGAAGAATTCTTGCTGAAATTTTGAAAGTCGTGCGTGCAGTTTCTGAAGTCACAACTTGCCTCAAATCTCACTGGCCAGTCCCCCAGCATTCTGTTAACCTTCAAGTCTCACAACAAGAATCAACTTACAGTTTTGAAGCATTTTCAAACTCCCGACTGCAAAACTGTGTGGCTGCAGCTGCAGGTGGGCAGAAGGAACAGCGGGAACGGCTGGTTCGACTACAGTGCTGCGTGGTGCTTACAAAGTTTCAACTGACAGTAGATACTTGTGCACCATGCCTTGTGCAAGCTGCAACATCAGCAATGAACAGAGTGGCTGACAAATCTTCAAAACACCATTTGATCACCAAAAATTGGGTGTGCTGTAGATCTGTGATTTGGGTGTGCTGTAGACCTGTGATTTGGGTGTGCCGTAGACCTGTGATTTGGGTGTGCCGTAGACCTGTGATTTGGGTGTGCCGTGGACCTGTGATTTGGGTGTGCCGTAGACCTGTGATTTGGGTGTGCCGTAGACCTGTGATTTGGGTG